>Ga0070679_100001218_pt1 | contig 22619 bp, 23 predicted proteins | sample KBSC63BmetaG_FD_65652 | JGI IMG/M metagenome (GOLD analysis project Ga0070679, IMG submission 65652) | Corn rhizosphere microbial communities from Kellogg Biological Station, Michigan, USA - KBS C6-3B metaG | ecosystem: Host-associated > Plants > Roots > Rhizosphere | place: USA: Michigan... | reverse complement strand
AGGAACGTGCGCACCCCTCCGATGTGGAGGAAGCCGGTCGGGCTCGGCGCCATGCGGACTTTCACGGACATGCCGCTCTCTATCGTAGGCAGCCGTGGAATTCGGGGCGCACGTCTCGGCAGCAGGCGGGATCGACACCGCCATCGACCGCATCGCCGCGATCGGGGGCGACTGCGTCCAGGTGTTCACCCAGAGCCCGCGGATGTGGCGGCCGACGAACCATTCGGCCGAGGCGGTCGCCGCGTTCCGCGCGAAGCGGGCCGAGCACGGGATCGGCGGCGTCGTCTGCCATGCGCTGTACCTCGTCAACCTGGCGGCACCCGATCGGACGATCCACAAGAAGTCGATCGCCGCGCTGCAGGCGACCGTCGACGCGGGGAACGCGATCGGTGCCGACGGTGTGATCTTCCACGTCGGCTCGCATCTCGGCGCCGGCTTCAAATCCGGTCTCAACCGCACGGTCCGGGCGTTGGGGCAGATCCTCGAACGCTGTACCGGCGACACCTGGCTCCTGATCGAGAACTCCGCGGGCACCGGCGGCACGATCGGCCGCTCGCTCGACGAGCTCCAGACGCTGCTCGACCGGCTCGAGGGGCATCCGCGGCTCGGGGTCTGCCTCGACTCGTGCCACCTCTACGCCTCGGGCTACGACGTCACGGATCCCGAGAAGGTCGACGAGCTCGTGCGCGAGGTCGACGACCGGGTCGGCCTCGACCGGCTGCGCGCGCTGCACATCAACGACTCGGCGACGCCGCTCGGCTCGAACCGCGACCGTCACGCCGACCTGCTCCAGGGTGAGATGGGCGAGAACCTCGGCGCGTTCCTCGCCCACCCGCGGCTGCAGCACCTGTCGGCCTATCTGGAGACGCCGGGGCCGGACCGGCAAGGAGTGACCGCGGCGGACATCCAGACGCTGCGCGAGCTGCACGCGCGGTGGCTCTGAGCCGCGTCTGAGCCGCGTCTGACCCAGCTCAGAGGTTGCTCAGAGTTGAAGGTTCGTGACAATTCGTCCACCGGCGGCGTACAACACGTGAGATGACGTTTCAGCAGGCCGCGGAGGCGCACCTCGACGATGTCTACGGCTACCTGGCGTGGTTCACATCCGACCGGTTCGCCGCCGAGGACCTGACCGCCGTCACCTTCGAGCGCGCCCTGCGCCTCTGGCACCGGTTCGACCCCGACCGCGGCTCGGCGCGCACCTGGCTCTGCCAGGTCGCGCGGACGGTCGCGCTCGACCACTTCCGCTCCGAGCGGCGCCGCACCCGACGCGAGGAGCTCGCCGCTCCGCCCGAGGCGGTCGACTTCCACTTCGCCGAAGGACTGTCCCCCGACCTCGAGTCTGCTCTCGCCGGCCTGACCGCCGGCGAGCGCGAGGTCGTCGCACTCCGGATCCTGCTCGATCTCGACGCCGGCGCAGCCGCCCGCGTGCTCGGCATCTCCCCCACCAACTGCACGACGCGCCTGAATCGGGCGTTGAAGAAACTCGAGGAGGCACTCCATGTCGCAGCGTGACCTGGTCGCGGAGCTGCGCGCCGCGCATGTCGGAGCCCCACCCGAAGTTCGCGAGCGCGTGCGGCTGATCGCCGCGGCCGCGCCCGCACCGCCGCGCCGCATCACATGGCGCCGCGCACTGGTCGTCGTCGTGCCCGTCGCGGCGGCGGTCGCGGCGACGATCGTCTTCACGCGCCCGGCGAAGAACCAGCAAGTCGTTCGCGAGCTGAACGCGCCGGCGACGATCGACCGCGCCGCACCGCAGACGCACGGGGCAGCGGCGAAGGCGTTCGCCGTTCCGTCACCGACGGGACGCGTCCAGGACTACGACGCGACGCTCTCCCTCCGGGTCGAGCGTGCGAAGAACGTCTCGGACGGCGTGAAGAGCGCGCTGCGGATCACGACGTCGCTCGGCGGCTACTCGGCGTCGGTCCACGCCGAGACGGACGGCCCAAGGGCCGTCGCCGACCTGAAACTGAAGATCCCGCGCAACCACGTCCAGCAGGCGATGGCGCGGCTGTCGCAGCTCGGGACGATCACCGGCGAGAGCGTGTCGACAGTCGACAAGACCGCGGCTCTGAACGCGACCGATCGTCGGATCGCACGCCTGCAGAAGCAGCTCGCGAAGCTCCGTGCAAACTCCGAGAGCCCCGAGAACGCCCGCCAGATCCTCGCCCTCGAGAAGCAGATCGTGCGACTGCAGCGAAGCGAAGCGGCGACGCGCCTCAACGCGCACTATGCGACCGTCGACCTGCACCTCGAGACACCCCTCGCCACGGTCGCCCCGAAGCACGGCCACGGGCCGCTGCACGGTCTCGGTGTCGCGTTCAGATGGATCGGGATCGGCGCCGTCTACGCACTTGCGCTCGGCGGGCCGGTCGCGCTCCTGATCGTGCTGCTCTTGCTCGGCGTCCGCGTGGTGCGGCGCCGCAGAGAGAACGCGCTGCTCGAGATCTAAAACTAGGACGCGAGCCGCGCGAAGACGCGGAACGTCGGAACGCCGACGGGGAGCTCGTCGAACTCGGGATTGATGCAGCCGAGCTCCTCGTCGAGGCGCGACTCGTACGTCCGCTCGACTTCCGCCTTGCACATCGGCAGCGGCCGGCGCACCGCGCGGATGGCGCCGAAACCCGGCTTGCGCGCCTCGGCCGCGCGCAGCATGTCGAGATCGATCTCGACCTCGTACACCTTCTGCATGCACCCGACGTACGTGTGCCCCCACGCCTCGAACGAGTAGACGAACGGGCAACCGCGCGCGAGGCACGCCCCGGGGTGGACGACCTTGTCGCAGTGGACGCCGCAGCGACGGCACTCCATCTCGTCTTGAGGGTGGAGCGGCAGCGCGGGCGCGGCCATCTGCTCTGGCGTCATACGAACATTGTCCGAACGGTCGCGGACGCACGCAAGACTTGACTTTCAGCGCTCAGCGAGCTAGGCGGAGCACCGCGTTCAGCACGTCCATCGGCGTGAACGCCATGAAGTCCGCCTCGATCCCGGGAGTGTCGTCTGCTCTGAACCACAGCGCCTGCACCGTAGTCATGCCCACATCGGCGGCACCCTGCACATCGGTCACGAGGTCGTCGCCGACATACATCGTGGCAGCTGTCTCGACCTCCAACCGACGACAGGCACGCAGGAAGATCTCCGGGTCGGGCTTGCGCAGACCGACCTCCTCCGAATAGACGAGCACGTCGAGGCGGTCGGCCAGGCCGAACTGCTCGGCGTCCTTCCGCAGCACCCGGCCCGGATCGGGCCACGAGTTGGCGACGAGCCCCGTCTTGAGGCCGCGCGCCCGGAGCGCATCGAGCAGCGCCTGAGCAGATGAGAGCACGGAATGCGCAGGCCGCCAGACCTCGTGCTCGGCGTCGATGAACGCGTCCGGCTCCGCCACGCCGAGTTCGCGCAGGATGTCGGCGTAGCGACGATCGCCGTTGTGACCCTCGAGCATCGTCTCGCGCCACCTGGCGGTGAATGCCGGGTCGTCGCGTCCGAGACCCGCCCGGTGCCCGACCTCGACGAGGTCGTCGTCCCACTCGAAGCTGACGAGTGTGTTGTTCCAGTCGAAGAGAACCGCCTCGATCATCCCGCGGCTAAGGTAGCGGCGTGGCGCGCAGGATCCTGTGGGGAAGCCTCGTGCTCACGCCTCTCGCGGTTCTCTCGCGGTTCGTGTTCCAGCTCGACGAGACGGCGCTGTTCATCCTCGCCGCCGCGGCGCTGATCCCGCTCGCCTGGCTGATCGGCGAGGCCACGGAGCACGCAGCCGAGCACACCGGCCCGGGCGTCGGCGGCTTCCTGAACGCGAGCTTCGGCAACGCGCCCGAGCTGATCATCGCGCTCTTTGCCGTCGCAGACTCGTTGCCCGACGTCGTGCGCGGCTCGCTGACCGGCTCGGTCGTGTCTAACATCCTGCTCGTCCTCGGAGCGGCGATGATCGCCGGCGGCGACGGCGACGTCGACGCACGCTCGCTCCGCTGGCAGCTCTTCGCGGTGTTCGGTGCGGTCGCACTGCTCACCGTCCCGTCCGCGTTCGCGTGGAGCGGCGGCTCGCACGAGCGGCACTCGCTCTTCATCCTCTCGATCCCGATCTCCGCGGTCCTGCTCTTCGCGTACCTCGGGATCACGTGGCAGAACCTGCGTATCCACCGCGCCGCCGAGCGCGTGGAGCCGTCGGCGCACGCGTGGTCGTTCAGACGGTCGCTCGCCGTGCTGGCGGTCGCGACGGCAGCGACGGCGTTCGTCTCCGAGATCCTCGTGCACTCGCTCGACCATTTCGGTAAGGCCGTCGGCCTGAACGAGTTCTTCATCGCGGTCGTGATCGTCGCGATCGTCGGCAACGCGGCCGAGCACGGTGGCGCCGTCGTGATCGCGCGCCGCGGGAACACGACGCTCGCAACTGAGATTGCGATCACGTCGTCGATGCAGGTCGCGGTCTTCGTGGCGCCGGCGGTATGCCTGCTCTCGTGGATCGTCGGCCGAGGCCTGCCGCTCTCGTTCCGCGTCGTCGAGATCGCGACCATGGCTGCCGCTGCGCTGTTCGCCGCGTTCGTCGTCGCCGACGGCAAGTCGCGGCGCTGGGAGGGCTTCCTGCTCGTCGGCGTCTACGGCGCCGCCGTGGTCTGGTACCTGCTCGCCTGAGCAAACCGATCGGCCCGCCCCCCGGTATCCCCGGCGTCCCCAACGGAAAGGGAGCCGACATGAGGTACGTGGGTCTTACGTTCCTGGCAGCACTTGTCGTCGCGGCGGGCGCAACCGCCGCAGGACTGAAGGGCAACTCCTTGCATGCGACGCTGCTCGGGAAGTCCGAGACGCCGAAGGGCGATCCGGACGGACGCGGCACCGCCGAGGTGAAGATCACCGGCCGGAAGGTCTGCTGGGAGATCAAGACCTCTCGGGTCCAGACGATCGTGGCCGCCCACATCCACAAGGGCGGGCCGGGCGTGGCCGGGCCGGTGGTCGTGCCGTTCGGCAAGGTCTTCAAGGCGAAGGGATGCACGACGACGACGGCGGCGATCGCAGCCGCGATCGAGAGGCGCCCGGCGGCGTACTACGTGAACGTCCACAACGCGAAGTACCCCGGCGGCGCGCTGCGCGGCCAGCTCCGGAGCGACGGTTGAGGTAGGCCGTTCAGCCGGCCGCGAACGGCTGCTGCGCCCGCGTGAACGGGTAGCCCGCCCACACGAGCTGCTCGGCGTCGACACGCAGCTGCTCGCCGCGCTCGCGGCCTGCTGAGGCCACCCAGCCCGCGCCGTCGCGCTCGAACGTCGTCTCGCCGCGCCCCGGGAGCGAGCCTGTGACCTTCGCGCGCAAGGACCCCTGCTCCCAGGTGAACACGAACTGCGTTCCCTCGGACCACCAGACGCCGAGGATCGCGCGAACGTCCGCGGGCGGTTCCTCCTCGGGACGCCACGGCTCGATCGGCTCCGGCCAGAGCTCCATCGCCTTCTGTGTCAGCCGGATCGCGAACCCGTCCATGTCGGCCCGCGAGCCGGAGTTCGTCAGCGCAGCCGCGCCGATCTGCGTCTTCCGGTTGATGTACACGCCGGCGAGATGGCCGGGCATCGCGCCGCCGTGGCCGCCGAAGATCGTCCCGCTCTGGTTGAACAGCTCGAGCCCGAGGCCCCAGCCGAGCACCCACTCATCGGGGAAGTACATGACCTGCGGGAACCACATCTCCTCGATCGTCTTCGCTTCGAGCACGCCGTCCTGGCCGCGTGCGAGAAAGGTCGCCCAGGCGGCGAGATCCTCGACCGTCGACCAGAGCTGCCCCATCGCTGCGACGCCGCCGAGGTCGAGCTCGGGCTCGGCCCAGACCGTGCGGGCGTAGTCGTCGACCAGGTAGCCCTGCGCGCGCGGCGCGGCCGCGTGCCACGTCGTGCGCGAGAGGCCGAGCGGGCCGATCACGTTCTCGTCGACGTACTCCACGTATGGTATGCCGCTCTTCGCGGCGACGACGCGGCCGAGCAGGCCGAACGCGAGATTCGAATAGTGGTGGGCGCGTGCCGGCTCGAGCGCGAAACCGACCCGCAGGTCGGCCTCCGTGGGCGTCGACAGGTCGACGAACATCTCTCCGACCTCGCGCTTGATCCCCGAGAGGTGCGCGAGCATGCGGCGGATCGTCGGCGAGCCGTCGCCGATGTCGTCGAGGTGCTGCCCGAGGCGATCGTCGAGGTCGAGCTTGCCCGCGTCACGCAGCTGCATGATCGACGTCGCCGTGAACGTCTTCGTGATCGACCCGATGCGGTACTGCGTCCCGGGCGTCGCCTCCTCGCCCGCCTCGTAGTCCGCACCCCCGACCGCGTTCGACCAGACGATCTCGCCCTTGCGCACGACGGCGGCGGCAACCGACGGCAGGCGCTCGGCCTGGCATTCCTGCAACAAGCGGTCGAGCTGCTTCGCCTTCCTAGACACGGGCTGCCTCCAGTGCTCGGGGAACGGCGGTGACCGCGTGCTCGACCGCGTCGTCGTCGATCTCCAGCGACGTGACTGCGCGCAGCACACCCGGCCTCGTCCGCGACAGCAGCACGCCCTGATCGCGGATCCGGGCGAGCGCCTCGTCCTCGGTCAGCCCGATCGACGCGACATCGAGCTGCACGAAGTTCGTCTGCACGAGCTCGAGATCGACGGCCAGGCCGGCTTCGGCCCAGGCCTCGCCGAGCCGCCGCGCACGGGCGTGATCGTCTGCGAGGCGGTCGACGTTGTGGTCGAGCGCGTACACGCCGGCCGCGGCGACGATGCCCGCCTGGCGCATCGCGCCGCCGAAGCGGTGCTTCTCGATCCGCGCGCGGTACATCAGCTCGTGGGAACCGGCGATCAGCGCGCCGAGCGGACAGCCGAGCCCCTTCGACAGGCACAGCGTCGCCGTGTCGAAGTTCGATGCGATCTCCGCCGCGGACACGCCCGACGCAACGGCGGCGTTCATGAGGCGCGCGCCGTCGAGATGCGCGCGCAGCCCGAGCTCGCGCCCGGCGGCAACCGTCTCGCGAAGCTCGGCGAGCGGCCACACCGTGCCGCCTGAAGTGTTGTGCGTGTTCTCGAGCGCCAGCACGGACATGGGCGGCGTCCAGAACTCGCCGTCATTCCAGAACGTCGCGCGCACCTGCTCGGCGCTGATGCGCCCGCGGTACCCGGGGAGGCCCCGCGTCTGGAGCCCCGAGTGGTACGCCGCGCCGCCGAGCTCGGAGACCATGATGTGCGCGCGCTCCTCGACCACCAGCTCGCCGCCGCGCTCGCCAAGGATCGCCAGCGCGATCTGGTTCCCCATCGTCGCGGTCGGCAGGTACACCGCCTCCTCGTGCCCGAGCAGCTCGGCGGTGCGGCGCTCGAGCTCGAGGACAGTCGGGTCCTCGCGCTCCTGCTCGTCCCCGACCTCCGCGGCCGCCATCGCCTCGCGCATCGCGGGCGTCGGCCTCGTCGCGGTATCGGAACGGAGATCGATCACGAAGTGAGACTAGCCTTCGGCGCATGGCGAACAACGACCCGTACACGCTGCCACCGGACCTGCCCGTGCCCGAGGACGACGGCGGCGCGGATCACCTGGCCGGCGCAGAGCTCCCGCACGTGACGCTCGAGTCGACGCAAGGGCCGGTCGACATCGCGGAGCTCGACGTGCTGTACGTCTACCCGCGCACCGGCCTCCCGGGGAAACTGCCGTTCCCCGGCTGGGACGAGGTGCCCGGCGCGCGCGGATGCACGCCGCAGTCGTGCGGCTTCCGCGACCACGCCGCGGAGCTTGCCGAGCTCGGCGCGTCGCGCATCGCCGGAGTGTCGTCGCAGACGCTCGACGAGCAGGTCGAGTTCGCCGAGCGCAACCACATCCCGTTCCCGGTGCTCGCCGACCCGGAGCTTCGGCTCCGGGAGGCGCTGCAGCTGCCCACGTTCGAGATCGAGAGCCACACCCTCTACAAGCGCCTCGCACTCGTCGCGGTGGGCGGCTGGGTCGCGAAGGTGTTCTACCCCGTGTTCCCTCCCGACCGGAACGCGCAGGACGTCGTCGACTGGCTGCGGGCGACCGAGGGCGAATGAACCTCGACGCTGTCGCCGAACTGCTCACCGAGGAGCCCGCATATCGCACGCGGCAGGTGTGGGAATGGGTTGCGCGCGGCGCTGCCTCGTTCGACGAGATGACGAACCTTCCGGCCGCGCTGCGACGGCGGCTCGCGAGCGAGGTGCCGTTCTCCACGCTCGAGCTCGTGCACGAGGCGCAGTCGTCCGACGGCACGGTCAAGGCGCTCTTCCACACGTCGGACGGTCACCCCGTCGAGGCGGTGTTGATGCGCTACCGCGACGGGCGGCGGTCGATCTGCATCTCGTCGCAGTCCGGCTGCCCGCTCACGTGCACGTTCTGCGCGACCGGCCAGATGCGCTTCCGCCGCAACCTGAGTGCGTGGGAGATCGTCGACCAGGCGCTGCACTTCCGTCGGCTCGAGCCGATCGACCACGCGGTCTTCATGGGCATGGGCGAGCCGATGCTCAACGTCGACTCGGTGCTCGCCGCGGCGCGCCGCCTGCCCGACGTCGGCGTGACGCACCGCCGCACGACGATCTCGACCGTCGGCTGGCTCCCCGGCCTCACGCGATTCGTCGACGAGGTGGAAGAGCCGATTCGCCTTGCGCTCTCGCTCCATGCACCGACGGACGCGCTACGGAGCGAGTTGATGCCGGTCAACGACCGCTACCCGCTCGAGGACGTGCTTGCCGAGTGCACACGCTATTTCGCGCTACGCAAGCGCAAGGTGTTCATCGAGTACGTGATGCTCGACCACGTCAACGATGCTCCCGCGCACGCGCGGGAACTGGCGGCGCTTCTCGATGCACGCGTCTTCAAGGTCAACCTGATCCCGTACAACCCGACCGGCATGTACGACGGCGCCTCGCGCGATCGGATCGCCGCGTTCAAGAGCGTGCTCGATGCGGCCCGCCTTCCGTCGACGGTGCGGCTGACGCGCGGCCGCGACATCGCCGCGGCGTGCGGGCAACTCGCGGCCGAAGCCGCCTAGCGCCACATCCAGGTGAGCGCCGCGGCACTCGTGCACGATATCCACCGTGACTGTTGGATTGGCCATGCTCGCCGTCGGCGCGATTCTCGCGGCGAGCGTGGCGTTGGCGCTCGGCGCCGCAAAGACGACGCTGCCGGCACTCGTCGCATTTCTCGGCCTCGGGATGCTGCTCGGCTCGGACGGCCCCGGCGGCATCGCGTTCGACGACGCCACCGTCGCGCGGGAGGTCGGCATCGTCTCACTGGTCGCGATCCTCTACGACGGCGGCCTGTCGACGTCGTGGCGGAGGCTGCGCGCGGTCGCAGTCCCCGCGACGCTTCTCTCGACCGTCGGGGTCGTCGTCTCCGCCGCGCTCACGGGCGGGTTCGCACATCTGCTCTTCGACCTCTCCTGGGCGGAGGCGTTCCTGCTCGGCTCGGTCGTCGCGTCGACCGACGCGGCCGCGGTGTTCGCGACGCTTCGCCGAACGCGACTGCGTCGCGGGCTCGCCCGCACGCTCGAGGCCGAGTCCGGCGGCAACGACCCGGTCGCGATCGCGTTGACCCTCGGGCTCATCGCCTGGATCGAACGTCCAAGCTACGGGGTCGACGACGTCGTCGTGCTCCTCGTCAAGCAGATCGGCATCGGCCTCGCGTTCGGACTCGTGATCGGGCTGGCCGCCATGTGGGTGTTCGCGCGCATCCCGCATTCGATCGCCTCGTTCGTACCGGTGGCCTCGGCCGCGACCGCGGCGCTCGCGTTCGGCGCCGCCGACGCGGTCCACGGCAGCGGCTTCCTCAGCGTGTACCTCGTCGGGCTCGCTGTCGGGTCGACGCCGTCTCGCTACCGCGGGCAGCTCGTCACGTTCCACGAAGGCATCGCGTACGTGGCGCAGGTGGCGTTGTTCATCGTCCTCGGATTGCTCGTCTTCCCGTCCGACCTCCTCCACGTCGCGTTCGCGGGAGTCGGACTGGCAGCCGCGCTGATGTTCGTCGCGCGGCCGATCGCCGTGTGGGCGTCCACCCCGTTCATCGGCTTCACCGCGCGAGAGCGCGTGCTCCTCGGCTGGGCCGGACTGCGCGGCGCGGTCCCGATCGTGCTCGGGACGTTCGTGCTGTCCTCGCACGTCAAGTCCGGCGAGACGATCTTCAACGCCGTCTTCTTCGTCGTGCTCGTGTCGGTCGTGCTGCAGGGCACGACGCTCGAGTGGGTCGCCGGGCGGCTGAGCCTGGTCGGCGGGCCGGCTCCGGCGCAGCCGCCGCTCGAAGTGACGCGCTCCGGGACGCTCGACCTCGAGGAGTTCCGGGTGGCCGCCGACCACGCGATTGCCGGGGCCGCGGTCCGTGAGATCGGGCTGCCGCGCGAGGCGCTCGTCGCCGTCGTCGTGCGCGGCGACGACGCGATCCCGCCGCGCGGCGGAACCCGCATCGAGGCAGGCGACGTCCTGTTCGTCCTCGTGCCGCACGGGAAGCGCGCCGAGGTCGAGGACGTCTTCGAGCGCTGGCGGCGGCGGGTTTAGGTCGTCGCCTGGACGAGCGTCGTCATAGGCGCGGGGGTAGCGCGCGCCGGCTCGCGGCCGACGACGCGTGCCAGCGCCTCCACGCAACGCTCGTCGAACGCCGTGCCGGCCTCCGCGCGCAGATAGTCGATCGCGTTCTGCTGTGACCACGCATCGCGGTAGACGCGCTTCGAGATGAGCGCGTCGTAGACGTCGCACACCGCGAGGATCCGTGCGTCGAGCGTGAGCTGCCCGGCGGTGAGGCCGCGCGGGTAGCCCTTGCCGTCGAGCCGCTCGTGGTGGTCGCGCACGAGGTCGCGGATGCCGTCGCTGAAGCCACCGAGCTCGGTCAGCAGCCGGTAGCCGCGCTCCGCATGCTCCTGGACGGTCGCGTACTCGTCGTCGTCGAGCGGGCCCGGCTTCTTCAGGATCTGGTCGGGGATCGCGAGCTTCCCGATGTCGTGTACGAGCCCGCCGATCGCGAGTGTCCGCAGGCGGCTGCGCGACAGCCCGAGCTCGTCGCCGACCTGTACCGCGCGCAACGCGACGCGGCGGGTGTGGCGCTCGGTGTACTCGTCCTTCTCCGCGAGCGTGACCGTGAGCGCGCGCACCTGCGACCCGAGGAACAGATCCTCGGACGCAACCAGCTCCGCAGCCGTCAGGTCGCCTACGAGCGGGCGCGACTGCGCAGCGCGCGCGAGGTCGGTCGCCACGGCGATGCCGATCACGAGGATGCCGTCGAGCTCGACCTCGTGCCCGATCCACCAGCCGAGCTGCGAGTAGTCCATCGTCAGCGCCGGCACGAGGGCGGTCGCGAGCCAGACGAGGCCGACCGCAACCGCGAGGTCGAGCACCCTCCGCGTGAGCAGGAAGGTGCGCACCGCGCGCCACGTCACGACCGCGAACGCGAGCATGCCCACCGCAAGAAGCGCGAGCGCATCGGGTCCGCCGGGCGCCGGCACGGGCGGCAGGAGGCTCGGCCACGCGAGCGCCGAGATGCCGAGCGCGAGGATGACCGCGAGCAGCACCGCTTCGACGACCAGGAACGGGAAGACGTTGCGGAGGACGCGTGGGAGCGGCAGCACCGAGAAGACGAGCACGATCGCGCCGGCGGGCAGCGTCGCGCCGCCGGTGATCGCGACGACGCCGTTGTTGCCGAACCACACGCCGGGTGTCGAGAAGCCGTGGAGTGCGAGCAAGCCCGCCATGACGGCGAACGCCGTTCCGACGACCATCGTCCGGGTGTCGCCGCGGCGCGCGCCGATCGCGGTCAGCCCGACCGCTGCGACGACGGCGGCGAAGGCGCTGAAGCCCACGGTGTAGACGTGCGTCGTGCCGGTGAAGTCGACGTGGTGGAACCCGACGGCGAGATGGACGGCCACGGGGGCAGCCGCAGCCGCCGCGCCGGCCCCGACCAGGAAGGGAAAGCGCCGCATCTGACGCCCTTGTCGGCATTCGGATGCCTGCGGTTTACCCCCAGGACGGGGATTCGCCCTAGATCGTCGGCGGATCGGAGTCCGGTGGGAGCGGCGAGGGGTCCGGCGTGGGAGCCGGCGGGGTCGGATCCGGCCCGGGCAGCGGATCCGGTGACGGTGAGGGCGGTTCGAGGGAACCCATGACTCCTGGGTTCCCCCGGTTCGCGACCAGCTAACCGTCGGATCGTGCTCCCAGAAGCAGCCGGCGCCGAAGGTCGCCTTCTTCTCGAGCTAGACCTCCTCGAGCTTCAGTGCTGCTGAGTTGATGCAGTAGCGGAGCCCGGTCGGGTGCGGCCCGTCCGGGAACACGTGGCCGAGATGCCCGCCGCACGCGGAGCACATGACTTCGGTGCGGACCATCCCGTAGGCCGTGTCGGTCTCCTCGTCGATCGCCTCCGCGGACGAAGGTGAGTGAAACGCAGGCCAGCCGCAGCCCGAGTCGTACTTCGCGTCCGACGCGAAGAGCTCCGCCCCGCACCCGGCGCAGTGGTACACGCCGTCGTCGAAGGTGTGGTCGTACTCGCCGGTGAACGGGCGCTCCGTCCCCTTCTCGCGCAGCACTTGGTACTGCTCGGGACTCAGCTCGGCCCGCCACTCGGACTCTGTCTTTTCGATTCTCTTGGTCACGTCAGTTCAGACTCCCGAGAGGTTGCTTCGTTACGAGAACCGTGCCACAGGAAAGGGAGTCGCCATGACCGACTACACACATAAGAACCTCAAGGACGACGTCGAGAACGCGTCGGAGAAGTTCGGGCTGGCACCGGACATGGAAGCGCGGTTCGCACGCGAGGCGATGGACCTCAAGGGCGGTGGCTTCAGCTACCAGAAGCTCGCCCCGAACTACCGGCCGCCGGCCGCCCACCGCCACAAGACGCAGGAAGAGGTCTACGTGGTCGTCGACGGCGGTGGGCGCATCAAGATCGACGACGAGATCCGTGAGCTCGAGCAGTGGGACGCCATCCGCCTCGCCCCCGGCACGGCGCGCGCGTTCGAAGGCGGCCCGGACGGGATGGAGCTGCTCGCGATCGGGTTCGGCGAAGGCGGCGACTCGGAGATGCTCGAGGACTTCTGGGGCGACTAGGGTCGCCGGCAGCCGAGGCGCCCGCCTAGGCCAGGCGATCCGTCGCCGTGCTGCGACGCGGCACGCGCAGCCGGTGGCGACGAGAGTCCTCACGCGAACAGGTGTCCGACACCGCAGGTGTCAGGCCCCCTAGGCGCCCTTCGGTGCCCCGACCTGCTGCGGATGGTCCTCGAAGCGGTACTTGACCACGACATCTTTCGCGGCCTTCACCTCGTCGAGCCGCTTGACCGGCCGCGAGTGCGGCGCGGAGTGGACCGTGTCCGGCTCCTCCGCCGCCTCGCGCGCGATCGCGAGCAGCGCGTCGCAGAACGCGTCGAGCGTCTCCTTCGCCTCCGACTCCGTCGGCTCGATCATCAACGCCTCCGGCACCACGAGCGGGAAGTAGATCGTCGGCGGATGGAAGCCGTAGTCCATCAGGCGCTTTGCGACGTCGAGCGCGCTCACGCCGTGCTCGCGCTTCAACGTGCGCGCGCTCAAGACGAACTCGTGCATGCACAGCCGCTCGTACGGCAGGTCGTACGTCCCCTTCAACCGCGCGAGCATGTAGTTGGCGTTCAGCACCGCGACCTCGCTCATCTCCTTCAGGCCCGGCCCGTACGACCGCATGAACGCGTACGAGCGGACGAAGACGCCGAACGGCCCGGAGAACGCACGCACCTTGCCGATCGACTTCGGCCGGTCGTAGTCGAGCCGGAAGGCGTCGCCCTCGCGCGCGACGACCGGAACCGGCAGGAAGGGCTCGAGGATCTCGCGAACCGCGATCGGTCCGCCGCCCGGCCCGCCGCCGCCGTGCGGCTGCGAGAACGTCTTGTGCAGGTTGATGTGCACGACGTCGAACCCCATGTCGCCCGGACGTGAGATGCCGCACACCGCGTTCAGGTTCGCGCCGTCGTAGTACATGAGCGCGCCGGCGCCGTGGAAGATTCGCTCGATCTCCTCGATGTTCTCGTCGAACAGACCGAGCGTCGAAGGGTTCGTCAGCATCAACCCGGCCGTGTGCTCGTCGACCTTCGTGCGCAGGTCCTCGACGTCGATGTTGCCGCGTGCATCTGTGCGCACCGGCGTCAGCTTGTAGCCGGACATCGTCACGCTTGCCGGATTCGTACCGTGCGCCGTGTCGGGGATGACGATGTTCGTCCGCTGCTCGTCTTCGCCGCGTTCGGCGAAGTACGCACGGAAGAGCATCAGCCCTGTGAGCTCGCCCTGGCTGCCCGCCGCGGGCTGCAGCGACACTGCATCGAGCCCCGTCACGGCGAGCAGGATCTGCTCCAGCTCCCACTCGAGCTCGAGGGCGCCCTGCGCTGCCTCGTCCTCCATCAGCGGATGCAGCTGCGCGAACCCGGGCAGCCCCACGAGCCGCTCGTTGATCCGCGGGTTGTACTTCATCGTGCAGCTGCCGAGCGGATAGAAGCCCGTGTCGATGCCGAAGTTGCGTGTCGAGAGTTGCGTGAAGTGACGCAGCACCTCCGGCTCCGCGAGCTCAGGCAGGCGCGGCGGCTCCTTCCGCCGCAGCTCCGCCGGGACATCCGGCACGTCGAGCCCGTCGGGCGGCTGCGGCACGCCGATGCCGCGACGGCCGGCCTGCGACTTCTCGTAGATCAGCTCCACGACAGCGCCTCCACGAGCTGGGCGATCTCCTCGACCGTCCGCTTCTCGGTGACGGCGACGAGAAGCGCGTCGTCGAGTCCCGGGTAGTCGCGGCCGAGCGGGTAGCCGGCATAGACGCCCTGCTTCCGCGCCGCGGCCAGCGCCTCGCGCGCGTTCCGTCCGGTACGCACTGCAAACTCCTTGAACGTTGCCTTCTCTGGAAACGCCAGCTCGAGCCCCGCCTTCTGCAACTCCGTCTTCGCATGCTGGGCGAGCGCCAGACAGGTCTCCCCCAGCTCGCGAAGCCCCTGCGGACCGAGCAGGCTCAGGTGCACGAGGCCGGCCAGCGCGAGGAGCGTCTGGTTGGTGGTGATGTTCGACGTCGCCTTCTCACGCCGAATGTGCTGCTCGCGCGTCTGCAGGGTCAGCACATAGCCGCGCTCGCCCGCGGCGTCCACCGTCTCGCCGACGATCCGGCCCGGGAGCCTCCGCATGTAGTCGGAGCGCGCAGCCAGGAAGCCGTAATGCGGACCGCCGTAGCTCATCGCGTTGCCGGCCGACTGACCCTCGCCGATCGCCATCGCGCAGCCGTACGCCCCCGGCGCCTCGAGCAACCCGAGCGACACGAGGTCGACGTGCGCGATCGGCATCGCTCCGGCGTCGTTCGCCGCGGCCGCGAGGTCGGGCGCAGCTTCCAGGACACCGAAGAAGTTCGGCTGCTGGAAGATGACCGCGGCCGCGTCCTCCGCCGCCTCGCGGACCCGGTCGGGGTCGGTTGCACCGCCCTCGTGGGGCACCTCGACGACCTCGAGGCCGAAGCCGGGCGCGTAGGTCTTCACGACCTGGCGCACCTGCGGATTGGTCGCTTCGGTGACGACGATCTTCGCGCGACCGGTCGAGTGCTTCGCGACGAAGCACGCGTCCGCGGCGACCGTCGTCCCGTCGTACCCGGAGGCGTTCGAGACGTCCATGCCGGTGAGCTCGCAGATCGCGGTCTGGTACTCGAAGATCGCCTGCAGCACGCCCTGGCTCATCTCGGGCTGGTACGGCGTGTACGCGGTCAGGAGCTCGCCGCGCTGCAGCACGGCGTCGACGACCGCCGGCACGTAGTGGTCGTAGATCCCCGCGCCGAGGAAGCAGACCTCGTCCACGACGTTCTTCGCGGCGAGCTCCTCGAAATGCCGCTGCAGCTCCGCTTCGGAAAGCGCCGGCTCGACCGCGAGTTCCTCGCGGAAGCGCATCCCGCCCGGGATGTCCCGGAAGAGCTCGTCGACGGTCGAGACGCCGATCGCCGCGAGCATCGCCTCGCGGTCGGCGTCGGTGACGCTCAGATAGCTCACGCGTCTTCCAGCACCTTGCGGTAGTCGGCCGCCGAGAGCAGCTGGTCGCGCTCGGCCGCGCTCGACATCCGGATCCGGATCAGCCAGCCGTCCCCGTACGGGTCCTCGTTCACCGTCTCCGGCGCGTCGACGACCTTCTGGTTCACCTCGAGCACCTCGCCCGACAGCGGCGAGATCAGATCCGAGACGGCCTTGACCGATTCGACCTCGCCGTACGACGCGTCCTTCGACACGGTCGAGCCGACGTCGGGCGCCTCGTAGTGGACGAGCTCGCCGAGCGCGTCCTGCGCGAACCACGTGACGCCGAGCACCGCCTCGTCCCCGTCGATGCGGGCCCAGTCGTGCTCGGCGTGGTACAGCAGCTCGTCGGGGTACGACTCGCTCGCGGCCATCACTGCTCCTTCTCCTTCTTGTAGAGGGGCTTCTTCTCGACCACGCCACGGCGTTCCTTGCCGCGCACGTCGATCACGAGCTCGGTGCCGGGCTTCGCGGACGCAGCCGGCACGTACGCCAGGCCGATCCCGATCTCGAGCATCGGCGACATCGTCCCCGAGGTCACCTCGCCGCCGCCCACGACCGTCATGCCCTGCCGCGGGATCGCCTTCTCCGTCATCGCGAACGGCACGAGCTTCTGCGTGGGACCGTCCGCCTTGATCGCGCGGAGACGTTCGACTCCCGTGAACTCCGTGTCGAGCGCGCACGCCCAGCCGAGCGCGGACGAGATCGCGTCCCAGTCGGGGCCGATGTCGTTCCCGTGCAGCGGGTAACAGACCTCGAGCCGCAGGGTGTCGCGTGCGCCGAGGCCCGCCGGGACGATGCCGCGGCCGAGCACGGCATCCCACACCTGCCCGGCCTCGTCGGCCATGCAGGCGAGCTCGACGCCTTCTTCACCGGTGTAACCCGTCCGGTTCACCATCACCTCGACGCCGTCGAGGTCGCCCATCGACCAGGTGAACGCCTTCGCGTGGTCGAGCCCGAGGCGCTCGAGCGCGCGCGGGCCCTGGACGGCGAGCAGCGCGTAGTCCTCCGACACGTCGCGCACGTCGGAGCCGCGTAGCTCGCGCTCCTTCAGCCACTCGTACACGGCCGACGTGTTCGACGCGTTCGCGACGATCAGATATCGGTGCGCGTCGAGCCGGTAGAGGATGACGTCGTCGACGATCCCGCCGCTCTCGTTGGTGACCAGCGTGTACTGCGCGTCACCGGGCTCGAGCTTGTCGACGTCGTTCGAGAGCGTCGTCTGCAGCAGGTCGCGCGCGGTCGGGCCTTCGATCTCGAGCTCGCCCATGTGCGAGACGTCGAACACGCCGGCGTCGCTGCGCACGGCCTTGTGCTCCGGGATCACGCCCTCGTACTGCACCGGCATCTCCCAGCCCGCGAACGGGACCATGCGTGCACCGAGTGCGACGTGACGGTCGTAGAGGGGCGTCCGGCGGAGCGTTTGCATCCGCGCGCGATGCTAACCGTCTCGCGCCGTGTGAGGCTCTGCAACGTGCCCGGAAAGGGCGAAGCCCCGCCGGATCGACCGACGAGGCTTCGGACCGGGTCGTGTGGGACTGCACTCCAGTCCCGAGAGGGCATCCCCCTGGTTGCCGCTATCCCCCCGGCGTAAACCTCGGATCTATTCGTCCCGCAGGAACGACGGGACGTCGAGCGAGTCGCCCGTGTCGAACTCGGGCTGGCGCGCCCCGAGCGGCGACGACGCCTCCCCGACCGATGTCCGCGCCCGGCGGCGCCGCTGGGCGCCGAACCCGGTGGCGATCACGGTCACGCGCACCTCGTCCTTCAGCTGGTCGTCGATGACCGCGCCGAAGATGACGTTCGCGTTCTGGTCGGCCGCGCCGGTGACCACCTCGGCCGCCTCGTTCACCTCGAACAGCCCCAGGTCGGTGGGGCCGCTGATGTTGAGGAGGATGCCGGTGGCGCCTTCGATCGACGACTCGAGCAGCGGTGAGCTGACGGCTGTGCGTGCAGCCTCGGACGCGCGGTTCTCACCCGTGCCGGCTCCGATGCCCATCAAGGCCGAGCCGGCGTCGCGCATGATCGTCCGCACGTCGGCGAAGTCGAGGTTGACGATGCCGGGCACCGTGATCAGGTCGGTGATGCCCTGGACGCCCTGACGGAGGATGTCGTCCGCGAGCTTGAACGCGTCCGCGAGCGGTGTCTTCTTCTCGACGACCTGAAGGAGCCGGTCGTTCTCGATCACGATCAACGTGTCGACCTTGTCGGAGAGCTCGTTGATGCCGACCTCGGCCTGCTGCGCGCGGCGGCGACCTTCGAATGCGAACGGACGTGTCACGACGCCGACGGTGAGCGCCTCGAGCTCGCGCGCGATCTCGGCGACGATCGGCGCGCCGCCGGTGCCGGTGCCGCCGCCCTCGCCCGCGGTGACGAAGATCATGTCGGCGCCCTTCAGCGCCTCTTTCAATTCATCGCGCGACTCGGTCGCGGCCTCACGGCCGACGGTCGGATCGGCGCCCGCGCCGAGGCCGCGAGTCGCCTTCGCGCCGATATGGATCTTCACGTCGGCGTCGCACCCGAGCAGCGCCTGCGCGTCGGTGTTCACCGCCACGAACTCGACGCCGGTCAGGCCCGCGTCGACCATGCGGTTGACGGCGTTCGTCCCGCCGCCGCCGACGCCGACGACCTTGATCACAGCCAGGTAGTTGCCGGAGCGTTCTCTCATGTCAATGTGGCTCGACCTCAAGCTCGAGTGCAGGGTGGGGCTGTCGAGCGCCTCCTTCCTTCGGCAGAGTACGGCCGGTTTCCTGCACTGTCAACACGAAACGCTCGACCTCGACCAGCATAACCCTCAAGCTCGACCTCCGACTTGAGGTACCGTCGACAGGACCGGGCGCAACGGAACACTGACGTCGAGGTACCCCGTGCCTCCCGTTGCAGCTCCCGTCTGAGCAAGGATGCGCCGCGCGATCGCGAGCTTCAGGCGCAGGTCGCCGGTGTCCCCGAGGCGCACCTGCAGCCCGCCGCCGAGCGTGAGCGTCAGCTCGTCCTTTCCCACTCGAACGGTCGAGACGCCGCCCGGAAGCGCCGCGCCCTGCAGCGGCGCAAGCGCGGTCGCCGCGGCCGCGAGCTGCGGCGGGAGCACGCCGCCGACCTGCACGTCGACCTGCTTCGTCACCCAGAGGCGCGGCAGGTGCGAGAGACGAGAGTGCGGGAGGGTGCGGATCACCCGGCCGCTCGCCGCGACGAGGAACGCTTCGTTGCCGGGCACCTGCCGGACGACGAGGACGGGCACCTCACGCCTCACGGTCACGCGGAGGGTGTGGGGAAACGCGCGGTCGACGGTGAAGCTGTGCACGCCGGGAATCGGGTCGACGTCCGATGCGACGACGCCGCTGTTCACGCGCAGAAGGCTCGTTCCCAGCTCGGCGGCGAGCGCGTCGCGCACCTGCTGCCGGAGCTCCGCGTCTCCCCCGCGCACGTCGAGCGTCTCCACTGCGAACACCGACGTGGTGCGCGCGCCGAAATAGGCGCCGACGGCCAGGAACGCCAGCACGATCCCGACGACGAGCGAGCGCGCGGACGGCGTCAGGTGCCGGACATCCGGCAGGCTGCCGCGCACCGAGGCCGGCGCGACGTCAGCGGTCGTCCTACGGCGGGCGGCCACGGCGTCTCACTTCGCCGCGGCCCGGCCATCCCCTACAGCGGCGGCAGCTCGAGCGGGCCGAGGAACTGCACTTCGTGCTCGAGCTCGACCCCGAACCGCTCGTGCACCCGGCGCCGCGCCTCCGCCATCACGGCGATGCAGTCGGCCGAGGTCGCCCCGCCGCCGTTCTCGATGAAGTTCGCATGCCGCGGCGAGACGAGCGCCCCGCCGATCCGATGGCCCTTGAGACCGCACTCCTCGATCGCCCGCCCCGCGCCGAGCTCCGCGCTCGGGTTCTTGAAGACGCTGCCGAACGTCCGCTTGTTGGTCGGCTGGGTCGCCTTGCGCTGCGCGAGGAGCCCGGCGACCTTCGTCTTCACAGCTTCCGGCGAGCTCGGCTCGAGGCGGAACCGGACGCGCGCCACCACCTGACCCGGCCGGAGGCCGGAGTGCCGGTAGGAGAGGCCGAGCTCGGAGACCGGCACCGTGCTGCTGCCGTCGGCGTCGACGACGAGTGCGTCGATCAGGACGTCACGCCACTCCCGGCCGTAGGCGCCGGCGTTCATCCGCACGCCGCCGCCGGCAGTGCCGGGGATCGCCGAGGCGAACTCGAATCCACCGAGCCCGGCGGCGCGCGCACGGTGCAGGCTGACCGCGTTCGGCGCGCCGCCGCCCGCGACGAGCTCGTTCCCCTTCACCTCGGCGGCTGCGAGCTCGCCCGCGAGCCTGATCACGAGCGCGTCGACCCCGTCGTCGTGGACGAGCACGTTCGAGCCGAGGCCGATCACCTCGACCGCGACGTCGCTGTCCCGCGCCCAGCGCAGTGCGTCCTGCAGAGCGTCAGGAGTCTCGGGGCGCACGAACCACCGCGCGGCGCCGCCCGTGCCGATCGTGGTGTGGCGCGCGAGCGGGACGTTCTCCTCGATCACGTCAGCATCCCGGCCGCGCGGTCGATGTCACCCGCACCGAGGAGGAGCAGCACGTCGCCGTCGCGGCTGCGGCGATCGAGGCGGGCGACCCCCTGTTCGACGGTCGGCGTCCACCCGGCGAGCACGCCGCGGTCGGACAGCGCGTTGACGATCAGCTTCCCCGTCACGCCGGGGACCGGCGCTTCGCGAGCCGGATAGATGTCGGTCACCGTGACGTCGTCGGCATCGGCGAGCGCAGCGGCGAACTCCGCCGCGAGATGCCGCGTGCGCGAGTAGAGGTGCGGTTGGAAGAGCACGCGCAGGCGCCGGCCGGGAAAGCGCTCGCGCGCGGCGGCGATCGCAGCGGCAACCTCGCTCGGGTGATGGCCGTAGTCGTCGACCACGGTGCGTGCTCCCGACTCGTGCACCTCGAACCGCCGGGCGGTGCCGGTGAAGCGACCAAGGACAGGCGCCGCCTCGGAACGCGACACGCCCGCGAGCTCGAGCGCCGCCAACGCGGCGCCTGCGTTCGAACGGTTGTGCGCACCCGGCAGTGCGAGCTCGCCGTCGAACGGCGACGCATCACGGACGACGTGCGGGACGCCCGCGAGCCAGGTCTCGAACTCGCGCTCGAGCTCCGCCGCCGAGGCGAACTCGGTGTGGTGGTCGAGCTCGAGGTTCGTGACGACGGCGATCTCCGGCGAGAGGCCGAACGCGGTCCGGTCCGACTCGTCTGCCTCGACCACGAGATAGCCGCCGCCGAAGCCGGCGTTCGAGCCGAGCTGCGGCACCGGCGCGCCGATGAGCCACGCGGGGTCGCGCCCGGTCTCGCGCAACGCGTACGCGATCAGCGCCGCCGTCGTTCCCTTTCCATGCGATCCGGCGACGGCGATCGACGGCCGCGCCGCGACGAGCTCACGCAGGAACTCCTTGCGTCGCATCCCCGGGACGTCCGGGTAGGCGGACGAGACGACCGCCTCCCAGCCGTCCGGGACGTGCGGCTCGGGTGAGATCTCGACCTGCACGTCGCCGAGCGGCGCGAGGTACGGCGTGCGGACGCGGTCCCAGCCGCCCACGTCCGCCCCCCAGGCCCGCGCGAGCTGCGCGTACGCGGAGAGGCCCGCACCGCCGATCCCGACGAACCAGAGCCTGCGGCCGGTCATCGCGTCAGCGCGAGGAGCTCGTCGGCGATCTCCTCGGCCGCGCCGGGCCTGGCCGCGCGCAGCATCGCCTCGCCCATCGCCTTCAGCCGCGGCGGATCGTCGAGGAGCGAGCGCACGAGCTCGGGGACACGGTCGAGCTCGAGCTCGCGGACGAGGATCGCGCCGCCGGCCCGGACGAAGTGCTGCGCGTTGAGCGCCTGGTGGTCGCCGGTCGCGAACGGATACGGAACGAGTATCGCCGCGCGGCCCGCCGCGGCGATCTCCCACACCGCCGAGCCCGATCGCGCGAGCACGAGGTCACACGCGGTGAGTGCAGCGGCGAACCGATCCGTCTCCGCGATCACGCGGTAGTCGGGACGGTTGACGCGGCGCTTCACGAGTTCGTAGTCGCGGCGGCCCGTCTGGTGCAAGATCGCCGGCCCACTCGTTGCCCACGTGTCGACGACGAGCTCGTTCAGCGCCGTCGCGCCCGCGAGCGCGCCGAACACGCCGAGGACCGGGCCGGCCGCAGGCAGCTCGAAGATCTCGCGCGCCTCCGCCTGGGTCACCGGTTGCGCGTGCCGGACCGGCCGGCCGACGACACGTGACTTCCGTGACCAGCGCGTCTCGATCGGATACGCGAGCAGGAGCCGCTTCGCGAACGGCGCGGCGAGGCGATTCGCGAGGCCGAGGTGCGCGTCGGCCTCGGTGAGAGCCGCAGGGATGCGCAGCGTCGACGCCGCGAAGACCATCGGGCCGGCGACGAACCCTCCCGCGCCGAGCACCACGTCGGGCCGGCGGTTCCGCAGGATGCGACGGCACGCGCGCGGCGCCGACCCGGCGAGCATCAGCGCGCGCGCCAGCTCCACCGACGGCCGGCGCGGCAGCCCGGTGATCCGGAACGTGTCCAGCTCGTAGCCCGCCTCAGGAACCAGACGCGCTTCGACGCGATCCGGCGACCCTGCGAACGTCACGTGTACGCCGCGGCTCGTCAGTGCGTCGGCGACTGCGAGTG
>Ga0070679_100001212_pt1 | contig 22699 bp, 29 predicted proteins | sample KBSC63BmetaG_FD_65652 | JGI IMG/M metagenome (GOLD analysis project Ga0070679, IMG submission 65652) | Corn rhizosphere microbial communities from Kellogg Biological Station, Michigan, USA - KBS C6-3B metaG | ecosystem: Host-associated > Plants > Roots > Rhizosphere | place: USA: Michigan... | reverse complement strand
GGGTGCGTACCTATCGTTGCAAACGACGGCAAGCTCGTCGGCATCCTCACCGATCGAGACATCGCGCTCTCGGCCTACGAGTACGGCGAGGCGCTCTGGAAGCTGCCCGTCCGTCAGAGCATGCACCAGCCGGTCTACAGCTGCCACGCCGACGACGCCATCGAGGTGGCCGCAGGCTTGATGCGGAAGCAGCGCGTCCGTCGCCTACCCGTCGTCGACGCGGCCAACAAGCCCATCGGCATGCTCTCGCTCGACGATCTCGCGCATGCGTCGCGTGTGCCGGTCATCGACCCGACGCCGGGGCTGACCGCCGACGAGCTCGGCGACGCGTATGACGCCACTTCGGGCCGCAGCAAACACCAGAGGAGCCACTGATGAGCGCCCCCAACACCGTTCGCAAGATCCTCGTCCCGATCGACATCGCCGAGGGCAGCGGGCCGGCGATCGGGATGGCGTCGACGATGGCGCGAAAGCACGGCGCCTCGATCGAGCTGCTGTACGTCTGGCAACCGCCGCCGCTGTTTCCGGTGCCGATCGTGGTCATCCCGTCGACGGTCGAGTCGCAGCCGGCCAACATGGAGGAGCTCGCGCGGACGCGCGCCGGCGCGCAGCTCATGGAGATCGTCGGCCAGCTGCGCGCGGAGGGCGTCTCCGAAGTGCACTGCCGCGTCGGCATCGGCAGCCCGGCACACGAGATCGTCGAGCTCGCCGAGCTCGGCCACTTCGATCTCATCGTGATGGGTACGCACGGGCGCAAGGGCGTCATGCACGCGGTGCTCGGCAGCGTGGCCGAGAAGGTGGTCCGCCGCGCGAAGTGTCCGGTCATGACGGTGCGCGGGCCGCACTGATGCGATTGGAGGCAGACATGCGCTTCACACGAATTCTGGTTCCGACCGATTTCTCGACGGGAGCCGAAAACGCCGCCGTCGCCGCGTGCGCGTTCGCGCGCGCGGTTGGCGGAAGCATCACGCTGCTCAACATCTACAATCCGCCGTCGTTGATGCTGCCCGACGGCAGCACCTTCGCGCCTACGCCGGCGGAGCTGGTCGAGGCCACCCAGCGCGCGGATCATGCCCTCGCCGCACACAAGCGCGCCCTCACCGAGCGCGTCGGCGGGCACGTCGCCATCGAGGTCGCATCGACCATTGGCGACGCCGCAGACGAGATCTTGCGCCTGGCCGAGTCGGGCAAGTACGACATCGTCGTCATGGGAACGCACGGCCGCACCGGCATCCGCCGCATGATGCTCGGGTCGGTCGCCGAGAAGGTGCTGCGACGCGCCCCCATCCCCGTGCTCACGGTCCGCGAGCACGACGCCGCCGATCGGTCCGCGCTCCAACACGCCAGCAAATAGCCCGATCCCGCAAGACGTGAGCACCGCGACCACGTTCTCGCAGTGATTGCGCGATCTCCTGCTAGTGTCGCTTCTCTCGCTGATCGCCGCCGTCTCGGTGCTCGTCGCGACACCCATTGCGATCGTGCTGGCACCGGATTCGCAGCCGTCCCCATGGATGATGCCCGCAATCGAGCTCGACTTTCATACCCGGGTCGATCCGCACCGTCATGGATCGGAGCTCAGCGACGTCATCCTGGGCGGACAGGATGGCCTCGTCAACGTCCTGGGCGTCATCCTCGGCGTCGCCGCGGCGACGGCGGAGACGCGTATCGTGCTCGCAGCGGGCGTCGCCGCCGCGCTCGCCGAGTCGGTGTCGATGGCGGCCGTCGCCTACACGACACGGCGCACAGATCATGCTCTCTACGAAAGCGAGGCGGCGCGCGAGCGACGACACTTCGAGCGGGTGCCTGCTCTCGAGACCGAAGAGGTGCGGCAGATGTATCGCGCCAAAGGCTTCGACGGGGCGCTCTTGGATCAGATCGTCGCGACCATCACCGCGAACAAGGATGTCTGGCTCGCGGTCATGATGTCCGAGGAGCTGCGGCTTCGCCCCGTCGAGGGCCGGCGAGCGCTCCGCGCCGCGCTCGTCGTCGGAGTGGCGGCGCTCGTCGGATCACTGCTGCCGCTCGTGCCCTTTCTCGCCGTTCCCGTGATGCCGGCGGCCGGGCTCGCCGTCGGCGTCGCGGCGATCGCGCTGTTCGCCGTCGGCGCTTACAAGAGCGTCCGCACCGTCGGCAACTGGCTCCTCGGTGGCCTCGAGATGGCCGGCATCGGACTGGCGGCGGCGGCCATCGGCTGGCTGGCCGGCCTCGCCTTCCGGGTCCGCTGACCGGCCCGCAAGGCGTGCGCCTCGCGCGAGCAGAGGCGCAAGTCATGCGCGATCCGACGCCGGCCAAACGGACGGGACGCGGCACGCCGCGTGCTTTGCTCGACGACATGACCGAGCACATCCTCATCCCGATCGACTTCTCCGAGACCGCCGAGGCCGCCGCCGAATATGGCTGCGCGCTCGCCGTTCGGCTGGGCGCCCGCGTGACCCTCCTGAACGCGTATTCCGCGGAGATCGTCGCCACGCCCGACGCGGTGTTCGCGCCGACGGAAGAAGAGCGCATCGCGCTGCGGCAGGCCGCGCTCGAGCATCTCCAGTCCATCGCCGCGAAGCTGGAAGAGCCCGGCCTGGCGATTCACTGCGTCGCGGCCGAGGGCATGCCCGGCGACACGATCCTCGGGTACGCCGAGCGCGAGCACGCCGACCTGATCGTCATGGGCACGCACGGCCGGCGTGGCTTCTCGCGCCTGCTGCTCGGCTCCGTCGCCGAGCATCTCGTGCGGCTCGCGCCCTGCCCGGTGCTGACCGTCGGACGCAACACGCGCCTCGCCGAGCACGCGGTGGCGTCCTGATACGCCTCACCGGCGCGGCCGAGGCGGTCGCGTGCGTCCGCTCGGGTGCGCACGTGTTTCTGCACGGCGGCGCCGCCACGCCGTCGCTGTTGCTCGATGCGCTGACGGCTCGCGCTGCCGAGCTCGCCGACGTCTCGATCGTTCACATGCACTGCGAAGGTCCGGCGCCGCATCTGCAGCCGTCGATGGTCGGCCACTTCCGCCACCGCGCGCTGTTCATCGGGGCCAATGCGCGGCAAGCAATCAACGACGGGCGCGCCGAATACATCCCAATCTTCCTCTCGGACATTCCGCAACTGTTCACCCGCGGCGCGCTGCCCGTCGACGTCGCGCTCATCAATGTGTCTCAGCCCGATGCCCACGGTTTCTGCTCGCTCGGCGTCTCGGTCGACGTCGCGCGCGCCGCCGTACGCGCGGCCAAGATCGTCGTCGCCCAGATCAATGGCGCCATGCCACGCACGCACGGCCACGGCTTCATCCACGTCGACGACATCGACTTCGGCGTCGCCGCCGACGTGGTGCCGTACGTCTGTAAGCACGACGCGGGTGGCGACGTCGAGCGGCGCATCGCGGAGCGCGTGGCCGAGCTGGTGCCGGACGGCGCCACGCTGCAGATGGGCATCGGCGCCATCCCCGCCGCGGTGTGCGGCGCGCTCGGTGGCAAGCGCGACCTCGGCGTGCACACCGAGATGTTCTCCGACGGCGTCGTCGATCTCGTCGAGCGCGGCATCATCACCGGCGCAGCCAAGGAGCGCGATCGCGGCAAGATCGTCGCCGCCTTCGTCTGCGGCAGCGAGCGCCTCTATCGATTCGTCGACGACAATCCGCTCATCGAAATGCGCGGCGCCGACTACACCAACGACCCCGGCGTCATCCGTCAATTTCGGCGCATGGTGGCAATCAACTCGGCCATCGAGATCGATCTCACCGGCCAGGTCTGCGCCGATTCGATCGGCGAGCGGCTCTACAGCGGCGTCGGCGGGCAGGTCGACTTCATCCGCGGCGCCGCGCTCGCCGAGGAGGGCCGCGCCATCATCGCGCTGCCGGCCACGGCGCTCGGCGGCGCGCGCTCACGGATCGTCGCGACCCTGGCGCCGGGCGCCGGCGTCGTCACCACGCGGGCGCACGTGCAGACCGTCGTGACCGAGTACGGCGTCGCCGAGCTGCACGGCCGCGGCATCGCCGAGCGCGCGCGTGCGCTCATCGCCATCGCCGCGCCGCAGTTCCGCGACGAGCTCGCCGAGCACGCGCGGCGGGTTCACTTCCTCGGCTGACCGCCGCCGAGCGGCAGCCGGACATGAAAGCGGGCACCGCCGTTCGGCGCCGCTTCGACCGTGATGGTGCCGCCGTGCTGCTGCACGATGGCGTGGACCATCGGCAGGCCGAGCCCGGTGCCGCCCTCCTTGGTCGTGAAGAAGGGCTCGAAGATGCGCGTGCGCACCGCCGCCGGCACGCCCGGCCCGCTGTCGTCGATGCAGATGCAGACGTCGTCGCCGTCGAGGCCGGTCACTACCGCGACGCTGCCGCCCGGCGGCGTCGCCTGAATCGCATTGAGCACCAGGTTCAGGAGCGCCTGACGCAGCCGCGGCTCGTCGACGTCGCACGACGGCACCGGCGTGGTCTCGACCTCGAGCGACAGCTGCGCCGCGGTCGCCTGCGGCCGCAGGAAGTCGCCGACCTCGACGGCGAGCCGCGACAGATCGACCGAGGTGCGCTGCAGCTCGCGCGGCCGCGCGAACTGCAAGAACTCGTCGAGGAACGACGCCAGCCGCTTGATCTCCGATTGCACGGCGTCGAGCGGCGCGAAGATGTCGGCCGGCAGCCCTTCGAGCCGCTTCAAGCGCCGCTCGAGCACCGTGAGCTGCAGCGTCGCGGCGTTGAGCGGATTCTTGATTTCGTGCGACAGGCCCGCCGCCAGCGTTCCGACGGCGGCCAGCTTCTCCGCCCGCTGCGCGCGGCGCGACAGCTCGCGTCGCTCCTCGACCAGCCGCACGTTCTGCAACGCCTGCTCGACCGTGAGCAGGAGATCGCCCGGCGGCGTGGGTTTGACCAGGTAGGCGAAGGCGCCGGCGCGCACCGCCGCGGCGGCCGATTCGGTGCTGGCGAAGCCGGTGAGCAGGATGACCTGCGCGTCCGGCGCCGCGGTCCGAAGCTCGCGTGCCAGCTCGGTGCCGTCGCCGTCGGGCAGGCGCAGATCGACGAGGGCGACATCGAACCCCCGCCCCGCCTCCGTGCGCGCCGTGGAGATGCTGCCGGCGCGACGCACGGCATAGCCGGCGTCGTCGAGGATCTCGGCCAGGTTGTCGACGAGCGCCGCGTTGTCGTCGACGAGCAGGATGACGCCGTGACGGTCAGCCATGCGCCTGGTAGGCCGCTTCGACCGCGTCGAGCAGCTCGCCGGTGTCGAACGGCTTGCCGAACCGGCGCGTCGCCACGACCGGCGGCTCCACGTCGAGGGCGCTCACGACGAACATCGGCAGCTCAGAAAAGCGCGCAGCGAGCCGCCGCATCGCTTCTCCGTCGGAGCCGCCGGGGACGCGCAGGTCGACGACGGCGGCGAACGGTCGCACGCCGAGCTTCTCGGTCTCGAGCACCGACTGGGCGGTGATCGCCGCGAAGCCGCGTCCACGCAAGAGCTCGCTGAGGTTGTCGGCGAGCGCCGCGTCATCCTCGACGATGACGACGACCCCGTCGCGGCGCGCCTGGCCGAGCAGCGCGACCAGCCGCTCGATGGGCACCGGTTTCGGCAGCACACCGTGCAGCCCCTCGGCGCGGGCGGCCGCCAGCTCGTTGTCGCCGATGTACGCCGTCACGACGATCGCGGGCAGCCCCGGATCGATCCCGCGAATGCGATGCACCAGCTCGGCGCCGCCCATCGCCGGCATGCGCATGTCGGACACGAGCGCGTCGTAACGGGTCGCTCCGGCGAGCGCCAGCGCCTTCTCGCCCGAGTTCGCAATGTCGACGGCGGCGCCACAGTCCTCGAGGATCTCGCCCAGGTTCTCGGCGAATGCCGGGTTGTCGTCGACGACGAGGTACCTACGCATGGGGCGCACCCAGCGGCAAACGAACGACGAAGCGCGCACCGTGTCCCGGCCGCGGCGCGTAGGCGACGTCGCCGCCGTGGCGCGTGACGATGCGCCGCACGAGCGAGAGGCCGAGCCCGACGCCCTTGACCTTCGTCGTGATGAGCGGCTCGAACAGGCGCCGCTGCGTCTCCGGGTCGACGCCCGGCCCCGAATCCTCGACGACGACTTCCACGACGCTGCCGTCGATCCGCGCCTCGATGCGCACGTTCCCGGTCGGCCCGGCGGCGTGGATGGCGTTCTCCACGAGGTTCATGAACACCTGGCGGATCTGGCCCGGATCGGCGTCGATCGGCGGCAGCGTCGCCACGCCGTCGAGCACCACCTCGGCCGTCGTCGCCGGGATCGAGCCGAGCACGCTGGCGATGGTGTCGTCGAGGATCACCTTCTCGCGCTGCAGCGGCCGGTCGCGGATCATGTCGAGCAGCGCCGAGATGATGCCGTTGGCCACGCCGAGCTGCTCGTTGATGCGCGCCACGTGCTTCTTGCCGCGCTCGTCCTCGCCGATGCGCTGTCCGAGGATGTAGAGCGACGACTCGATCACGCCGAGCGGGTTGCGCAGCTCGTGGCCGATCGAGCCGATGAGCTGCCCGAAGGTGGCGAGCCGCTCGGTGCGCGCCTGCTGCGCGATGAGGTCTTCGCGGTACGTATGCAGCATGATCGCGAGCTCGAGATCGAGGATCTTGCCAACCGCGGTATGCACGCGGTGCAGGCGAGCCTCATCGCTGCGATACTCGTCGTGGACGATCTCCTTGAGCTCGCGCCGGATGAGGTTCATGGCGCCGAACATGTAGTGCTGCGGCAGCGCGATGCGCACGTGGACGCGGCCGATGCGGCAGCGGACCTGGAAGTATTCGTCGTCCCACGGACCGCTGAGCAGCCGATCCATCCACGCGATCAGGCTGACCTTGAGCTGGCCCACGCGCGACTCGCCTCCGACGAGGGCGGCGCGCGAGCCTTCGTGGCTGAGGATGCGCGCATAGAAGATTTCGGCGATGCGGGCGAAGTGGGGCGCCGCGTGAGGATGGAGCGAGCGCAGGGCTTCTTCGTCGTCCGCGTTCCAGTCGACGTATCGTTTGAGCTCGTCGAAGACAGATTCCATCGGCGTCATGCTACCGCGAGAGCCGGGCGTTCAACCAGAGCAGCAACAGCATCTAGCGGCGCCCTCGCCAGCGCCAGTCTTTGATCTCGGGCATGTCGTCGCCGTGCTCGCGGATGTACGCCTGATGCTGGATCAGCTTCTCGCGCATCGCCTGCGCCAGGTGCGCGGCCCGCGGCGCGAGCATGGGCACGCGCTCGGCCACGTCTTTGACGAGGTCAAAGCGGTCGAGCTCATTGCGCACGGTCATGTCGAACGGCGTCGTGGTGCTGCCCTCCTCCTTATAGCCGCGCACGTGCAGGTTCTCGTGATTGCGGCGACGGTACGTGAGGCGATGGATCCCCCACGGATAGCCGTGGAACGCGAAGATGATCGGCTTGTCGGTCGTGAAGATCTCGTCGAAGTCACGATCGGAGAGCCCGTGCGGATGCTCGCTCGGCGGCTGCAGGCGCATGAGGTCGACGATGTTGACCACGCGCACCTTGAGCTCGGGCACGAGCGTGCGCAGAAGATCGACCGCGGCGAGCGTCTCCAGCGTCGGCACGTCGCCGCAGCAAGCCATGACCACGTCGGGCTCGCCACCGGCATCGCTCGACGCCCATTCCCAGATGCCGAGGCCCATCGAGCAGTGCGCCACCGCCTCGTCCATCGTCATCCACTGCAGCTCGGGGTGCTTGCCGGCGACGATGACGTTGACGTAGTTGCGGCTGCGCAGGCAGTGGTCGGTCACCGACAAGAGCGAGTTGGCGTCGGGCGGCAGATAGACGCGGATGACCTCGGCCTTCTTGTTGACGACGTGATCGATGAAGCCGGGATCCTGGTGCGAGAAGCCGTTGTGATCCTGCCGCCACACGTGCGACGTGAGGAGGTAGTTGAGCGACGCGATCGGCCGCCGCCACGGGATGGCGCGCGTCACCTTCAGCCACTTGGCGTGCTGGTTGAACATCGAGTCGATGATGTGGATGAACGCCTCGTAGCAGGAGAAGAAGCCGTGGCGCCCGGTCAGCAGGTAGCCCTCGAGCCAGCCCTGGCACTGGTGCTCGCTCAGCATCTCCATGACACGGCCGTCGGGCGCGACGTGCTCGTCGCCGGGCAGGATCTCGGCGACCGACTCGCGGTTGGTGACGTCGAAGACGGCGCCCCAGCGGTTCGACGCGGTCTCGTCGGGCGAAACGATGCGGAAGCTGTCGGCGTTGCGCTTCATGACGTCGCGGATGAAGGCGCCTTGCACGCGCGTCGACTCCGCCTCGACGGCGCCTGGCGCCGGCACGTCGACGGCGTAGTCGCGAAAGTCCGGCAGGCGTAGATCGCGTAGCAGCGCCCCGCCGTTGGCGTGCGGGTTGGCGCTCATGCGCCGCTCGCCCGTGGGAGCGAGCGCCGCCAGATCGGCGCGCAGGGCGCCGTTGGCGTCGAACAGCGTCTCCGGCTGATAGCTGCGCATCCACGCTTCGAGGAGCGCCAGGTGCTCCGCCGTCTTCACGTCGGGGATCGGCACCTGATGCGCCCGGAACGTGCCCTCGACCGGCTTGCCGTCGACCATCTTCGGTCCCGTCCAGCCCTTCGGCGAGCGCAGCACGATCATCGGCCAGCGCGGGCGCGCCGTCTCGCCGCCGCCGCGCGCGGCCGACTGGATGCGCCGGATCTCGACGACGGCGCGCTCGATCGCGTCGGCCATCTGGGCGTGCATGGTCGACGGCTCGCTGCCCTCGACGAAGATCGGCGCCCAGCCGTACCCGCACAAGAGCTGCTCGAGCTCGCCGCGCGGGATGCGCGCCAACACCGTTGGACCCGCGATCTTGTAGCCGTTGAGATGAAGGATGGGCAGGACCGCGCCGTCGCGCGCCGCGTTCAGGAACTTGTTGGAGTGCCAGCTCGTCGCCAACGGGCCGGTCTCGGCCTCGCCGTCGCCGACGACGCAGGCGACGAGCAGGTTCGGATTGTCGAACACGGCGCCGAACGCGTGCGAGAGCGCATAGCCGAGCTCGCCGCCCTCGTGGATCGAGCCCGGCGTCTCCGGCGCGACGTGGCTGGGGATGCCGCCGGGAAACGAGAACTGCTTGAAGAGGCGCTTCATCCCCGGTTCGTCTTGCGACACCTCCGGATAGACCTCGCTGTACGTGCCTTCGAGCCACGCATTGGCGACGATGCCGGGGCCGCCGTGACCGGGGCCGGTCACGAACAGCACGTCGAGGTCGTAGGCGCGGATCACGCGGTTGAGGTGCGCGTAGACGAAGTTGAGCCCGGGCGTCGTCCCGAAGTGGCCGAGCAGCCGCGGCTTGACGTGCTCGCGCGCCAGCGGCCGGCGCAGGAGCGGATTGTCGAACAGGTAGATTTGTCCGACGGACAGGTAGTTGGCGGCGCGCCAGTAGGCGTCGATGCGCGCCAGCTCTTCACTCTCGAGTGCCATCTGGTCCCCCCGCTGTTTCAAGTCTCGGGCCGAGCGTAGATCGCGCGGCGCGCCGACGGCGCGTCAATCGTGCGCAGAGTTTGCGTCGATCGTGCCCCGCGACGCAATCGGTGCGGCCGCGCAGCCTGTCCGCGGCGGTATTGGCTTGGCATCGCCTTCGCTAGGAGCGGCCGCATGAGCCCCCATCGCATTCATGCATTCGGCGTCGGCGCGGTCGTCTCGGCCGTCGTCGTGGGTCTCGTGTTTCTCCTGCTGCCGTCACGTCGCATGACGACCGACCATCGCCTCGCGGCGGCGGACCGCCTGCCCGAGGCGACCCGCGCCGCGCTGGCGACGCAGATGCGGACCCACGCGCGCGGCATGCTCGAGCTGACGTCGCTGGTCACGACGCTCCAGTACGACGCCGTCGGTCCCGCCGTGCAACGCCTGCTCGACGAGCCGCGCGTCGCACGTCCGCTCTCGAACGATGCCACCGAGCTCAACGGCCAGCTGCCGCCCCGCTTCTTCTCGCTGCAAGACGAGCTGCGCGATGACCTGCGGGAGCTGGCCCGCGCCGCCGCCACGCACGATGCCAATGCGCTCGCCAACGCCTATGCAACCACCACGAAGGCCTGCATCCACTGCCACGACACCTACCTCAAGGGACGATAGGAGGACGACCATGACCAAGACGACGATCCGGCACTATATGACCCCGACGCCGCACACCATCGGTGCCGAGCAGATGTTGACGGTCGCCATCGAGCTGATGCGCGAGCACAAGATCCGCCACCTGCCGGTGCTTCGCGGCGGGCGCCTCGTCGGGATCCTCAGCGAGCGCGACGTGGCGCTCATCTCCGGCTTGCCCACGGTCGACCCGGCCGTCGTGCCCGTCGAGGATGCCATGTCGGAGGAGGTCTACACGGTCGCGGGCGACACCCCGCTCGACGAGGTCGCCGCGACCATGGCCGCCAACAAGTACGGCTCCGCGCTGGTCGTCGATCCGCGCAATCACATCGTCGGGGTGTTCACTACGATCGATGCTCTGCACGCGCTGGCCGACGGCGCGCCCGTTCGCAAGCGCGCCGCCGCTCACTGAGCGGCGCGCTCACGCCGCCAGCCGCTCGCGCACACGCTCGTCGCTCAGCGATCCGCGGAAGCGATCGCGCTCGGAGCGCAGGATGGCGGTGAGCTCCTCGCCGCCGTCGTGGCTCAGGACGGTTTGCATGCGAGCGCTCGATGCACGGCTGAGGCCACGCACGGCGCTGCGCTCCGCTCTGCGGCCGGAGGGCGCAGCCGTTGCGCCCGAACGTGCCGGTCACGCAGCCCGTGCGCGAATGCCAACGCCGGCACGCGGCGCTGCGTTGGCACGCCGCACGCACGAGGGGCGAGCGGAGGGACCGATGGACCTACAGAAGATTCTCGTCGCGATCGACTTCTCGCCCGACTCGGACCACGCCATCGACGCCGCGCTGACGCTGGCGCGCAGCGAACGGTCCAAGATCGTGCTGTTGCACGTGTGCGAGCCTCCGCCCTACTCGACGCCGGAGCTCGGCATGTACGTCCCGTCGCCGGAGCTGATGGTCGACGTGCTCACCCGCGCGCGCCGCCAGCTCGATCGCTACCGCGCGCGTTGCGCGGCGAACGGCGCCGACGTCGACGTCGTCTGCATCCCGATGGGCTTCGTCGCCGACGAGATCGTCGACTACGCCTCCACGCACGACTTCGATCTGATCGTCGTCGGCTCGCACGGCCGGCGCGGGCTGCGTCGCTTCATGCTCGGCTCGGTCGCCGAGAAAGTGGTGCGCACGGCCGACCGGCCGGTCCTGACGGTGCACCCGCACGACGTGGCGCTGGCAGCGACCGCGAGCGCGGTCTGACATGCGCGCCGCACTCGTCGCCGGTCTCTTCTTCGTCGCCGCTTGCGCCACGACGTCGGCGAAGCACGACGAGCAATGGAATGACGTCAGCGCCGCGGAGCATCGCCAGATCGCCGCGAACGAGCGCGCCCGCGCCGAGGATTCCTATGCCCGCTGGGAGCCGGGCTCGCGCGTGCCGCTGCCCGGCGTGCCGCCCGGCTCGAGCGACGCACCGCGCATGTTCCCCATCGATCTCTACCCGTACAACCCGACCGATCGCGCGCTCGCCGACGCCGAACGCCACCTGCGCCACGCGCGCGAGCACGAGGCCGCAGCCGCGGCGCTCGAAGGCTTCGAGGAGGCCGAGTGCCGCGAGGTGCCGCAAAAGGCGCGCGGGGCCTGCCCCGTGCTCGGTCCCGTCGCGACCATCGACGATCGCCCCGACGGCGTGCGCATCAGTTTCGCCGCCGCCGCTCCCGTCGAGGAGATCGTCGCGCACATGCGCTGCCACCTGGCGTTCGCGCGCAAGAATGGCTTCACCAACGCCGGCGATTGCCCGCTCTACATGCGCGGCGTCGAGATCGCCCTCGCTGCCGACGGCCACGCCGTCGATGTGACCAGCCAGGAGCGTTCAGTGGCGCAGGAGATCCAGATCCGCAGCCGACTGACCTCCACACCCAAGGCGGAGCGATGATCGCCACGGCAAACTCGATTACTTGCCGTCGAGCGCGTGCGCGAGCTGGCGCAGCTTCACCGCGATCTGGTTGAGCGCGTGCGACGCCGCGGGCGGCACCTGGGCTACCACACGGTCCGCCTCGCGCTCGAGCCGCTCGAACGCTTCGCGCAGCTCCATGCCGCCGAGATGGATGCGCACGCGGATCTCGTCCCGCAGCTGCTCGAGCTGCTGGCGCGCGTCGTTGGCTTCCCGCTTCGCTTCGTTTTTTTCGCTTCGTCGTAGGTCTCTCATGCCGCCGCTGCATTGCGAACGCAGTGCCAGCATCCATACCTCTCCCGTCGCCTACTCGCGCAATTCGTGCGCCTTGCCGATCCCACACCGCAGCCGCTGCGCGGTCCAGCGAGCGCGACGACGTCAGCAACTCGGCGCATCGATTGCACTACGCCGAGGCATGTCACCCTCCCGACCCATTCGAATCCTGGTCGTCGACGACGATCTCAACGCGCGCTCGGCGCTCGGCGCCCTCTTGAGCGACGACGACCATGAAGTCGAGCTCGCACACGACGGCATCGACGCGCTCGTCAAGCTCTCGAGCTTCCGCGCCGACGTCATCGTCAGCGATCTGAAGATGCCGCGCATGGACGGCCTCGCCCTCTACGACGCCGTCCGCCGCCTTCCGATGGTGACGCCGCGCTTCGTCTTCATGTCGGCGACCGCCAAGCCCGACCTGGAGGGCGAGACGCGCTACGTCACCAAACCGATCGCGATCGATCGGCTGACGTCGCTCATCGACGAAGCGGCGACCCATCGCTGATGCGGTCGCTGGTCGGTCGGATGCAAGCCGAGCGAGCCAACACGGAGGAGACCATGTCCGATCCATACGCAAAGTTGTGGTGGCTGCTCGCGCTGCGCGGCGTCGCCGGTCTCATGCTCGCCGCCGGCGCCATCATCTGGCCGTTTCTCACGCTCGAGGCGCTGCTGTTCGGCTTCGGCGTCTACGTCACCGTCGACGGCGCCTTCGCCATGTACGCCGGGCTCGTCCCCGAAAACGGAGGTTACGTCTTCTGGCCCTTCGTCATCGAAGGCGCGCTCGGAATCCTGTTCGGCGCCGCCGTGCTCGCCTTTCCCGACACGATGGCGTTCGCGCTCTGGTACCTGGTCGCCGGCTGGGCGCTCGCGACGGGCATCTTCGAGCTCATCGCCGCCGCGCGCCTCCGTCCTGCCGCCAATGGCGAAGTGATGCTCGCCGGCGCCGGCGTCACCAGCGTCGTGTTCGGCTTCGTGATGGTCAGCTGGCCGCGCGGCGCCATCATCGGTCTTTCGTGGCTCGTCGCCCTGTATTCGGCCGCCTTCGGCATGTTGCTCCTCATCGTCGCCGCGCGCCTCTTCGGCCTCGCGATGCAGCGAACGACGCGCGAGCGTGCCGACGGTCTGCACGCGTCGTCCACGCCGGCCTCCCGATAATTTCCGACCCCTCTTCGACCGCGTGCGCCCGCCACGCCCAACATCGCGTCGAATGGGCGAGACTGTCGTCGTGGCACGCATGAACGGTTGACACTGACCGATCGATCGGTCAGCATGACGCCATGTCCCTGGCCGCCGCTGCTCCACGCATTCTGACGTCCGAGCCACACCTTCCCGCAGCGAGCCTCCCGGCCGGCACCGCGGGGCGCATTCTCGAGGTCGGACTGGTCCTCTTCGCACGTCACGGGTTTCACGGCACCTCGATTCGCGACATCGGGCGCGAGCTCGGGCTCAAGCCAGCCAATTTGTACGATCACCATCCCTCGAAGGAGCACCTCCTGGCCGAGCTCGTGCGGCTCGGGCACGAAGAGCATCTGCGTGCGCTGCAACGCGCGCTCGTCGACACCGACGGTGGACCTGTTGATCAGATCCGCGCAGTGGTCGCGGCGCATGTCCGCCTCCATGCCGAGTACGCCATGCTCGCGGTCGTCGCCAACAACGAGATGCACGCGCTGTCACCCGAGTTGGTCGCTCCGTCGCTCGCGCTGCGCAAACAGGCCGAGGGGCTGCTTCTCGATGTCGTCGCGCGTGGCGTGCAGGTGGGCGTCTTCGACGTGCCCGACGTGTTTCTGACCGGAGCGGCGATCGGCGGGATGGGGATGCGCGTGGCCCACTGGTACAGCCCGTCGCATGACCGATCGATCGATCAGCTCTGCGAGGTGTACGCGGAGCTGGCCCTACGGATGCTGGGTGTACGACGCCGCCGATGAAGCCACTGTTCGACAGCATTGCGGGCGATGGTGCGCGCCTCGCCTGCGGCGAGTGGCCGGGGCGCGGCAGCCCGATCGTCGCGCTCCACGGCATCACCTCGTCGCTCATGAGCTTTTGTGGGGTGGCGGAGATGCTCGACGGTCGCCGCCCGCTGCTGGCCCTCGATCTGCGCGGCCATGGCGATTCCGACCGGCCGGATGGGCCCTACACGATCGAGCAGCACGCGCGGGACGTCGCCTCGGCAATGAATCAGCGCAGCCTCGGCCCCACCATCGTCGTCGGGCACTCGTTCGGCGCGTACGTGGCAGTCGCGCTGGCCGCAACCGCGCCGGAGCTCGTAAGCGCGCTCGTGCTCGTCGACGGCGGCTATCCCCCGCTGCCCTTGGGCGCAAACGGCGCCGCGTTCGCAGAGATGGCGATGCTCCCATCTCTCGCGCGCGTGCGGCTGCGCCATGTGACTGCGGCCGATCATCTCGAATCATGGCTGGCGACGCCGGGGCTCGCGGGCGGCCGGCGCGAGTGGATCGAGCGCTTCGCTTCTCACGACGTCGCCGGCGTGCCGCCATCACTGCACAGCAAGGTGGACGAGCGGACGGTACGCGCCGCCTACCACGACATGGTCGACACCAGCGCCATCGAACGACGACTCGAGCGCGTGATGGCGCCGATGACGATCGTTCGCGCGCAGCATGGAGCAGCCCGAAACCTTCCTCCGATCGTCCCCGACGAGGTCGTGATCGCCGTCCGTCGGCGGGTCCGCCGTCTCGGCGTCGCGACCGTCGACGCCACTCACTACACGATCCTGCTAGGCGAGAGGGGAGCCCGCGCCGTCGTTGGCGCGCTCGAGGAGGTGTCGCGATGAAGCTCGCAGCCATCGTTCTAGCGACCCTGGCAGCCGGTTGTGGCGACCGAGACATGGGCTCCGACGCTGGAAGCGACAGCGGAGGCGACGCTGCCAGCGGTCTCGGATCGGTCGATCTCGCCGGCATGGGCGACGCGGACGGCGGCGCGACGGCCGGACAGTGGATCACAGGCACCTTCTCGAACGATCAAGGCCAGCGCGACTATCGCCTGTACGTTCCATCGGGGTATCGCCCCGGCACTCCCCTACCACTCGTCGTGATGCTGCACGGCTGCACGGTCACCGCCGAGCAGATGGACGCGACCACGCAGTATGCTGCGCTCGCCGAGGCGCGCACATTTCTGGTCGTCTATCCGGTGCAATCGAGCGCCGCGAACCCGGCGCTCTGTTGGAACTGGTTCGAAACGGCCGACCTGGCGCGCGGCGCGGGCGAGCCGTCGCTCATCGCCGGCATCACGCAAACGGTGATGGATGGGTGGTCCGTCGACAGCCGCCGCGTCTACGTCATCGGCGCGTCGGCTGGGGGCGCAATGTCCGTGATCATGGGCGCGACCTATCCCGATCGCTACGCTGCAATCGGCGTCGTCGCCGGCTGCGAGTATGCGGGCGCACCGTGTGGCCCGTCGGGCGGCCCCGATCCAACCGCGCAAGGGCAGCTCGCCTATCAGGCGATGGGAACGTCTGCTCGCAGCGTGCCTGTCATCGTTTTCCACGGCGACGCCGACCCGGTGGCCGCGCCCATCAACGGCCAGCAGGTGACCGAACAGTGGATTGCCGCAGATGACTGGGCCGACAACGGTGCGCACGACGGATCCGTGCCGACGACGGCGACATCGACGGCGACGCTGCAAGTACCGAACGGCCGCAGCTACGATCGCACCCAATTCGACGACGCGAGCGGCGCGCTCCTCATCGACTACTACGTGGTGCACGGCGCCGGCCACGCGTGGCCCGGTGGTCCGGCCTCGGCGACGTTCACCGATCCGACCGGCCCCGACGCCACCGGCATCAGCTACGACTTCTTTCTCGCCCACGTCCACCCCTGAGATCTCCTCGCGTCCGCACGGGCCGGAACGAGCGCGAAGCTTGCGGAACGCTCGAGGTTCTTGGAACGTAACCGCATCGTTTGCGCGTCGCGCGCGGGTAACCGCGCAGAAGTCGTCGGCGGCATGGTTGGCATCGCAGGTGCTCAGAGGCGGGGAACCTACAGGAGCCCGCCATGCTCAACCGACTTGGACTGATCGTCATTTGTTCGTTGCTTCCCGCTTGTGACTCGACCGCGCCCATCGATCAATCCGGCGAGACGGCCGATAGCCTCGTGGCCGGCGACGACGGCTGGTACGTCGTACGTCCCGATCTTCGGAAGTGCGCCTCGCCGATGTGCGGCGGCTACTTCGTCAAGGGCGTCAACTTGACGCGCACGGTGTGCCTGGACGGCCGCGCACGCGCCGAGTGCTACGTGACGGCGCTCGACTGGTCGGCGACCGCATTCTCCGACGACGAGCGCGCGAAGCTCGCGACGGCGCCGGTGGTCCTGCGCGCGCGCTTGGTGGACGCCGGCGGCAGCTTTGCAAAGTTGCGCGTGACCGAGGCGTGGTCGCCGGCGGTCAACCCCGACGTGGAGGGTGGCTATCCGACCTTCATCGCCACGCTGTATCGGGCGCTCGGCAACAGCACGCGCTGCATCCGCTGGCCCTGCCCTTCGATCACGCAGGAGAAGATCAACTCGTCGCAGACGAGCCCCATCGCCGGCGTCGATCTCTCCGCCAGCTGCGCCGACGACAAGCAAATCGCCGCCGCCTACGACGCACTGGCGACCTCGGCAGGCGTCCTCGTCGACGGTGAAGACGGATGGGTGAAAGGCCCGGCCGGCAGCATGAAGCAGCTCGTCGGGTACGGCTTCTTCCTGCGCGTCGAGGCGGCGGCGCCTCAGCCGCGCTCCTGCGGCGGCTTCGTCAATACCCGGTGTGATGCGGGCGAATACTGCGACATCACCGTCGCCAACGCGTGCAACGGCGCCGATCTACCGGGCGTCTGCAAGACGGTGCCGGATGCGTGCATGGAGCTCTACAAGCCGGTGTGCGGCTGCGACGGCAAGACCTATCGCAACGATTGCTTCCGCGTCATGGCGCAAGTGCAGCTCGACCACGACGGCGCCTGCGCCGAGTAACACAGGTCTCGTCGCAGCATGCGGCCGAACCCGAACGCCGTTCGCCTTCGCCGTCCGACGCTGGAAGATGCGCGGAGGGACAACCGGCGACGGCGAGAGACGCGCCGCGCCGCAACTCTTGCGCGAAACGGCACGGCGAGTCTCCACTCTGATGGGTATGCCTCTTGCTCCACGCGAGGGCATGCGAACGGTCGACAACGATGGTGGCCCGGACGTCGACGCGCTGCTGGCATCCGAGGCGGTCAAGCTGTGCCCGGGCTTTCAGGTCGTCGAGCTGCGCCGTCTTGCTGCGGACGCCGACACCAGCGACGAGACACACAAGAGCGCCGGTTACGGCGTGCCGCGCCGGATTCGGCTGCGGGCGGCGGATGGGCGCGAGCGCTCGCTCGTCTTCCACGTCGCCGGTAGCGACGCCTTCGGTCATGACCGGCGGGCCGATCGCGCTGCCGAGCAACTGCTCGCGTTCGACACGTTCGGCGACATCCCGCGGCACGTTCGCGCGGTCGACGTCGGGGCCGTGACTGCGACCGGGCTCCTGTCGCTCCGTGACGCCCGTGAGCTCTACCTCGTCACGGAGTGGGCCGACGGTACACCCTATGCGGACGATCTGCGCCGCATCGCGCGCGAGCGTCGCCTCGGCCCTGAGGACATCCCGCGCGCCGGCGCGCTGGCGCGCTATCTCGTCGAGCTTCATCGACGGAGCGGCGGCCGCGCGATGCAGTATCGCCGCTCCGTCCGCGATCTCGTGGGCAGCGGCGAAGGCATTTTCGGCATGCTCGACGGCTACACCGACGACACGCCGGCAGCACCGCCGGCCCGCCTCGCCGCGATCGAGCGACGGTGCGTCGAGTGGCGCCACCGTCTCTGCCGCCTCGACTCGCGCGCGACGACCATCCACGGCGACTTCCACCCGTTCAACGTGGTCTTCTCCGCGGGAACCGACTTCACGCTGCTCGACGCCAGCCGTGGCTGCGTCGGCGACGCCGCCGACGACGTCACGGCGATGGCGATCAACTATCTCTTCTTCGCGCTCGACCACGAGGGCGCGTGGGAGGGCGGGCTGCGCACGCTGTGGCATCACTTCTGGCGGACCTATCTCGACGCCAGTGGCGACGAACAGCTCCTGGGCGCGGCCGCGCCCTACCTCGCGTGGCGCGGCCTCGTCGTATGCAGCCCGACCTTCTATCCCTCGCTCGCGCCCGATGCGCGCGACCGCATGCTGCGGCTCGTCGAGCGCGCGCTTGCCAGCGACCGCTTCGATCCGGCATGGGCCGACGAGGTCGCGCGATGACCGCGGGGCTCGTGGTGTGGCTGACCGGGTTACCGCGTGCCGGCAAGTCGACGCTGGCGGGTGCCGTTCGCGCGCGCCTCGTCGCGCGCGGCAGGCCGTCGCTGATCCTCGACGGCGACGAGGTGCGCAAGGCGCTCTCGCCATCGCCCGGTTACGATCGCGCGAGTCGCGACGACTTCTACACGACTCTCGGACGACTCGCCGCGCTGATCGCGCGCCAGGGCTTCATCGTGCTCGTGCCCGCAACTGCCCATCGTCGCGTCTATCGCGACGCCACGCGCGACCTGGCGCCCGCGTTCATCGAGGTACACGTCGCGACGCCGCTCGCCGACTGCGTGCACCGCGACCCAGCGGGCCTGTACGCCTCGGGCGCGCACGCTGCGCTTCCCGGCGTCGGGGTCGAGTACGAAGCGCCGCTCAGGCCCGAAGTCGTCGCTCGTGGCGGCCACGACTCCACGGCCGTCGACGCCATCGTCGAGCTCATCGACAGGCGGCCACCAGCACGCTCTCGTTAGCGCGCGCAGCAGGGTGGCAGCTGCTCGCGAACGATGCGCATCGCGGCGTGAGCCTTGTCGAGAAAGCTTCGGCAGTGATCGATGACAAAGCGCCGGGGGTGGTCTCGCCAAGCGACGGTGATGCGCTCGTCGATCGCGGCCGCTTCGGCGGCGGTCTCGACGCGCAGCGGGTTGCGATGGTTGTACTCGCGACGGGGCGGCGTTCGCAGGTGAATCACGGCGGCGTACCGCGCCAACTCGGCGTCGACGCTGCTGCCGACTTCCCGCCAGAAGTCGGCGACGTCGCCCGGCCAATAGGCCAACGCGTCTACGGTTCCGCGGTCGCAGAGGACCAGCGCCGCGTTGTCGCGTTCCACCACCTCGCGCTCCAGCTCGTGTTGCACGTGAAAGATGGCACGTTGCGCGGCGCGGCGGGAGGGCACGTCGTCGACGCGCGGAAAGCCGCCACCATACAGGATGCCGGCAGCCTCGGGCAGGATCGCGGCATGCTCGCACAAGTCGCGGCGCGCGAGCTCGAGCAGTGCCGTCTTGCCCGCGCCGGGGCCGCCCGTGACCACCACCAGGCGCGCGTCGTGCCGCGGCTGTGAGCAAGAACAGCGGGCGGCGCCCCTCTGCGGATCGATGTTCTTCATGACCGTCTCAAGCGCCGAGCTGCGCGGGCTGGTGCTCGGTCGGTGCGCTCTCGAGCGACGGATACCGCTCGACGAGTGAGAGGTGATACGCGATGAACCGGAACTGGTAGCGCAGCGTCAGCGCGAGAAAGTCGGAGATCGGCGCCGACGGTCGAGCACGGACCAGGATCACGATGGCCTCGATGATCCACAAGACGCCTGCGGCAAACGACATCAACGCGAGCAGCAGCAACGCCGGGATGCTCGTCAGAAGGCGCAGCAGCGCCGACGCCGCCGTCGGCGTGCCGCCGACGTCGATCTCCAGCTTGACGGCGCCGCCTTCCGCGTCGGGGTACGCGTCCGTGAGCAGCCACAGGTACGCATAGGCCGACGCCAGCCAGCGGAGAGGGCGCACGATCCGGGGCGCATCCTCGGCGAGATAGCGCTCCGATCCCTCCGTCGCCAAGAGCAGCGCCGCGATGCCGGGAAGCGCCAGGTAGGCGAGCCAGTACAGGGACGACCAGCCGAGCGTGCCGAGCGCGGCGAGCAACACCAACCGGATCAAGACGTGGATGCGCTGCATTCGTTCCGGCGTTTCGATCTGCAGTTGTGTCGGGTGGGTGATCATGTCGCGCTCCCATTGCAAGGCGCGCACCGTCGCTGACGAGCGCGATTTGGTCGTCAAGCGCCGGCTCGACGCCGCGGAGCTCGCTCGAAAAGCCACCAGCGCGGATGTGCACGCGGACCATAGGTCAGGCCGAAGTTGCCGAGCGCGCGGTCGCGAACGATCGCAGCCGCCTCCACCGGCGAGTCGGTCACGATCAGCCGATCGACATCGGCGGCGTCGACCGTGCCGGCGCTGACGAGTCGATCGCGCAAGTAGCCGACGAGCGGGCGCCAGTGATCGACGCCGAGCAACACGATCGGATAGTCGGTCATCTTTCCCGTCTGGATCAGCACCGCCACTTCGAACAGCTCGTCGAGCGTGCCGTAACCGCCGGGCACGGCGATGAAGGCGTACGAATACTTGGCGAGCATCAGCTTGCGGATGAAGAAGTAGCGGAACTGCACCCAGTCATCGAGGTACGGATTGGGCTTCTGCTCGGCGGGAAGGATGATGTTGCAGCCAATCGAGCGGCCGCCGGCCTCGCGCGCGCCGCGGTTCGCCGCCTCCATCAGGCCCGGTCCGCCGCCGGTCAAGACGGTGAACCCGACGTCCGCGAGCGCGCCGCCGAGAAGACGCGTCAGGCGATAGTAGGGATGGTCGACGTCGAAACGCGCCGAGCCGAACACCGTCACGCACGGTCCGACGAAGTGCAGATGGCGAAAGCCGCGCACCATCTCGCCGACCACGCGCAGCGCGAACGCGAGGTCACTGCCGCGTCGTCGTGGTCCGAGCAGAAATTGGCGCTCTTCACTGTCGTCGGACGTCTTTCCCCAGTCGACCGCGGCCTCGGCGGATGGCCGCGGCGCGAGCGCCCCGGCCGGCATCAGCGTGTCGCCGTTCGGGGTGCGTGCTCGTGGCTCGTCGAGTCGGCCAGCGTCCACACCATGAGCCCGACAAAGAACACGAGGCCATAGGCGCAGGTCGGCAGCCCCAGGCGGTAGCCGGCATGCGCGACCATCTCGTCACGCGTCATCCAGCTCGCGAGCGCCGTCCCGGCGGCGGCAACGGCGAGGTTCGCGGCTTTGGGCCATGCGGCCTCGACCTTGTACAGGAACGCAGCCAGCGACACGAGGAACGCGGTCGCGAAGAGCGCGAAGCCGGTATAGCAGGCCGGATGACCGAGGAAGAAGGGACACGGCTCGGCGAACGCGCAGATCCCGCTCGTGGCTCGTTGATAGCTGAGGTAGCCGGCGAAGGCGGTCCCTGCTCCGCTGATCAGGGTCGCGACGCCGAGGTAGTGGTTGGTCTTCACGGGCGGCTCCTAGCGCACTGCCGTGGCGAGGAAGTAGGGCCACACCGCCAGCCCGAGGAGCGTTTTCCACCAGATCAGCTTCGCGAAGCCGATGGTGAAGAGCCATCCGGCGAGCCACAGCATGCCGGCTGCGCTCTGGTAGGGCATCACCTTCACTGCCGTCGTCTCCTGGCGCATCGTCGCCTCCTCGCCTGCGCTCTTTGCAACCAGCGGACCGCCGTATCGCGACTTCCGACGGCCGGAAACGCGCAAACCGTGCGCCGTCGGGTGAAGACCGCGCAGTCCTTGCGTCCGCGCCGCATCACGCGGCCAGCCGCGCGCGCACGCGGTCACCGAGCTCGTGCAGCATCTTTTGCTCGAGCTGGCGGGTCCGTTCACGGGAGACGCCCAGCCGATCGCCCATCGCCTTCAAGGTCGGCGGCGACTCCTCGATCCAGCGCGCGTCGAAGAGCTGGCGGCGGCGGTCGCCCAGCTCATCGCGATAGCGATCGCGCTCGGACCGCAGGATCTCGCCGAGCTCCTCCGCCTCGAGCGCCTCGTCGGCCGGCAGATCGCCAGCAGCCATGGTCGCGAGTCGCGTCCGGTCGCCCTCGCTGTGCTCGGGCGCGTCGAGCGATAGATCGCGCGCTCCCATGCGCGATTCGGTCTCGACGACGCTCTTGCGGTCGACGCCGAGGATGCTCGCCAATCGCTCCGGCGTCGGCTCGAGCCCGGCAGCCATCAGGCGCGCGCGCAGCGCCGAGATGCGGAAGAACACGCGCCGCTGCTGCTCGGTGGTACCGATTCGAACGAGGCGATAGTTGGCGAGCGTGTAGCGGAACTCGTAGGCGCGGATCCAGTGCGCGGCGTACGTCGACAGTCGCGTGCCGTGCGCGGGGTCGAATCGGCGGATCGCCTCCACCAGGCCGATGCAGCCCTCCTGGAAGAGATCGCGTCGATCGATCCCCTTCAACAGGTAGTGCTGCGTGAGCCGCCCGACGAGGCCGAGCTGCGACTGTAAGAGGCGCGCTTCGATCTTCTGGTCATGCGTACGGCGATATTCCGCGAACAGCTGCCCTTCTTCATCACGCATCAGGTGATTGTCCATGCCGCGTGCAGATGCATGGCCGAGGCCAGCCGTCACTTGCTCGATTCCAGGCGAGCCTCGCCGTCGAGCGCGTAGTCGTGCCCGCGCCAATCGACGTGGTGGTCGA
>Ga0070679_100001211_pt1 | contig 22701 bp, 19 predicted proteins | sample KBSC63BmetaG_FD_65652 | JGI IMG/M metagenome (GOLD analysis project Ga0070679, IMG submission 65652) | Corn rhizosphere microbial communities from Kellogg Biological Station, Michigan, USA - KBS C6-3B metaG | ecosystem: Host-associated > Plants > Roots > Rhizosphere | place: USA: Michigan... | reverse complement strand
ATCCGCGATGTGGCCGAGCGGGATGTTGGCGATGCACGGCACACCGGCCGCTTCCGCAATCTCGCTCAACACGTCCGTCAGCGGACGCTCGCTGTCCGTCGAATCCTCGGTGATGTCGGTGAAGCTGCCGAACGCGATGCCGGCCAGTTGCTCGAGCGCCCCGCTCAGCAGCAATTGCGTGAGCATGCGATCGATGCGATACACGGCCTCGTTCACGTCCTCGAGCACCAGGATTCCCTGGTCGAACCTCGGCGCGTACGGCGTGCCGAGCAGCGAGACGACGAGCGCGAGATTCCCGCCGACGAGGGTGCCGCGCGCGCGGCCTTTCACGAGCGTGCACGCCGACCGAGCCTGGCCACACGGCTCCGCGCCGTCGATGACCGCGGCGCGCAATGAGCGATTGCTGAAGTCGGTGATCGTGCTGCGCGCCGTCGGACCGTGAAACGTGACGAGGTCAGCGCTGTTGCCGACGGCGGCGTGCAGCGCGGTGATGTCCGAGTAGCCGATCAGCGCGCGCGGACGGCGCTTCCACGCGTCGAGGTCGAGCGAGCGCAGCAGGCGCATGGCGCCGTAGCCGCCGCGAATGCACCAGATCGCATCGACGCTGTCGTCATTCGCCGCCCGGTTGAGATCCGCCGCGCGATGCATGTCCATTCCCGCGAGGTATCCTTCGCGCTCCAGCACGTGCTCCCCAACGACAGGCTCCCAGCCGAGCTCGCGAACATTCGCAATCGCGTGCTGAAGATCGGCTTGCGAGAGCGGGCCGGATGGCGCCACGAGCGCGACGCGCGATCCGGGCTCGAGGAGTGGTGGACGCTGCATGCTGCGCACGTACGCACATGTGGTGCGCTGCGTCAACTCGACGGTTTCCGTCACAGATGGCACCGCCTGTGCGTTGGAACAAGGTCCTAGCCCGGCGAGCGGGGATGATAGGAACGGCGCCGGCAACCGACTTTCAGCGTGCAGGAGGAAGAACATGGCGGATCGCCAGAACAACCAAGGTGATGGGATGAGCGACTCGTCGTCGTCGAGCTCGCGCAGCGGCGGCATGAGAGACTCGTCGTCGGACAATCAGGACTCGTCGCGCATCGGCTCGTCTGGCAGCTCGCGGTCCGGTGGATTGAGTGGGTCGAGTAGCAGCGGCTCCAGCAGCAGCGGCTCGAGCAGCAGCAATCGCGATCGCAGCTCGAACGCGAGCTCGAGCAACGAGAGCGGCTACTCGGCGTCGGGTAGCGACTCGAGCAGTGGCTCGAGCGGTGGCTCGAGCGGCAGCAGCAGCTCGCAGGGCAGCCGGTCCGACCGTGGCAATCAGGGTGACGAAGGCATTGGCAGTTCGTCGACGCGCGGCGGCGGCATGAGTGGTTCCAGCGGTTCCAGCTCGGGCAGCGGCGGCCTCTCGGGTTCGAGTGGCTCGACGGGTTCGAGCGGCTCCGGCGGTTCGACGGGTTCGAGCGGTTCGAGCGGTTCGACTGGCGGCATGAGCGGCTCGTCGAGCGGATCGCAGGGCAACCAGGGAACGAACAAGAACCCCAACCAGAGCTCCGGCAACATGGGGAGCACCGGCAACACCGGAAACACGGGGAACACGGGAAGCTCGGGCAGTTCGTCGCGCTGAGCGACTTCATCCCGGTTCGTTCCAGTTCGCTACACGCGCCAGGGCTGCATAGCTTTGGCGCGTGTCGCTTACTACCCGCGTCCTCCTCGCACTCATTGCGGGCATCACACTCGGCCTCGTCCTGAGCGCCGTCGGCGGTGACGCCGCGCGCATCGGCGTTCAACTCGCCGAGCCCGTCGGGACGCTGTTCGTGAACGCGATTCGGATGACGGTGATTCCACTCGTCGTCTCGAGCTTGATCGTCGGCATCGCGACGTCGAGCAGCGCGGCGATGATCGGGCGCATCGGCGGGCGGGGATTCGGCCTCTTCGTGGTACTGCTCGCCGCGTCCGGTGTCGTCGGCGCACTCGTTGCGCCGCCCGTGCTTGCGCACGTCTCACTCGACGCCGCGACCGCTGCACGAATGCGCGACGCAGCGGGAGCAGCCGGCGCATCGAGCCCATCGGCGATTCAGGGGCCCGCACAATGGATCGAGGCGCTCGTCCCGGCGAACGCCGTGCAGGCGCTGACCGACGGTTCGATGCTGCCGCTCATCGTCTTCGCCGTGATCCTCGGGCTTGCACTCATGGCGATTCCGCCAGCCGGGCGCGAACGCGTCGTGACGATCTTTCGCGCGTTCGCCGCCGCCATGCTCGTGCTGGTGAGCTGGCTCCTCGTCGTCGCACCGATCGGCGTGTTCGCGCTCGCGTTGCCGCTCGTGGCGCGACTCGGCATCGCGGCGGTCGGCGCGCTCGCCACCTACGTCGTACTCGTTTCGCTCGCCGCCGCGGTGTTCATGGTCGTCGTGCTCTATCCGGCGGCGGTACTTGGCGGCGGCGTGTCGATCGCGGCATTCGCACGCGCGGCGGCGCCGGCACAGGCGGTCGCCGCGTCCTCGCGTTCGTCGCTTGCGGCATTGCCCGCGCTCATCGAGAGTGGCACTCGCCGCCTCAATCTCCCCGCGGAGATCACAGGATTCTTTCTTCCACTCGCAAGCGCGATGTTCCGCGTTGGTGCGACGCTCGGTCTCACGACCGGTGCGGTGTTCATCGCTCGGCTCTACGGAATCACGGTGACGACGACGCAGCTCGTGACCATCGTCGCCACGGCCACGGTCACCAGCTTTAGCATTCCTGGAATTCCCGGCGGTTCGATCATCGCGATGGCGCCGGTGCTCGCCAGCGTCGGTCTGCCGATCGAAGGCCTCGGCATCCTGCTCGGCGTCGACACCATTCCGGACATCTTTCGTACGACCGCCAACGTCACAGGGCAGCTCGCCGCCGCGACGATCATCGCACGCCATTCGCGCGAGCCTCAGGCCGTCACGCTCGAGCCGGTGCCCGAGCCGGAATGACGATGCTGGTCGCGCCCGTATTGTGGTCGCTGCCGTTCGTGCTACCGCCAATCGTCGCGCTCGCACGATCGGCGAGGTCGCGGTCGCTTGCCGACGTCAGCGACGTTGTCCCGAGCGATGCACCCCTCGTCTCGGTCGTGGTGCCCGCGCGGAACGAAGCACGCAACATAGAGCGCTGCGTGAGATCGCTGCTCTCGTCTCGCTACCCGGGGCTCGAGGTCATCGTCGTCGACGATCATTCGGAAGACGACACGCGTCGTATCGCCGAGGCGATTGCGTCGGCCGACGCGCGGTTGCGGGTCATCACCGCTCCGCCGCTCGCCGACGGTTGGTTCGGAAAACAGTGGGCCTGCGCCGCCGGCGCCCGTGAAGCACGCGGCGAGCTGCTGCTCTTCACGGATGCCGACACGCGACACGGGCCTGACCTTCTGCCGCGCGCCGTCAACGCCCTGCGCGCCGATCGCGTGGATCTGCTGAGCATCGCTGGTCATCAGGAGATGCACAGTTTCTGGGAGCGCGTCGTACAACCGCAGATGTTCGCGCTGCTCGCGATGCGCTACGGTGGCACCGAACATGTGAGTCATGCACGCCGTGCCGTCGACGTCATCGCGAATGGTCAATTCATTCTCGTCAGACGCTCGGCGTACGACGCGGTTGGTGGACATGCGCGCGTCCGCGATCAGGTCGCGGAGGACATGGCACTCGCGCAGTCGTTCTTTCGCGATGGTTATCGGTTGCTGCTCCTGCTGGCGCTACAACAGTTCTCGACACACATGTATGCATCCCTCGGCGAGTTGATCGCCGGTTGGCGCAAGAACATTTACGCCGGCGGTCGCAACGCGACGCTCGGCGGCGCCATGGGACGTGCGGCGTATCCGTTCATCCTGCTTGGCACGCCGCTGTTGGGTCTCTTTCCGCCCGTCGCGCTCGTCCTCGCGGCACTCGGTGTGTTGTCGAGCGCGTGGCTGGTCTGGTCGGCGATCGTCGTGATCGCTGCGTTTGCCTTCTGGATACCGATCTACCGCTTCATGGGCGAACCGATCTGGTACGCGCTGGTCTATCCACTCGGGTTGGCGATGTTGTTCTACATCGCCGCCGGGGCCGTGAAGCGCGGGCGCAACGTCGAATGGAAGGCGCGGAAGTACACCGCGTCGTAGCTAGTGCGTTCCCGCGTACGTCGTCCAGTAGACGACGAGGGAGCACGGCTGGTCCATGCGGTCGTGCGTGAACGTCGTCGTCTGTCTCGCATCGCCTTGCCACACGTAGCGTTGGTATTCCTGCGGCACGTCACGCGGCGACGCATAGATCTCGACGCCGAGCAGCTCGGTCGCGTAGCGAGGCAGCGGGTTCGTGACGGCCAGCGGACGCCCGTTGATCAATGCGTTGAGACAGTTGCCGCCGTGCGTGGCGAGCGGCTTCGGCTTGGGACCGAATGCGGTGAACGCGGTCTCGATGCGGAACCCGTCGACGTTGCGGAACACGTCCCCCAGCTCGATGGCGCCGCGATCGGCGAGGTCGTCATCGGTGAGATAGACGCCCTTGCCGCGCGATTTGCGGCAATTAAAACCATTGTAATTCAGCGCCGGGCATCGTCCGTCTTCCGTGACGACGACACTGTCGAGCACCACGGGCCGCCGTGCGAGCTCGAACTTGAGATCGACGTGCCCATTCTTGCCGAGATCCGTGGTGATCTCGGTCGGCATGAAGCCGAGCCGCCGGACGCGGACGTGATAGAAATCCGGGTCGAGGTTCGCGAGCGCGAAATGACCGGTCGAATCGGTGCGCGCGCGCTTCGTATCCGGCAGCGCGAACACGTCCGCGTCGACGACGGGGTTGCCCGCTTCGTCGAGGACGATGCCGGTGATGATGCCACCGTGCGGCTTGTCTTGAGCGACGGCGACGCGCGCGAGCAGCAGCGCCACGGTCAGGAGCAGAGGCGTGCGCATATCATCCAACTTATGCGAAGTACTGCGGCGGGCAACATGCGAGGGACGTGCCGCAGGGGATTGAAACCGGTCGCATCCAAGTGGTCGCGGTTGCCGGCCTCGTCGTCGCTAGCGTCGCGGCGTGCCCACACTTCGCGACCTGGCCGCGCTGCTCGCCGCGGCCCACCGACTCGAACAACTCGCGCCGATCGCATCTCTCATCGGCTGCACCGGCGATACCATCGCACTCGATGCGGGAACGCTGCACACACTCGGCCTGGATGACGCCGTCGGTCGCGGCGCGGTGCAGAGCGGACCCGGCGCGATGCGCGCGCTGCTCGTCGAGGTGCGCGACGCCGTGCCGATTCGTGACTGGCTGCCGAAAGCCGCCGCGCGTCTGACGAACCGCGCGCCGCACGTGCTGTGGATCGTCATCGCCACCCATACGGACGGCAGCGTCGCAATTGCCTCATGGTCGGATACGCGCCGTCCGCCACGCGTCGTCGCTCTCGTGGCGAACCGCGCTCGCCTCGTCGACAGCGACGCCGAGACGCTGCGGGCGCTCGCGGCATGCGCGAACGATCGGGATCTCCTGCTCCACGCGCATGCGATCGACATCCTGGGACGCGACGCGTTGAGCAATCGCTTCTATCGCGGACTCGATCGCGCGATCTCCGGATTGGCGTCATCGTCGAAGGTCGGCACGACCGAGCAGAGGTCCGAGCTGGCCTTGTTGCACGCCTCGCGCTTGTTGTTCCTCGCGTTTCTCGAAGCGAAAGGCTGGCTGGACGGCGATCACACTTTTCTTACGAGACATTTCGAGCAGTGTGTCTCCCAATCGGGTCGCTTTCACGACCGGGTGCTCCGACCGTTGTTCTTCGGAACGCTCAATGCGCCGGTGAGCCGTCGCGCGCCGCGCGCTCGGGCGTTCGGCCGAGTGCCGTTTCTCAACGGCGGATTGTTTGCGCGAACGCCGCTCGAGCGCCGAGCGCGCGTGGCATTCTCGGACGACGCCTACGGCGAGCTGCTGTTCGGCCTCTTCGGGCACTACCGGTTCACGGCGCGTGAGGAGTCGACGAGCTTCTCCGAAGCGGCCGTCGACCCCGAGATGCTCGGCCGAGCGTTCGAGACGTTGATGGCTGCGCGCGAGCGACAGCGCACCGGCGCGTTCTTCACTCCATTCTCGCTCGTGGAGCGCGTCACGAACGCGGGGCTCGAAGGCGCGCTTGGATCACGGTTCACCCTGCGCGACCTCGACGAGCTCTCCGTGCTCGATCCCGCGTGCGGATCCGGTGCGTTTCTCGTCCACGCGCTGGAACGCATTTCCACCTTGCGCGCCGGATTCGGCGACGCACGGCCAATGTCGGTCATTCGGCGCGATGTGCTCGTGCGGTCGATCTTCGGCGTGGACGTCAATCCAACGGCAGTATGGCTCTGTCAATTGCGGCTCTGGCTCTCGGCGGTGATCGAGAGTGAGGAGACGGATCCGGCCGCCGTGGTCCCGCTTCCCAATCTGGATCGCAACGTCCGGGTTGGCGATGCGCTCTCGGGTCGCGCGTTCGATGATGAGGATGTTCACATTCGCGAGTCGACGGCCATTGGACGCATGCGACGGCGCTATGCGCGCGCCACTGGCAAGCGGAAGGACGAGCTGTCTCGCCTGCTCGACCGCGCGGAGCGGCGCCACGCCATCGCGACCTGCGAGCGTGAGCTCGCGAGTGTCGCGCGGCATCGGCGCGATCTCGTCGCCGCGAGGCGCGGCCGCGACCTGTTCGGCGAGCGCTACGAGGCATCCAGCCAGGAGCGTGCGACGGCCGCGAGCCTGAAGGTGCGGGCAAATGCTGTGCGAACTTTGAAGCGACGGTTGGCCGCGGGCGGAGCGCTTCCCTTCTCGTTTCCGGTGCACTTCTCCGAGATCGCCGCGCGCGGTGGCTTCAGTCTCGTCGTCGGCAACCCGCCATGGGTGCGCGTACACCGAATTCCCGCGACGCTGCGCGCCGACTTCCGTCGCGACTACGAGGTCGCGCGATATGCATCGTGGGAACCGGGGGCACTCACCGCGGGAGCCGGCCGTGGCTTCGCCGCACAGTTGGATGTTGCCTCGCTCTTCATCGAGCGCGGGACGCGACTGACGAAGCGCGGCGGAGCGATCGCCCTGCTCGTCCCCGCGAAGCTCTGGCGCTCGCTCGCCGGCGGCGGCGTCCGTCGCTGGCTCGCCGCCGAGACCACGCTGCGGCGGCTCGAGGATCACTCCGAAGGCCCCGCTGCATTCGATGCAGCGGTGTATCCGTCAGTCGTCGTTGCGCAGCGGAAGCGCGAGGCGAGCGTCGTCGACACATGCGACGTCAGCGTCACGGTGCTGCATCGCGGCCGGTCCGAATTCACGTGGCAGACCTCGCGGGGTTCGATCGCGTTCGACGACACCGTCGGCGCGCCGTACGTGATCGTTCCACCGGAGGCGAGACGATCGTTCGACGCGATGCGCGCGAGCGGCGTGCCGCTCTCTGAAAGTGCGATCGGCCGGCCACGGCTCGGCGTGAAGTCCGGATGCAACGACGCGTTCGTCGTCGAGCTACTCGACTCGGATGACGAGCTCGCGGAAGTCCGGTCGAACGAGGGCCGTCGCGGAGTCATCGAACGATCAATGCTTCGCCCGCTCATTCGTGGAGAGGAGCTCGGTCGATGGTCGGTCACGTCGAAAATGCATCTCGTCTGGCCGCACGACGTGCGCGGCAACGCGCTCGTCTCGGTTCCCGAACGAACCGCGCGCTGGCTCAGCCACTGGCGGCATCGGTTGCTCGCGCGCACCGATGCTCGACATCGCGCCCGCTGGTGGTCGCTGTTCCGCGTCGATGGTGCGCGCAACGATCGGCCTCGCGTCGTCTGGAGTGACGTCGCACGTGAGCCGCGCGCGGCGGTGCTCCCTGCCGGCGATCCGTCGATACCGCTCAACAGTTGCTACGTGGCGCTCTGTCGTGACGATCTCGACGCCCACGCGCTCGCGGCGTTGCTCAACGGTCCACTTGCGGACGCGTGGCTCGGCGCACTCGCGGAGCCAGCGCGCGGCGGCTATCGCCGATACCTCGGCTGGACGATGTCGCTGCTCCCGCTTCCACGACATTGGGAAGTGGTTCGAGCCGCGCTCGCGGTGGCCGGCGTACGTGCATCGCGGGAGGACCGTCCATCGAGCACCAAGCTCCTCGACGCGGCACTCGATGCATACGGACTCGCGCGCGACGACGTCGCGCCGCTCGTTGCCTGGATGGCGCCATGACGATGGTTCGCGTTCCCGGCGTCGACGTGCGCCACACCATCGCACTCGCCATGCTCGAATCCGCGCCTTCGGTTGCGAGTCGGCTCGGCGAGGTCGTGCTGCGCGCTGAACAACGCGCTGCCGCCGGGCGTCTACTCGAGCTGATCGCCGAAAGCGGAGGCGCGATGCTCGCCGACCCGGTCGGCCTGGGAAAGACGTACACTGCGCTCGCCGTAGCGACCCACATGCGGGCGGATGCGCTGATCGTCACTCCGGCGTCGCTGCGTGACATGTGGCGAGACGCTCTCTCGGCGTGTGGCGTGAATGCGCACGTCGTAACCCACGAAGCATTGAGCCGAGGACACACGATCGATCGGCGAGCGCGCGTCGTCATCGTCGATGAGTCGCACCGCTTTCGCACATTGAACACGCGACGATACGCCGCACTGGCCGATCAATGCCGAGGTGCGGCCGTGCTGCTCATGACCGCGACGCCCGTGCACAACGTACGGACCGATCTGGCCGCGCAACTCGCGCTCTTTCTCGGTCGGCGGGCGTGGGCTTTGACCGATGCGGATCTCGCCCGGCATGTCGTGCGTCGCGGTCTCGTCGACAACACGTCGCGCCCGAGGCTCGATGGACCACACGTGGTCGCGCTGCCGCCGCAAGACGAGCATCTCGACGCGATCGTCGCGCTCCCACCACCCGTTCCGGCGCGCGACGAGTCGACGGCCGCGACGCTCCTCACGTACGGCCTGCTGCATCAGTGGACCTCGAGCCGCGCAGCGCTCCTCGCAGCGCTCGAGCGGCGTCGAGCGCGAGGAATTGCGCTCTCGGCCGCAATCGACGGCGGCCGCATGCCGACGCGCGCCGAGCTCGACGCATGGACGCACGCCGACGACGCGGTGCAGTTGGCGTTTCCCGAGCTGGTCGTCGGCTCAGAGGATGCTGATGCGCTTCACGGCCTCGACGCCCTTCAGCGCGCGGTGCAGCAGCATCTCGATGCCCTCGACCGGCTTCGCCGGCGCATTCGCAGCGCCGCCGACCCCGACCTCGAGCGCGCGCAGGCTCTCCGGCGTATCCGCGCGTCGCACCCCGGCGAACGCATCATCGCCTTCGCGCAATACGCGGAGACTGTCGCGACACTTCGAGCACATCTCGTCCGCGACGCAGGCATCGCGACGCTCACGTCGCACGGCGCGCGCCTCGCGAGCGGCCGTGTGTCGCGCGCCGAGGTCCTCGAGCAATTCGTTCCGAATGCCCGGCCGGCGAGCGCGGCGACACGTATCGATCTGCTCATCTGCACCGATCTCCTCAGCGAGGGACTCAACCTGCAGGAAGCGTCCGTGATCGTGCATCTCGACATGCCGTGGAATCCGGCGCGACTCGAGCAACGTGTGGGGCGGGCGCTACGCATGGGCTCGAGACACTCGCGCGTCACAGTTTACTCATTCTCGCCGCCGGCATCCGCCGCAGCCCTGCTCCGTATCGAAACACGCCTGCGAGACAAGCTCGCGATCGCACAGCGAACCGTCGGCGTCGCGGGCTCCATTCTGCCATCGCCATTCGCGACGCCTCGCGCGAATCGCGGCATGGCCGAGGAGCTCGGAGAGATTCGCTCGGCGATGCGGCAGTGGCTCGAGCGCGGGCAGTCGGCGTTCGACATCGCGGGACCGATCTGTGGTGCGGTTGGTGCAGACACGCCGGGCTTTCTCGCGCTCCTGCACGACGGAGACAGGCCCCACCTGATCGCGGACATGGGCAGCGGAGCCTCCGACGCACCGGCCGTCGTGCGCGCCGCGGTCGCTGCGGCATGCGGCGACGACCTTCCACTCGACGCATCGCTCGCGGACAGCGCGCTCCGCGGGGCGCTCGACTGGCTGGCCGAGCACCGAGCATCGTCCGTGATCGATCTGCGCGCCGCGGGGGCGGCTCGCGCCCGCCGTGCAACGCTCGAGAGGGTCACCCGGGCGCTGGCGCGAGCACCGCGCCACCGGCGTTCGACGCTCGCACCACTGGCTGCGGCCGCGCGCGCCGTCGCGACCGCGCCGCTGGGCGAAGGCGCCGAGCGTGTGCTCGAGATGCTGGTGCGTGCGGAGTTGCCCGATGAAGCGTGGCTGCGTTCGATCGTCGCGTTCGGCGAGATCAACGCGCAGCCGCTCGCACCGTTGGCGCGTGAGCCGTCGCCGCCGCGCGTCGTCGCGATCATCGTTCTCACACCGCGCGGCGCGTCCGAGAAGGGTTAGATTGTTCGCGTCTCGTCAGTAATGCGTGCTGCGATGCAATACACCACACTCGGATCCACCGGTCTCACGGTCTCGCGCATCTGCCTCGGCTGCATGAGCTACGGCAGTCCCCAGTGGCGCCCGTGGGTCCTCGACGAAGCCGCTGCGCAACCGTTCTTCAAGCTCGCGCTCGACAGCGGCGTCAACTTCTTCGACACGGCCGACATGTATTCGCTCGGCCTGAGCGAGGAAGTCACTGGCCGCGCGTTACGGTCGATGGCAAAGCTCGAGGAGATCGTCATCGCGACGAAGGTCTTTTATCCGATGAGCGATCGGCCAAACATGAGCGGACTGTCGCGCAAGCACGTGGTGCAGGCGTGCGAGGCGAGCCTCAAACGGCTGGGGATCGACACGATCGATCTCTATCAGCTCCATCGGTTCGATCCGGCCACTCCGATCGAGGAGACGATTGCCGCGCTCGACCATCTCGTGCGGTCGGGCAAGGTGCGCTACATCGGTGCAAGCTCGACGTATGCGTGGATGCTCATGCGCGCGCTGAGTGTGTCGGAGCGCAATGGCTGGGCGAGATTCGTCTCGATGCAGGATCACTACAACCTCCTCTATCGCGAGGAGGAACGTGAGATGATCCCGCTCTGTCATGAAGAGGGGCTGGGGATCATTCCCTGGTCGCCGCTCGCGCGCGGCCTGCTCACGCGTCCGCGCGAGACGTCGAGAGGTGAGACGACGCGCTCGACGAACGATCCGCATGCGGATCGGCTCTATGCCTCGGCCGATGCGGGTGTGATCGATGCGGTGGAGCGCGTCGCCAATGAGCGCGGCGTGTCGATGGCGCAGGTCGGGCTGGCGTGGCTGCTCTCGAAGCGCGACGTGACGGCGCCGATCGTCGGCGCCACGAAGATCAAGCATCTGCAGGACGCGATCGCGGCACTCGACCTGACGTTGAGCGCCGACGAGATCGCGGCGTTCGAGACGCCTTACACGCCCAAGCCGTTCATGCTCTGACCGCTAGTCCTCCAACGCCGGCTCGTATTCACTCGGAGCGTACGACCGTTCGTGCTGTCGGAGCATCCGGACGCACGTGTTCCACCGCAGAATCGCCTCGTCGTTGCCCTGGGGACGCATGGCTTCGGCGCGCTCGTAGTAGTCCATGGCTTCGTGAAACCATTCCGAGGCCACGTCGCTCGAGCCAGGCGAGCCGCGGTGCAACTGCGCGCGCGCGCGTCGCTCGCAGATGATGCCCGCGTAGTACGCGCGCTCGTATTCGTCAGTGAGCTTGGGCAGGACGTCCCGGGCACGGTGGACGCCATCCGCGAGCTCGTCGGCGAACTGATCCGTGATCGACAGCAGGAGCGAGATCAGAGCTTCCTGATTGCCGGGATCGATCTCGAGCACGTCGAGGCAGATACTTTCCGCCGCCGACGAATCGTTGAGCAGACGATAACGCTCCGCCTTCTGCAGCGCGGCGGGGATGCCTTCGCGAGTGATCGGCTTGAGGTGCATCGTGGCTCCGACAGTTGGTCGTGGAGATGATGGAGGCCGGATCGCGGGTTGTCAAAAGGCCGCGCCGCCGATCGACGCGACGCCCGACGTCATGTCTTCTTTCTCCGGCTGTAGATCTTCACCAGCTTTCCGATCGGATCGAAGAACTCGTCGACCACGCGCTCCTTGAGCGGGATGATCGCGTTGTCCGTGATCGTGATGTGCTCCGGGCACACCTTCGTGCAGCATTTCGTGATGTTGCAGTAGCCGATGCCGTGCTCCTTCCGCAGCTCGGGGACGCGGTCGCCAGTGTCGAGGGGATGCATCTCCAGCGCGGCCGTGTAGACGAGGAATCGTGGCCCGATGAACTCCTCGTGCTTCCCGTGATCCCGCAGCACGTGACACACGTCCTGGCACAGGAAGCACTCGATGCACTTTCGAAATTCCTGAACGCGGTCGCTGTCCATCTGCTGCATGCGCCACGTGCCGTCGGGCGCGTCCGGCTTCCGCGGCGTGAACTTCTGAATGTTCTTCTTCACGCGGAAGTTCCATGACACATCCGTCACGAGGTCGCGCACGTGCGGGAACGCGCGCATCGGCTCGATCGTCACGGGTTTCTCCGCGTCGAGATCACTCAATCGCGTCATGCACATCAGCTTCGGCATGCCGTTGATCTCGGCAGAGCACGAGCCGCATTTGCCGGCCTTGCAATTCCAGCGCACGGCGAGATCGTTGGCCTGCGTCGCCTGGATCTCGTGCACCGCGTCGAGCACCACCATCCCTTCGACGACATCCTGCTTGTACTCGACGAACTCGCCCTTGCCCTGATCGCCGCGCCAGATCTTGAATGAGCGAGTCGCGTGCTTTGCCTGCGCATCCTGCGCGGCCTGCGCCGCCGTATAGGCATCCGTCGCCGTCGTCGCCTCGGACGGCGCCATGGGAGTGGATGTATTCGGAGTCGGAACGCTCGTCGACATCTATTTCATCTCCTCGATGACAGCCTTGAGGTGATCGGGCATCGGCGGAATCGGTTCGCGGCCAAGCTGCATCTCGCCGCCCGGTCCCTTGCGAATCACCAAGTTGAACTTGGCATACTCCGGATCCTTGTCGGGATAGTCGTCGCGGAAATGTCCGCCGCGGCTCTCCTTTCGCTCGAGCGCAGAGCGTGCGATCGCTTCCGACACGGTGAGCAGATTCTTCAGATCGAGCGCGGTGTGCCACCCGGGATTGTATTCGCGGTTGCCGCGGACGCCGACCTGTGCCGCGCGCCGCTTCAACACCTCGATGCATCCGAGCGCCTTCTCCATCTCGTGCTGCGCGCGCACGATGCCCACGAGATCCTGCATCGTCTCCTGCAGCGATTCCTGGACCTGATACGGACCCTCGCCACTCGACTCGCGCTCGAACGGCGCGAGCGCATCGCGCGCGATCGTCTCGACCTGTGAGCCGTCGACCGTCACGCCGCCATGTTCCTTCGCGAACTTCGCGGCATACTCGCCCGCGCGCTTGCCGAACACGATGAGATCCGACAACGAGTTGCCGCCGAGCCGATTCGCGCCATGCAGACCAGCGCCGCATTCGCCGCACGCGAACAATCCCGGCACGTTCGACATCTGCGTATCGCCGTCCACGCGGATGCCGCCCATGATGTAGTGCGTGGTCGGTCCGATCTCCATCGGCTCCTTCGTGATGTCGATCCCCGCGAGCTGCATGAACTGATGATACATGCTCGGCAGCTTGCGCTTGATGTGCTCCTCCGAGTTCGGGATCTTCTCCTTGATCCAGGCGATGTCGAGAAACACGCCGCCGTGCGGCGACCCGCGCCCGGCCTTCACCTCGCTCACGATCATGCGCGCGACATGATCGCGCGTGAGCAGCTCCGGCGGACGACGCGAGTTCTTGTCGCCCTGGGTGTACTTCCAGCCCTCTTCCGGATTGTCGGCGGTCTGGGCTTTATAGTTTTCTGGTATGTTCTCGAACATGAATCGCTTGCCGTCGCGATTCTTGAGCACGCCGCCCTCGCCGCGCACACCCTCCGTCACCAGAATCCCGCGCACGCTCGGCGGCCAGACCATTCCGGTAGGATGGAATTGCACGAACTCCATATCCTGGAGCACGGCTCCGGCATGATACGCGAGCGATTGGCCATCGCCCGTATACTCCCAACTGTTCGACGTGATCTTGAAGGCGCGGCCCACGCCGCCCGTGCCAAGGACGACGGCTTTCGACTTGAACAAACGGAAACGACCGCGTTCGCGGTCGTAGGCGAAGGCGCCGGCGATCCGGTCGCCGTCCTTGAGCAGCGCGAGGACGGTGACCTCCATGTGCACGTCGAGCCCTTGATGGATGCCGTGATCCTGCAGCGTCCGAATGAGCTCGAGGCCCGTGCGATCGCCCACGTGCGCGAGTCGCGGATAGCGATGGCCACCAAAGTTGCGCTGGAGAATGCGTCCGTCCGGCGTGCGATCGAACAACGCGCCCCACGCCTCGAGCTCCTTCACACGATCCGGCGCTTCCTTCGCGTGCAGCTCGGCCATCCGCCAGTTGTTGATGTACTGACCGCCGCGCATCGTGTCCGCGAAGTGGACGCGCCAGTTGTCGCGATCGTCCACGTTCCCCATCGCGGCGGCCATGCCGCCCTCGGCCATCACCGTATGGGCTTTGCCGAGAAGCGACTTGCACACCAGACCGACGCTGACGCCGTTCGCGGCAGCTTCGATCGCGGCGCGGAGCCCGGCACCGCCCGCGCCGATGACCAACACATCGTGCTCGACCGTCTGGTATTCGACCAAAGCCATTAGAGAATTCTCCAGTCGTGCCAGATGCCCATGGAGCACATGCGGACGTACAGGTCGGCGAACGCCACGCCGACGAGGCTCATCCATGCCCACTTCATGTGCCAGCGGTTCAAGCAGCTCGAGCAGTCGTACGCCTTCTTGCGCACGGGATGCCGCGAGAGCTGGTCGAGAAATCCGCCGACGATGTGGCGCATCGAATGGCAGCCGAGCGTGTAGCAGGTGAGCAGCACCACGTTGAGTGCGAGAACGAGCGTCCCCACGCCGATGCCGAACGTCTCGCCGCCGGCGCCGTCGTCGAACCACAGGGCCCGCCAGACGTCGTGCGCGAGGATGAACAGGAAGAGCACCGCGATGTACAGGAAATAGCGGTGAATGTTCTGCAAGATCAGCGGGAAGTACCGCTCGCCGAGGTAGCTCTTCCTCGGCTCGCCGACGGCGCAGTTCGGCGGATCAGCCCAGAAGGCTTTGTAGTACGCGCCGCGATAGTAATAACACGTGAACCGGAACAGCCCCGGAAACGGCAGGATGATCAGTGCCGGCGAGAATGGAAGCAGGCCCGGCCACCATCCCGGCTTGGCACCGAACCATGCGGTGCGGGGATTTCCCCAGATCTCCGGCGAGTAGAACGGCGAGAGATAATTGCCGTACGTGTAGTGGGCGTTCTGGAAAGCGGCCCAGGTCGCGTAGACGACGAAGCCGCCGAGGATGGTGAAGACGACGAGGGGCTGGAGCCACCACGCGTCGCGCCGCTGAGTTTCGCCAAACCCGCGGTGCAACAGCGGAAGCTGTGCATGCGCCATTGAGATCCTGTTTCCGACGACTCGAGGAAGGTGATCGAACGGAACAGCCGAAACGCGCGCCTAATCGACTACACGTCGCGCACGTCGTCAATGGCGCGGCGGACGGCTTGGATCTTCCGGCAGCACGAAGGTGAACGGATAGTCGATCCGCTGCGCCACGGCGCACCCGTGAATCGTCGCGGGCACGAACCGCTGCGCCGCGAAGACGGCGAGCGCCTCGCGCGCGAAGCCGAGCGAGTTGCCGCGGACGATCTCGATGGTCGCGGGAATGGGCTCACCGGTGCGATCTACCACGAAGCGCGCCACGATCTCGCCCGACGTGGCGCCTGCTGCGCGATCGCTGTCGGGAAACGCGGGCGCCGGGTTGGTCGGCAACGGACGCGCATCGATGACGGGAAAGCGTGGGAAGGTGGCGCTGAACAGCCGCCGCGCACCGGTCGTCGAGTCGGACGACAAGCGCACCTCGATGCGCAGCGAATCGCCCTCGGGCCTGAACAGTTGCTTGATCGTCGCAGCTTCCTCGATCGCCGCCACCGCCGCCGAGTCGAAGCCTGGCATGAGCGACGCGCGCGCGATGCGAATGCTCTTTACTGTGCCGCCCGAGTCGCTCACCACGCGATAGACGCCGGTCACCGTGGGCGCGCGAAGCTCCGACGTGGTATCGGCGCCGCGGACCCGCAGCGAGCGCGTCACGGCGGGTCCCATGAAGACGTTCAACCGAAACGGAATGGGTGGCGCGAAGACGCCGGCGATCGTCGTGAGTAGCTGTAGCTGCTCATTCCCCATCCACTCGCCGCCATCGGTCCGCCTGATCGACATGAACATCGCGCTCGGCGTGGAATCCACGCGTGATCGGGCGACGACGGAATCACAATGGGCGTCAGCCACAGTCTGGCCGCGGACGTCGCGCGGAACGAGAGCGGCGACGAGCAGGAGAACGAGTGATCGAAGTCCGCGGTCGAGCATTCGTCGAAGACTGCGTCGGCGGCGCGAATAGGACAATGGGAGTCGAGCTTCGATGATGTTAGAGAACGCTAGGCGGCGCGGCACCGCGGCGCGTTCCAGTACCGCGCGAGCCCCACGACGGGAGCAGCGAATCCCAGCCGGCAACCGCCGACACATGAACAATCGGTGAAGGATGAGACCGCGAGCCGCGGAGCGCGCCGGGAAATCGTGAATCAACGGCCGGTCGCCGGGTTGGGCGGCGCTGGCCACTGCCGAACGACGCGCGCCGTCTTGATGAAATCGAGCTTGGGAAATCCGCGCTCGAGATACGCATTGCCCTGCGCCATGATCGAGTCCTGCCGCGGCCCTTCCGCTCCGTACTGCGGACCACTCTTCGCCATGCTCTCCCCATAGCCGGAGTACAGCGAGTCCACCACGCTCATCCCCGACGTCACCTCGCCGATCGGCGGAAATCCGAATCCATCCGAGGCATCCAGCAAGGGATTGTCGGTCCGGTTGATGAAGAGCTGCACGGACCGGGAGTGCTCACCGCCACGGGCGTAGGAGATCGTGCCGCGCGCGTTCGCGTGCTTGACGGGCTCGTCGGGAATACACCGGCGCCGCCACGCGGCGTTCACCGCCGGATCACCCGATAGCCCGAACTGCGCGATGTTCTTGAGAACTCGAAAGAATCGCGTGCCGTCGAAGTACTTCGCGTTCACGAGTTGTTGGAATCGCCAGACGCCAATCGGCGACCACTGCGTTCGCGCCGTCACGTCGAAGCGCCCGCGACTCGTCTCGAAGGCGACGACGAAGCTGTCCGGCATCACGACGTTCGCATCGGGCCGTTCCACCTTGCAGCCGAACGACAGCGAATCACACGCGGTCGCGCCGACGATCGCGAGCAGCAACACGATACGCTTCGCGGCTCGCACCGGCATCCTATCGCGACTTCGCCTTGACCGGTTGCGCCGGCAGCGGCTGCCCCGACGCCGGTTGCGGCGGTCCGGCGAGAATGTTGTCCGCCACGCGCTCGCGCAGATGATTGTCGATGCTCGTCAACAAGCCGATCACGTTCACCGACTCGATGAGCGTGCGCTCGCGCTTGATCGTGGGTACCTGTGCGTCGGAGATGAGCTGCGAGCGATCCAGCTTCTTCGCATCGGCGATGCGAGCCGTCGAATCAGGATAGATGTAGAGCGCGAGCCGCGACGCGCGTCCCACCTTCAGCAACAGCGGCGTCCCCGTGAGCTCTTTCTCGTCCGGCTTTGCGCCGGAATCGATCGACACCGCGAGTCCGCCACGATCCAGCCGGTAGCGGAGCGAGCACGCGGCCCAGAGCCCGGTCGCGGGACAATCCGGGCTCCCCGGCGCCGCGGCCGGTTGCGCCGCGGCGATCGACGCCGGCGTCGCGGCCGGAGCGGGCGCTTTAGAGTCTCCGCACGCCGCGACCACCACGACGACGAGCGCAAAGCAGGCGTGTCTCACGCTTCTACCTCGCGGCGAATGCGCGACACGAGCTCACGACGCTTCACCCGCACGCGACGCTGGCCGCGCATCAAGACCGCGAGCACAGCCGCGAGACCGAGCGCCAGCACCATCGCGATTCGATCGGACGCGGCCCCGTCGGGAAGGAGGTAGGTCACGAGGTTCACCACGGCGAGCACACCGCCGAACACGGCCGTCGTGATCTGGACCTTCATCGTGCTGAGCGTATCGAACTCCTCGAGCTCGTTGAGCTGCAGGTCGTTGCGCTTGGCATAAGCATGACGATAGAGCAGCGCGAAGACCACGAACACCGCCGCGAAGCCGACCGAGTAGATCGTCATGAGCAATCCCGCACGCGGCTCCTTGAAGATGTTCACGGCCGTCGGATCGGGAAAACCGGCATGCGCCAGCAACCGCTCCACGATCGCGCCGATCACGAACTTCAGCGGGAAGACGAAGAACAGAATCACGAAGAGGAGCACGGCCGTGAGCAGCACGGTCGTGTTGTCCTCGAGCCCATAGCGCCGAAAGAACGTGAACTGCGTCCGCCAGACGCCGAACAGCAACGCGAAGGTGATCGCGAACGCGAAGAAGCCGCGCATCGTGTGCAGCACCTCGTCCGCCGTCTTCGGCACCTCGAGGGACACGATGAGCAGGGTGATGGCGAACCCGAACACGGCGTCGCTCAACCCCTCGATTCGAGAGATCTCCTTGCCTCGAACGCGAAAATCGCCGTCACGCATCGGGGGATGTTGCGGGTTCGGACCACGCCTCCGCAATGCCCGCCGATCCCTTTCGCGCAACGATGGTGGCGACCGCGAGATCGGCGGTCACGTTCGTCATCGTGCCGAAGAGATCGGGAATCGTATCGACCGCGATGAGCAGCGCCACGCCTTCGGCCGGAATGCCATAGCTGACGAGCAGCGGCGCGAGCAGCAGTTGCGCGCCCTGCGGCACGCCGGGAATGGTCAGGCTCAGCGCGACAGCCGTCAGCGCGATCGTCACGAGTGACGTGGTCCCGAGCGACACGCCGTACAACCGGGCGAGGAACAGTGTCCCCATCATCCACGTGATCGGCGTCGCGGCCTTGAACGTCGACACGGACAGCGGCAGCACGAATCCAGTGATCGTCGGCGGAAGCTCCAACGCTCGACCACCCTCGACGAGCGCGGGGAGCGACGCGAGCGACGAGCTCGAGCCGAGTGCCACCGCCTGCGCGGGCAGCGCCGCGCGCGTGAACCATCCGAGGGGAATGCGCCCCACAACCGACGCGACGGGATAGAGCAGGAACGCGTACAGCACGAGCAGCATCGAGATCGCGAGGATGTAGTAGGCCATCGCGCTGGCGAGAGCCAACCCCATCCGGCTCGCGGCGACCGTCACCAGCGCGAAAACGCCGATCGGCGCTACCGCGATGATCCAGTCGACGATGCGCGTCGTCGCCGCGGCGATCGCACCGAAGAAGGCGACGAGAGCGTCCCGCAAAGCGATCTCGATTTTGCGCGCGGCGAGCGCGAGCAGCAACGTGAAGACGATGAGCGGGAGCAGCGCGCCGTCGGCCGCGGCGCGGATGGGATTCGCCGGCACGAGGCCGACCAACCAGGCACTGAACGCCGGCAGCCCGATCACGCGCTCGACGGTCCTCGCCCTGTCCGCCGCCGCGCTCGTGCGAAGCGCCGTCGCGGCCTCTGGCGTGATACGCATGTCGCCGATCAGCGGCGGCGCGAGCAGTAGCGCAACGACCGCGGCGAACAGCAAGAGCGCGACGAACGTCGCGATCGTCGCGACGGTCAACCGACCCAGGCCATCGTCCGTGTCGCGCGCCGCAATGCCGACGAACAGCAGCGACACGACGAGCGGCACGATGGTCATGCGGATCGCATTGACCCAGAGCTGGCCGATCGGCTCGAGAAAATCAGCGACGCGCTGCGCGGGCGCGCCGAACGACGCGAGAATGCTGCCAAGCACCAAACCCGCGACGAGACCGGTGACGACGCGATGAACGCGCACTCGGTCCCGTCGGGCCTGGTGGTTCTAGACTGGGCTTACCGCTTCTTCGCTGACTTCGCGCGCGCGACGGGGCGACTGACGCGCGCCGACGCAGACTTCTTCGTGGCCGCCGTGGCCGCCTTCTTTGCGCCGGCCGTCTTGGCCCGCACGGGCTTGCCGCGCTTGGCCGCAACGCGGAGCTTCGTGCTCGGAGCGCTCGACGCCGTCTTCTTGGCGGGCGCTGCCGCGGGCTTCGTGGCTTTCACGCGGGCAACTGCCGGCTTGGCGGGTTCCGCCTTGACGACAGTCGGCTTCTTCTGGACAGGAGCCGGAGCAGCCGGGGCTGGGGCCGGCACGGGTGCCGCCGCAACCGGAGCTGGCTTCGGCTTCGCAGCCGCGCTCGGATTGCTCTTCGGGCGACCGCCCTTACGAGCCAACTGAGCGTCAGCCAACATCTTAGCGAAAGCTTCCTTGGCCTCGGCCATGAGCTGCGCGTGCGAGATACGGCGCTCCTGAAGGGCACGCGCCTTTTCTTCGCGGTAGATCGAGAGGGCTGTCGAGCCGTCCATGATCCCGGGGTTCGATGTGAGTGCCAGACGACCTTGTAACCTGCAATCTACTGACTGTACCGGGTTCGGGCGAGAGTTTGGTCACGACGACTCAGACGTTTCGCCCGTTCGGCGACCGACGCGACTACTCTTCTGCCCATGACTCGCTCTACTTCGAAGGCCGACGTCATCATCATCGGTGCCGGCGCGGCGGGCCTCTCCGCAGCCCGAGCACTCAGCGAGCGCGGCTTCGACGTCATCGTCCTCGAGGCCCGTGAGCGACTCGGCGGACGGGTGTTCACGCATCGCGACCGTGACACGCCAGTGCCCATCGAGCTCGGCGCCGAGTTCATCCATGGGTCTGCCGACGAGCTCGCCGAGATCTTGAAGGATGGCCGCATCGCCGCCGTCGACATCAGCGGGCGCCGCTGGCAGATGATGGGCGAGAAGCTGCGGCCAGCCGACGACTTCTGGCCGTCGCTCGATCGCGTGATGCGGCGGCTCGATGCGAAGCGCACGCCCGACCGCTCGTTCAGGGAATTCCTCGAGCAAAAGCCCGGCGGACGTCGCCTCGCCACGGACCGAAAGCTCGCGCTGAACTTCGTCGAAAACTTCCACGCGGCCGACCCATCCCTCGTCAGCGAGCGGGCATTGGCGGACGGCGGCAGCCCGCGCGGGGACGTGCGCGAGCGTCGCATCGGCCGAGTGATCGACGGCTATCATCGCGTCATCGAGTGGATCGCCGCGCCGATCATCGATCGCATTCGGCTTTCGGCCATCGCGACGCGTGTGCGGTGGGCGCCCGGAAACGTCGTGGTCGAGACGCGTCATCCGGACGGCCGTTCCCGCCCCACCGTCGAGGCCCGCGCCGCGATCATCGCCGTGCCGCTTGGCGTGCTCCAAGCCGATCCGGGCGATACCGGGGCCATCGAATTCGATCCCGATCTCCGCGCCAAGCGCGCCGCGCTCGAGAAGCTCGCGATGGGCACCGTCACGCGAATCACCCTGCGCCTGAGCGAACGCTTCTGGGCCTCGGAATGGTACGCGAAGCAGATCGGGAACGAGAGCCTGGACACGCTGAGCTTCCTGCAATCGCAGGATGAGCATTTCCCCGTGTGGTGGACGGCGTATCCGGTGCGTGCGCCAGTGATCGTTGGCTGGCACGGCGGTGTGGCCGGCGCCGCGCTCGCGCAGCTCGCGTCCGAGGAGATCGAGGAGCTCGCGGTGCAATCACTGGCTCGCCAGTTCCGAGTGGCGCCGCGCAAGATGCGCGACATGGTCGAGGGATCGTGGTATCACGACTGGGAGCACGACCCGTTCGCGCGCGGCGCGTACAGCTATCAGATGGTCGGCGGGCTCGAGGCGCCTGCGGCGCTCGCGCGTCCGCTGCGCGGGACGTTGTTCTTCGCGGGAGAGGCTGCCGGCGAGGAGGGAAATACCGGTACCGTCCACGGCGCGATCGGGACTGGCCGTCGCGCCGCGGACGAGGTCGAGCGATCGCTTACGACTCGCTCTGCGGCCGCGCGGCGCGACGCTTCTGATTGATGTCGTTGATCATCCGCGCCAGCTCGTCCTGCTTTTCGGGATTGTCACGGATGATGTCGTCGAGCAGGGTCTCGACTTCATCGTCGCCCACGACCGTCGGATCGGCCGAGAAACGCTGATTGCGCATGTGGCGAAGCGGATCGATCGCCACTGGATTTTCCAGGACGACGTCGTGATCCGCGTACTGCACGCGCACGGCAAAAAACTTCTTGCCGTTCTTTTCCATGTAGCCGACGCGCACGCCGTCGACCTTCTCCGGCCATTCAGGCAGCGGCTGTTCACCGCCCTCGGTGCTGCGGTAGGAGGTCTTTCCGGCGTGGAGCGAGCTGTAATTCAGCTCGAAGGCTCCGTTGTACATGTACCCGTGACGCATGACTCTCGAGAAGGAGGTTTGGTGCTAAAGTTCGCCGCTCGATGGGGGAACGCAAGCGGTCGTCCTGAGCGAGGCGAAGGATCCACCGTCGGAGGACAGCGGCTCGCCCGTGTGCATTCCTCCGTCTGAAAGAAAGCTCCGAAGTTTTGGTCACGGAAGCACACCGGCAAGCACACCGAAGGACACGGATACCACGTTCGTCGTTCGCAGTAACGGCCGATTCGAATGAAAGCCGCTCGGGATGCCAGCATGCGCATCCCGAGATCCTATGTGTGTATGCATAGGATGCGAGAACGGGCCGCCGTGGTTAACTCCTTCTGAAAGTCGCCAAACCTCAGGAGGAGTCTATGTCAACCACGTCGAC
>Ga0070679_100001208_pt1 | contig 22740 bp, 17 predicted proteins | sample KBSC63BmetaG_FD_65652 | JGI IMG/M metagenome (GOLD analysis project Ga0070679, IMG submission 65652) | Corn rhizosphere microbial communities from Kellogg Biological Station, Michigan, USA - KBS C6-3B metaG | ecosystem: Host-associated > Plants > Roots > Rhizosphere | place: USA: Michigan... | reverse complement strand
GGAGGGATCTGCACTTGGCTTTCATACTAGTGTTCGGTCATCGGTCGAGAGGAATCACGCGAAGACGCTGCGGCGCGCCGAGTGAAGTCGTCGTTTGCCCGGTGCGACGCGCGAGTTGCACCGTGTATGTGCCCGGACCCACGAGCGGCCCCTGCCGAGGCGCGTTGCCGCGACCGCCGCGCTGTCCGTCTTCTTCGCCGCGCCCCGCGGAGTCTGGCCGCGCCGCGCCACGCCCGCCTCTGCCACTGCGCCCTGCTTGGGTGACCTGCGCTGTGTCGGGCGCACGATGGAGATTCCAAATCGCGCGATTGAGCCCCGCGCTGCCCGGTCCCGTCACTTCGGCAATCGTCTTCCCGGCGGCGTCCTTCACGATGAGCACCATGTGAGAGCCGCTCGGCGTCGCTTCGGGAAGCGTGTAGCTCAGCAGCGCGCCGAATGGAGGATTCTCGCCGGTGTAAATGCCGTTGCCGGTTCCGGCGCGTTGGAACGGCGTCTCGACATACACGCGCGTCGCGCGCGGCGCGATGAGCGCTGCCTCCGACGCTACTTGCCGTGAGGACAGTGCGCGCAGCGGCGAGTAGTCGTCGATCACATAGATGCCGCGGCCAAATGTGGCGATCACGAGATCGTTTTCACGGCGCTGAATCTGAATGTCGCGAACGGCTACGGACGGCAGCCCGGCGTGGAGTGGTCGCCACGTCTGACCGCCATCGGCTGTGAAGAACACCCCGTGTTCCGTCCCGACGAACAGAAGATTCTTATCGACGTGATCCTCGGCGATCGTCCAGATCTGATCCCGGTCCGGTAGATTGCCGCGAATCGATGTCCACGTGCGTCCGCGATCGGTGCTCTTGAGCAGATACGGTGCGAAGTCGCCCCGCAGCATGTTGTTGAATGCCGCGTACACGACGCTGGTATCGTGGCGCGAGGCGAGCAGCGACGAGACGAGCGTGAACTCTGGAACACCGGGGAAGGTTCCGACGGCGCGCCACGCTTTTCCGCCATTCTCTGTGGCTTGGATCAATCCATCGTCCGTGCCGGCGTAGATCAAACCTTCCTTGAGCGGAGATTCATCCAGCGCCGTGCCGACGCTCAGGTCATTTGTGTAGAGGTGCTTATTGACGGCATCTGCGCCCCACTTGCGTCCCATCACCGTGAACGTGTCGCGATCGAGCGCGCGGGTGAGGTCGCCGCTCACGGGCGTATACGCGTCACCGCGAGTGTCGCTCTTGAAGAGCACGTTCGCGAAGACGTAGAGCCGGTTGTGATTGTGCGGGCTGATGAGGTACGGCATCTCGAACGCGGTTCGAATGCGTTTGCCGTCTCCCCAGGTGCGCGGCGGCGCAACGCCCTTTGCTTCGCCGGTGCGCTTGTCGAGGCGCTGAATCGCGCCGTTCTGCGAGGACACGTAGAGCACGTTGTTATCGACCTGGTCTGCGCGCGATTGAAAACCGTCGCCGCCGCCCACCGTCAGGTACTCGGTGACTCGAATACCACTCGCGTGCGCCGTGCGCGACGGCGTGCCCAGCGAGCCGTTGTCCTGCGTACCGCCGTAGATGTTGTAGAAGGGAAGGGTATTGTCGAGCGTGATCTTGTAGAACTGCGTCGCCGGAATCTCGAAGTGGCGCCAGGTGACGCCTCCGTCGAACGACTCGTAGAGGCCGCCGTCGTTGCCCGCCCAGATGTGCAGCGAATCCGTTGGGTCGAAGCCGATGTGGTGATTGTCGACGTGCACGTTCCATTGCAGCGGAACGAAGGTCTTACCGCCGTCGCTCGTGCACTGGTTCGTCGTCGCGAGCTCACACACGCGATCAAAGTGAAAGGGATCCGGAAAGAGCTCGCCGTAGTACTGCGGATCGTTCGTGTTCCAGTTGTTCTGCTTGACCCACGTCTCGCCGCGGTCTCCCGAACGGAAGAAGCCGGACTGATTGCCCTGTGCAGTGATCGCGGCGTAGACGACGTCCGGGTTTTGCGGCGACAGCGCGAGCGCGATGCGGCCCAGGTCGACCGTGGGCAACCCGTTTGAGAGTTTCTTGAACGTCGCGCCGCCGTCGGTCGACTTGTAGATCGCGCCTTCTGGTCCGCCGCCGATGAGAATGCCTGCATGGCGCCGGCGCTGGTAGCTCGCCGCGTACACGACGTCAGCGTTGCGCGGATCGAGCACGACGTCGGTCACGCCGGTGTTCTCGCTCACCTGCAGCACGGCTTTCCAGGTCTCCCCGCCGTCGGTGGTCTTATAGAGCCCCCGATCCCCGCCGGCCGACCAGAGCGGTCCCTGCGCCGCAACCCAAACGACGTCGCTGTTGCGTGGATCGATCGCCATTCGGCCGATCTTCTCCGAGTGCTCGAGTCCAACACGCTTCCACGTCGCGCCAGCGTCCGTGCTCTTGAACACACCCTCGCCCGACATCGCGCTGCGCAGGTTGGTGTTCTCGCCGGTCGCCAGCCACACGACGTTTGAGTTGTTCGGGTCGACGAGCACGCAGCACATCGAGTACGCGCCGTAGGTGTCGAAGACCGGCGTGAACGACAGGCCGCTATTCGTCGTCTTCCAGACTCCGCCACCCGCCATCGCGACGTACCAGACGTGCGGATTCTTCGGATCGACGGCCAGGTCGGCGTTGCGTCCCGACGTGAACGCTGGACCGACAGATCGAAAGCGCAGCGCGGCGTACGGATCATTCGCGGTCGCAGCCAGCACTGGAGCATTGGGGGCTGTGCCTCTCCCGCCTCGCTGGGCGTGGAGTGACAGAGGTGCTGCGAGTGGGATGGCGAGGGCGATCGTGCGTCTCACGGAGAATGCGGTCATTCGTGTTCCTCGAAGTGTTCGTTGCCGCCGCTGAGACTCGGCGCGTGAACATATTGTATCCAGGATCCTCGGTCCGCGAGAGGAGCGGCGCGCAATCGCGTGGCGCCGAGCGGTGCGTCGCGTGGAAAGCGTCCGGCTCAGGCTTGACGGAACGGCACACGCTCCGTTCTATACAGGTACTGAATAGAAAGACGATCGTCAGCGACTCGAGGACTCAGGAGTGGGTCACGCACCGTCCAAGTGGTGGAGCATAGGAGCCGCTGCCGCAGTTGCGGCGAGCTGGCCCAGTTCGACGGTGATTTGCCAGACGCCGTCGCAGCCGGCGCCATTGATCGGAGTGTTCGATGCCACGACCGGCGATCCGCTTGGCGGCGTACAGATCCGTGACGAGTTCAGTGGCTCATACACGGTGACGACCGCGACGGGTGCAGCTCGGCTGACCTACTTGTCGTTCCGCGGGACGGCGGCGTTCGTGCGCCTGATGAAGCTCGGCTACGAGCCGAAGACGCTCCTCGTCGCGCAAGGCGACACGACGCCGATCACCGAGATGCTCGAGCGCATCACGACCTTGGCGCCTGTCGTCACGACAGAGCGGTATCGGCTCGATCGCGATCAAGGGCGCTGGGACGGATTTGCTCGCCGGTGCGAGCAGCATACCGTGACATGCTTCGGAGATACGGCGCTCGCACACGGCCGCTCGGGCAGCATCGCCGATCTTCTCGTACACGCGCGCGGGATCACGATCGGGGCGTGCGGCCCAGATAGAACGCGAAACGCACAGTGCGGGCGCGTGTCGATGCGTTCCTCGGTGATTCCGCCTGCCTACTGCGAGCCATCGATTTTCATCGATGGGTTCTGGTGGAATCCTCACGTCGACTCGCCCATCGACATGAAGCCCGCCACTCCACCAACTGCCCCTTTCACGCCGACCAACGTGAAGGGTGTGGAGGTCTATCCCACCGACGTTTCGAGACCGCTCCGCTTCGCGGGTGATCCGTTCTGCGGGGCGGTCGTCATCTGGACGAAGTAGATGGGTTCGTGACGAGCGATCGCCGCGTCCACTAGTCTCGAACCGCGTTGCGCCGCCTCAGCGAGTCGACCGCATCGAACAGCTGATCGAACGACTCGACGACAAACAAAATATCCTGAAAGCGATCGATCTCGAATGGCTGTGCGAGTACGGCGTCCAGGGCGAACGGGCGGCGGTCACACTCCGGCCCGAGGGCATTGGCCGCGTCGCCATGTGACGAGATGAGTCCACTGCCGTAGACCTTGACACGTCCGGCTTCGCGCACGAGTCCGAATTCGACCGTGAACCAGAACAAGCGTGCCATCGCCGTCGTCTCATCCGGTGTTGCGGCGTTGGCGGCGAGTGCGCCGAACTGTTGGAGAAAGTCCGCGAAGACCGGATCCGAGTGCAGCGGCACATGGCCGAACACATCGTGGAAGATGTCGGGTTCCGGCAGGTAGTCGAGCTGCGCGCGCGGCCGGACGAAAAGCGTCGTTGGGAATCGACGCTTGGACAGGCAGCGGAAGAACTGCGCCGCGGGAATGAACCCTTGAACGCCGACCGCCGCCCAGCCAGTTCGCGCAGCCAATCGACGATTCACATCCGCGAGGTCAGGAACCCGGTCAGAGGCGAGGCCAATGCGCTCGGCGCCCTCGAGGTACACGTGGCTCGCGGTCTCGCGGAGCGTCGCCATGCGCCGCTCATACAGAATGCGCCAGACGTCGTGTGACTCAGCGTCATAGCGCGAATAGTCCTGCTCGATGAATTCGGGTAGCTCAGCGCTGACATCGGTGCCAGCAGCTGGCGTCGAGAGATCGGGGTGATCGTGCATGTCGTAGTAAAGTTACACCGCCGAAACCCTCCGGCGGATCAGGAAACGCGGGCCATCGACCGTCGTTCGATGGCCCGCTGCGGGTGCGCCGTCGTCGAGCGATCGACGCTCTATCTGATGTAGAGGACCGTTGCTCCAGATGGCGCGGTGAACGTGCGCGACGCTCCGCCGCTCGTGGTTCCGCCGCTCGTGGCCACGCCTGTCGTCGGATTGAACCACTCCAGCGTGAGTGTGCCTTGCGCCGCGCTGAGATCGACCGTCACCGATCCGCTCGACGGCAAGAAGACCAGATACTCCGCTCCCTGCGCCACGGGATTCGCCAAGCAATGACCCGTGGATGCGAGCTCGCCGTGCGGCGGCATCGCTGCGAGGTTCATCCGGCTCGCGTAAGCGATCACGTATCCCATGTTCACGCGCGTCGCCTCGAAGTTGGGTGCGTTGGGATTTGGATTGCCAAGCACCGCGTACTTGCCGTCATACGCATCCATGAGCACGGGATTCACGCCACGCGTGAAGCTCTTCCACACCCATGGTCCGTCGCCGCCGCAGCTGCCGCAGATATGGTCCGTGTCGTGGAGAATTACCTTCGCTCCCGTTGCCATCGGCGTGTCCGAGATCGTGCCCGGTGCCGCGGGGGAAATGAAGTCGGCGGCGCTCGCGAACAGGTCCGCGTCATTGCCGTTCGGGAACAGCGCCGTCATGCCGACCGGGTGCTGCTTCGGTTTGGTCGCCTCGTATTGCTTGATGATCGTTATGATGTGCTGCTCCCATTGCACCTCGGCCGAGCCGCCGGTGCTCTCGTTGCTGACTTCGTACAGCACGTTGTCCAGATCGTTCACCGCATCGATCACGCGCCGCACGTACGCGTCCTGCAGCGCGGAGACGGTTGAGTCCTGTAGCGTCTGGGTCTCTTCGCCGTCGCCATTGTGATCCGAGTCGCCGTCGATGCCGTTGATATTGTTCGACCCGTTATACGGGTGGCCCGGCCAGGCATTGTTCTGACCGCCCTTGTTGCTGATCGACCACCCGTCGAACAGCATGATCGAGACGTAGATCCCCTGCTGTCCGAAGGTGATCACACGCTGCCGCATGCGGTCGAAGTACGCGGGATCGAACTGCGTCAGGTCGAACTTCGCCTTTCCGTCGAGTGCGAGACCCGGTCCCGTCCGAAGATACGGCGCCGGTGCGTAGAAGTAGGTGGTGCTCGTTTCTGTGTTGAATTTCACCTGCTCCCATCGCCACAGCTCTGTGAAGTTGTGGTGGTGCGACGTGAGGAAGTTCACATAGGTCGAGAAGTCGAACACGGGCGGTGGATCGCTCGGGCCCGCATCCTGGAAATTGGTCCATGTATGCGAACCGGACAGCAGCACTGCGCGTCCACTCGCATCCGTGAAGTAGCGCGGATTCGCGGCGCTCACGTGCAACGGTCCCGCCATCGCCGGCGATGGAATGCTGACGGTGGCAGAACCGCTTTGTCCTTCGGCCGTCGCCGTGATCGTCGCCGACCCGATTGCCTGTCCGGTCACGATGCCGGCTCCGCTGACAGTCGCGACGCTCGGCGCGCTCGATGACCAGGTGATCGCGCGGCCTGTGAGCACAGCGCCGTTGGCATCCCTGAGTGTCGCGGCAAGTGCCGCGGGGAACCCCAGCGCCACGAGCGATGACCCTGGCGTCACAGTGACCGTCGCAACCGGCACCTGCGTCGCGGCGACGCTGATGCTCGCGCTGCCCACCTGTCCTTCGCTCGTCGCCGAGATCGTGACCGGGCCGCCCGCCGCAACCGCGGTCACCACACCAACCGTGCTCACCGTCGCGATCGACGAATTGCTCGTGCTCCACGCGACGACGCGTCCCGTGAGCACATTCCCATTAGCATCCTTTGTGGTCGCTGTGAGCTGCTGTGTTCCGCCAATGACGAGAGACGCGCTCGATGGCGCGACGGAGACCGTCGCGACGGGCACTGGCGGAGGTGGCGAGCCGGCGCTTTGCGGCCTGAAGGCTGCCGCAACGATTGCCCAGCCCGAACCGGCGGACGCGGTGGCGGCGGATGATCCGGCGGCCCCGAGCTTTCGATCCTCGAGCAGATTGTCATGCAGAGTCGATCGGGCGGTGAAGCCCGAGCCCGGATGGCAGTAGGTGTCTCCTACGCAATACGCCACGAGTCTGTCGTTAGCCGACGTCGTGATGAGCGAACCGCTGGTCGCGCGGCTGCCGGTATTGCCCGAGCTCTGCGCGCTGCCATCGAGTGGCGAGCCAGGATCCGCTCCGCTGTATTCGGCGATGTAGACCTCGACCGACGACGTCGTTCCACCGAGTGAGACGGTGATCGTCTCGGAGCCGCCTTTGATGTTCTTTGCGTAGTACATCCGCGTCGCGGCACCGCCGGGGCTGCTCACCTCCGATCCGACTTGGGTGAACGCGTTGCCCTGTGAATCGGTGATCGACGTGAACGTCGTGTTCGTGTAATCGAAGGCGACGACGACCAGGTTACCTGCCGTTGTCGGCGCGGCGAATGGAACGGATAACGCCTGGCCGGCGACTGCCGTCGCTGTCGACTGCACGAAGCTGACGGATGTCGCCGCGGTGGATGCGAACGCTCGAGCGCCTGGCCCCGGTTGTGGGCGCGGGGTGACGGGCGTGTCCCGGCACGAGAGAACGGGAACCAACGACAGCAGTGCGGCCAGCGTGAACGCGCCCAGCGGGGATCGAAACTTCCTCATGGTCCCTCCAGACTCCGTGCGAACAACGGGATATCCCGGAGGATGAGAGCGCGTGGCGCATTCAGTCCCAGCGGGATGCGGGCACCGCGTTCACCGCGCGTTCTGACGCACCGTGACGCGAACGCCGACATCGACGAGCCCGGTCATTCCGCGACGTAAAGCGCTCGGGAAACCGGACATCAGATGTTTCTCGTTGCGAAGCTGCCGATGATCGAGACCCTTGACGGCCCGGCGGTCCTGTTGTATCTAACTAACGGGTTAAATAACCTATTGGTTAGATATGACGGACTCACTCTCGCTGATCTTTGCCGCACTTGCCGACCCAACCAGACGCGCGATTCTCGCGCGCCTGGCCGATGGCGAGTGCACGGTCGGCGAGCTCGCCAAGCCGTTCGCCATGAGTGGACCCGCGATCTCGAAGCATCTCCGGGTGCTCGAGCGCGCGGGCCTGGTCGCTCGCGGGCGCGACGCGCAGTGGCGCCCGTGCCGCCTCCAAGCGGCACCGATCAAGCAGATCGCCGAGTGGGCCGAGGACTATCGCCAATTCTGGGACGCCAGCTACCAGCGCCTCGATGCGTACCTCACCCAACTAATGTCGGAGGACAACGACCATGACGCCACAAAGTGAAGCCCCCGCTCGCAACCCGACGCTCTTCGCCACGCCGAGCGATCTCGAGCTCGTGATCACGCGCACCTTCGACGCGCCGCGCGCGCTCGTCTGGTCAGCATTCACTGATCCAAAGCATCTCCCGAACTGGCAGCCGACGCGGGCGACGATGCCGGTGTGCGAGATCGACCTCCGGCCCGGCGGAACGTGGCACTACGTCTATCGCACTGAGCAGGGCCGCGAGATCGGAGTGACCGGCACCTTTCGCGAAGTCGACGTGCCAACGCGCATGGTCCAGGTGATGAGCGCCAATGGCGAAGAGAATACGACCACGACGACGTTCAGCGAGGAGAACGGCCGCACCACCGTCACCGTCTCCAATCTCTATGCGAGCAAAGCGTCGCGCGATCAGGCGCTCGCGTACGCCAAGTTCGGAACCGAAAGCAGCTACGTTCGGCTCGACGACTATCTCGTCTCGAAGAGCTGATGACGAGCGGCTCGGCGGGTGATCGGCGAGACGTCGATCGCCCGCTCTGAGCCGGGAATGTTACTGCGCTGTGGCGGTCTGAGCTCGGGATGCTCCGCTGTCGACTTTGACGCTCGCTGCCTCCTCCTGGATTCCGAATACGACTGCGGCGACCACAGCGCCGGCGAGTGGTCCGACAAGGTAGATCCAGAGCGCGCTCCACGATCCGCCGCCGAGCGTCGCATTGATGATCGTTGGTCCGATGCCCACGGCCGGATTGTACGCGCCACCTGAAATTGCGCCGCCCGCGAAAGCGCCAACGACGATCGTGAAGCCAATCGCAAGGCCATAAAACGAGTTGCCCTGCGTCTTCTTGGAGACTGCGGAGCCAAGGACGACGTAGCAGAGCGCGAACGTGAACAGGAACTCCACGAGGAGCGCGTGCGTCGCTGAATGGCCCGCTCCCGGTGTTGGCGCGAACGTCTTGCCGAGGATGACGTAGGCAATCCATGCCGCGATCGTCGCTCCGAGGAGCTGGCTCACGACGTACGGCAGGTATTCGGACTTCGGCAGTGCACCGCGCAGCATGGCCGCAAGTGAGACCGCCGGATTGTAGTGACCTCCGGAGACGTGTCCCCCGGCGTACACCATGATCATCAGCGATGCGCCGATGGCGAGCGGTGCGAACTGCGAGCCTTGCAAGACGGTGAGGCCGATCGTGAGCACCAGGAAGAATGTGCCGACAAACTCCGTGAGGTAGTTTTTCATAAGCGTCGCCATGGGGAGAAGGGTCGGACTCGGGGGCGCATAGACATAACGCGCGCCGTGTGCACGCCGCCAGCGTTTCAGCGAAGGAAATGCGATTCCGCCGATATCTGTTCAACGACGCGGAGGAATCGGACTAGCGATTCAGCTGGCGTCTTTCGCGGCCGAAATTGCCGCGGCGTAGTCCGGCTCCGCCATTTGGTCGGCGACATACTCGGCGTGGCGAATCTTTCCGTCGCCGTCGATCACGAATACCGCGCGTTGCAGCAGCCGCCATTCCTGAAGCAGCACCCCGTAACTCCGGCCGAACGTCTCGCTGCGATGACTCGAAAGCGCCTCGTGCGCCACCGATTCGGCGCCGCGCCAACGAGCTTGGGCGAACGGAAGATCCATGCTCACCGTGTACACGTCGACGTTCGAGGGCAGATGTGCGGTCCGCAACTCGTCGAAACGATGGGCGCCGACGTGGCACACCGGCGTGTCGAGCGAGTTGACGACGTGCAGCAGCCGCACACGGCCCGCGCCGCCGGTGAGCGTCACCTCGCGGGGCAGCGCTTCACCGGGGCCGAGCGCGTCGAGCGCGAAATCGGGCGCGGTATCGCCGACGCGCAGTTGATCACCGAGCACCGTGAGCCGAATGTCGCCCTCGAACGCTTCTCCAGTCCGCGTTGTGTTCATGCCGATATCTCCACGACCATCGTTCCAGTCATCGTCTCGGTCGGCTCAGCGTCCACACGCGGGCGCCGCGGGCATCGACCATGACGGAAGCGCGCCGCCGCCGGCGCTCTTCACCATCGAGCTGAGCTCCGTGGTGCTCGATGCGATCAACTTGCGCAGGCTGTCAAGCGCTGCGTCGAGCTGCCGACACGGGCCGTCCACGCCCGCGACGATGCTTGGTGTTGGCATCGCGTCGGCGATGAACTGATCCGAATATCGCCGGCCGAGGTCGCGGTGGACGATCCCGAATCCGGCGCCGGCAATCCGCGCCAGCGCAGTGTCGAGCGATCGTACGGCTGGCGTGAGCGCAGCCGGCGTTCGTTGGCCCGCGGAATCGATGGCCGCCAGCAACTCCGCGATGAAGTTGACGCCCTGATAGCTCACGGTAAGGCCGGCGACCATCCGTTGCTGCAACCGGAACTGCGTCATGAGCGCCGTTGTCGAAACGTGAACGCGAGGGTCCGGAACGATCGTGATCGGCTGCGTGACACTGCGCCCGCCGACGGTCAGCTTCGCCGTGTACGTCCCCGGAAGCACCATGATTCCGACGATCGTGGATCGATACGTGTGGCCCGGCGTCGCGTGCCAGTTGAGCGTATACTCACGATAGTCGAGCAGTGTGCCGTAGTAGCCGTAGTTGAGCGTCGGCGGATCGGGGTAGCGAAGATCCCAATTGATGCGATGCATGCCGGCGCTCGTCGACAACACCGTGGGTTTTGCGAGCCAATAGTCTGGCACGTTCGGCATCACAGTGTCCGCGGGCGGAGCGACGCTCGAGAATTCGCGGACCACTTTGCCTATGGCATCGCTGACCGTGAGGGTGATCGGGCCGGTCGCTCGAGTGGGGAGATAGTAGTCGAGGATCGCGCCCTCGGGCGGATTGTCACCGACCACCATCTCCGGCGGAAGCGGTGTGTCCTGCGTATTGTCCCACCGCGCTCGAATGACCGTATCGGGCCTGAAGAGAAACGCGGAAGTCGTCGCCGCCATCGCGGTGTGCATCTGCCGAAGCGGCGTCACGTCGTCGAGAATCCAAAAGCCGCGGCCGTACGTCGACACCACGAGATCGCTGCCGCGCACGGTCATGTCGCTGACGACGGTCGTCGGCAGATTGAGCTGAAGCGATTGCCAGTGGTCGCCTCTGTCGAACGAGACGTACGCGCTCGTGACGCTGCCGGCGTACAAGAGATTCGGGTCGGCCGGGTCTTCGCGGACGACGCGCATCGTGCCGTCTTCGGCGAGTCCGTTCGTGATCTCCTGCCACGCGTGACCGTAGTCGCTCGTTCGGAAGAGATGCGGCTTGCCGTCGCCGGAAAGAATGGCGACGTACGCCGTTCCCGCGTTGGCGTGCGATGCCTCGATGACGTTGATGCTGCCAGGCACGTTCGGTGGCGTGACGTTCGTCCACGTCGTGCCGCCGTCGCGCGAAACGTGAATGAGCCGCGTGCTCGTGCCGACCCAGATGACGCCGGCTGCGACTGGTGACAGCGCGAGCGTCGTGATCGATCCACCAGGCGCGGGCGCGCCAACACCAGTGCTCGTCGAGGCTGACCCGGCCAGCGACACACCTCGAGGCGCCGCGAGGTCTGGGCTGATCTTTCGCCAATGCTCGCCGGCGTCGTCAGACACGAGCACGTGCTGCGCGGCCATGAACAGCGTGTGCGGGTTCTGCGGCGAGAATGCCAGCGGCGGCGCGCCCCCAAAGCGCTCATCGTCGCTCGGCTGATAGAGGACGACGACTTGGCCTGTCACGCGATCGTAGCGGCGCAGCACGTGATACCAGCCTTGCGTGTACATGTAGCGCTTGTCGCTCGGATCAGCGATCAGGAATCCGTTCTCGAAGCCGCCGGCAGGATACCAGTCGTTCGGCCGAATCTCACCGAAGTCGCTTCGACTCGCGACGCACGCCGTGCCGGAGTCCTGCTGCGGTCCACAGACGTGATATGGAAAGTCATAATCCGTGGCGACGCGATAGAACTGGCCGTTGACGAGGCCATAGTACGGCGTGAAGCTCGCGCCGCCGTCGACGGTGATGGCCGCGCCTTGATCGACGCCAACGAAGATCCGCTTCGAGTTCGTCGGATCGATCCACATGAAACGTGGATCGGCGCCGCTCGGAGCACCCCAGAATGAAGTGACGCTTTTACCGCCGTCAGTCGATCGGTAGACGGACGTGCCCATCAGATAAACGACATCCGGATTCTGCGGGTCCGCGTAGATCTTGCCGCCCGCGCTTGCGAGCCGGCGCGTGCCGAGCGTCCACGTGTCTCCGCCATCATCGGAGCGGTAGAGGCCACGGCCCGCAGCCGCGCCACGTCCGCCGCCGCCAGCAACCGCGTAGAGGCGCCGGCCGTGCGTACCCGACGAGACACTGAAAGCAGCGATCCGGCCGCCATCGGGCAAGCCGCGACCGGCGACTGGCTGCCAGGTCGCGCCGCCGTCGCTCGATCTGAACACGCCAACGCCTGCCGTCGCAACGGAAGCATAGACGACCTGCGGATCAGAGAAATCATACGAAAGGTCCGTCGCGTCGGCGGGTCCCTCAGCAGGGAGCACACGCGTCCACGTGCCGCCTCCGTCGGTCGTCCGGTATACTCCGCGCTCGTCCGCGTCGCCGGCACGATTGGCCGGCGCGCCACCACGTCCGCCGCGTCCTTGCGCGGCGACGAGCACGGCGCTGGGATCGCGTGACGAAACGACGACCGCGGCGATGTACTGTGAGTTGCGTAGCCCGGCGCTGTTCCAGGTTTTTCCGCCGTCCGTCGATTTGTAGACGCCTTTGCCTGCAGTGAACGACCAGCCGGACCGGTCGCCCGTTCCTGCGTACACGGTGTTTGGCTCCGACGGCGCGACTGCCACGGCGCCAACCGATGCGACGTGAACATCGTCGAAGACAGGCTTCCACGTGTTGCCTGCGCTCGTCGTCTTCCAGATGCCCCCTTCGGGCAAGCCCGCGTAGTACGTCGCCGGGTCGCCAGGCACGCCGGCTGGCGCCGACACATAGCCCGATCGCGGCGGTCCGATCGATCGCCAACGGAGCTCGGCGAAATACGATGGGTCGGCGTGCGCTATGCCCTGCGCGCCGGCGCAAAGCGGAAACGCAACGGCAGCGACAGCGAGTGAACGACGGAAAGCGTTGACTGAGATCGAACAAACGGCGCGCATGCCAACTCCTTGCCGCGGCAGTCGGGGACGGTGTCGAGACCATTATGCAGGGCCCGACGTGAGCCGGCCAGCGCGTTGAGCAGTTTGGCGATCCAGGGTCCTAGCGTTTGGATGGCAGCAAGGCTGCGCCGGCCGCCGCGGCGGTGAGAACGATCGCGTCCTCGGCGACTGCGGCTGCGATCGGCGGCAGACGCTTCATGAGCGCGCGACGCAATCGAAATGTCGCATGCGCGCTCGCGAATGCGATGAGCCCGCCGATGACCGCCGATTGGCCACGACTCATTCCAGTGCGACCTCCGACCGCTGCGCCTACCAACGCTCCAGCTGCGATGCGACCGAGCAGCCCGGCGGGATCAGTGCGATTCGGAGCGCTGGGCAGCTTGTCCGCGATCAGCTCGGCGCCGGCGAGCACCTTGACGGGAACGCGCGGCGAGACCGCGGCAAGGCCTGACATCGTACGTGCACCCGAGGCCGAAGCCAGAAGTGCCAGCGGAAGCAGCGCTCCATGTGTTCCGTCACGCATGACATCGCGACGAGCAAGGACTTGGCCACATGGACGATCCGTTCAACTTGCCGTGCGCGGAACGAGACCAGTAGCTTGGTCCGATGGCGAAGAGCGATCCGCCGATCGAGCGCGTGCGCAAACTCGCGTCCAAGCTTCCAGAGGTGGAGGAGGGCACGACGTTCGGCTATCCGGCCTTCAAAGTCGGCGGCAAAGCGTTCGCCTGGTTTCCGAAGAAGAAGGAAGTCGAGGAGGGATCGCTCGGCGTGCGCATGAGCTTCGTCGACCGCGACCTTCGCGTAGCTGCGAAGCCGGCGGCGTACTACGTGACGCCGCATTACAAGGACTACACCTCGGTTCTCGCGCGAGTGTGGGAACTGTCGGACGCGGAGCTGAAAGAGCTGCTCGCGTCGGGCCACGAGTTCATGACGGCTGCCGGCGGCGAGGCGAAGCGTTCGCGATTACCGCGCAGGAAGTGATGCGAGCTTCGCGCGGGCTTCGGTGACGAGCGGCTGCAAATCACCGTCGGCGCCGGCCCAGAGTCCAACGAGGCGGCGATACATTCGGGCCGCGTCGGCAAAGCGACGTTGCGATGAAGCCACGTTGCCAGAGAGCATCCATGCCGGCCCTAGCCAACGGCTGTCATAGAGCACGGTGACGTTGAATCTGAAGTGACCCTCGAAGATGGCTTGTTCGATTTCGTTCAAACGTGCTTCAGCAGCTGTGGTGTCGCCTAGCGCGAGGTGCCACTCGGCCGACGTGAGATGCGTTGGCAGAATGCGCGGGAGCATCCCGCGTCGCGGCGCCAAGTCAGAGTCCAGCCGCGCGAGCTCGCGACGTGCGCCCGCTGTATCTCCGATCTCGAGACGGCGTGAGAATGCAGGTTGCGGGGGCAGGATGGGCGGGCGGCTTCGCATCATCGAATCGAAGCGCGCGCGATTTCGTTGGACCACGGCTGAACCCACTGGGACCGGACGATTTCGGCCGAGGAGCGAGTTGACGCCCGCGACGGAATATGCTCCAAGTTGACTGGTATCACGCGCCGGATCGCTGACGGCTTCATCGAGCACGCGACGCGCGTCGTCGCCACGATCGGCTTTCACCAGCGCTTCGAGCCTGTCCCAGAACAGGTTTCGCCGACTCGCGTCGTTGCCGAGCGTCGCCGCTCGCTCCAACTCGCTTGCCGCGGCCGCAGGTTCGCCCAAACGCAAGAGCGCTCGACCGAGATACTCGTGAGGGCGACGGTCGTTCGGTGCGACAGCAACCCAGCGCTCGGCATGCGTGCGAGCTTCGGTGAGATTCGCTCGGCCTTTGGCGCGGGTTTCTCGGACGACTTGGTCGTATGGGTTGAGCTCCGTCGAATCCGAGCGGACGAGCCGAGGTGTCGTAATCACCGTGTCACCGTCACGCACGTTGGCTGCAACGTGTGAGCAGATCCCGGTGAGCGATGAGCAGCCGTCTCGTGTCTCGGCGAACAAAATGTCAAATAGCGGCCGATACGCGCGATCATAGCTCGGATTTGCACGGACGGCGTGACGGAGTGCCAACAATGCGGCAGTCCAACTCGAGCGGAACGCCAGACGGCTCGAGTCTCCGCCTGGCGCGATCATCTCGTAATCACGAACGCTGCACTGTCCGAGCCTCGCCGCGGCATCGAGATTCGCTGCATCGGTTCGAACCGCCGCTTGATATCGTTCACACGAGGGCTGCGATCTGACCTGGGCGTGAAGGCCCGTAGGAACGAGCGAGCAGACTGCCAGGAAGACGAGACAACGGTTCAGCATCGGCCGCCTCGGATGTGCAAGCGAGAAGTCCCGCCGGACGACTATTGACAGAGTTTAATGATTATTCCTTCGGTGCGAAAGCAGCAACCGGCGCATCGCGATGGACTGAGCCGGGCCACGTCAGCGGGCGATGCTTGCGCTCCGAAATTCTTTTGGGGTCTGGCCGGTTTGGCGGCGAAAGAATCGCGTGAAGTAGCTCGGGTCCTCGAAGCCGAGCGAGATTCCAATCCGCGCGGCGGACTCATCGGTGTAGAGCAGCATCCGACGCGCCCGTGACACGAGCACGTCGTCGAGCACGGCCTTGGCGCGCTTGCCGATGTATTGGGTGCAGAGAACGCTCAAGTGTCCTGGCGTTACCGCGAGCTCCGCGGCGTAGTCGGCGATGCGGTGCGAGCGTGCGGCGTCGCGCTCGACGAGCTCGACAAATCTGGAAACAACCGGGTGGGTGCGGCGCTGCGGAGCAACGCCCTCCGCCGCGGCATAGTGTCGCGCAAGCAGGACGAGTGTTTCGTGGAGCTGCGCACGCAACAGATCGATGCTGTCCCGCCGATTGTGCCCAATCTCGCGTTGCATTGCGGTGAGTCGCGTTCTCACCTGGCGCGCGGCTGCCGACGTCAAGGAGAGCGCGGCGCGCGCCGGTTCGACGTGAAAGAACGGTAGGCGATGCAGAAAGGCGTCGTCGTGCAGGAATTCCTTCGTGAAGAATTCCTCGAAGAATAGACAGATGCCGTCGAGGTTGGTCGTTTCCCACTTCCGGATCTGACCGGGCGTCGTGAAGAACACAGTGCCTGGCCGGACAGCATGGCGATGCGCATCGAGCCACAACCACCCGCGGCCTCGAGTCACGAGGGTGATGTCGAAGAACGCCAGCGAGTGCGGCGCACCGATGATGAAGCCGCGCAGGTCGCGCACCCAGCCGACGTCGATCAGCAGCTGGCGCCCGTATTTGCGCCGGTCGAAGTCGACTCGAGCAACCGCCGCCTTGGCTGACAGTCCAGACCTACCAGTCGCGGGCATCGTCGAAAAGTACCATTGCGCGATTGGTTCATCCATGCACCCGCCGTCGCGGGGCGAATAAAATCGACGTGAACCCTTCGATCTTCATCGGATTCCAGGACCCATGAACATTTCATTTGCTTGGCTCGGCGGCCTGGTGGTCGTTGCAGGCGCCGTGTCCGCTCCAATACACCGCGGTACCGCGCACGCACCGGCCTCGCCCTGCGCCGCGGATTCCAACTATCAGCGGCTCGCGTTTTGGATCGGCGATTGGGAAGTCGTCGACTCGACTGGGGCACACTACGCGAGGCAGAACGTGCGCGCGGCGCTCGACGATTGTGCGATCACCGCCGAATGGACCGGCCGCGTCGGCGACAGAGGGCTGAATGTGTCAGCCTTCGACCGACAGACGGGCGAATGGCGGCAGATGTATGCATCGAATCAGGTGCCTGGGCCATCGGGTGTGTCGCTGAGGCGATCGGATCCGGCCTACGACGGTCCGGGCGTGCGCTTCATTCCCCTCATCGAACCACCGGCCGACAAATTGACGCGGTCGCGTGTGACGATCGTGCCGATGACCGATCATCGCGTGATGCAGCTGTTCGAGGATTCGAAAGACGGTGGCAAGACTTGGTACGTCCTATTCAAGGCGGAGCACCGTCCGCGGACCGCCGAGCGGTAACGCGCCTCTCTGGCCAGCGCGGAAGCCGGCCGCTTCGGGACGCGTCTTGGCACGAACCGATTTCAGAAGTGCGCCAAGCGCTTTCTGGGAGTCGATGGAGGACAAGGGTGGTAGCGCGGATACCAGGACAACGCCTCGACTGGTTGCCGGGCGACACTGCGCCGAGCTTGCGGCTGCCGGGCATGCGCGAGTTTTACGGCGAGACGATGCGCTTTCCGCTCGAGCGCGAGCTCGGCCCACAATGGGCCGAGGACCGCGTCGGTTCGTCGGTCCTCGCGCTGACGAGCCGCGGGTTGATGTTCGACGATCCGGCTCCGCCGATCGGCGCTCTGTCGCTTCAGCTGGCATTCCGCGTCGCACCGCGCGAGGTCGACGCGTGCGCACGGCTACTCCGCGAGCGGGAGTCGCGCTCGTTGGTGAAGCGACTGACCAGCCGTGGGGACATCGCACGCTGTTCTTTCGCGATCCCGACGGCAACGTGCTCGAGATCTACGCCGACCTGTAAGCGCTGCTCACGGCTTCTTCGCGGACGGATCTCCGGTCGGCGGTGGAGCATGATCTGTCGCGGCCGGTGGGCCGAGGAGCTCAGTCAGGATCGGCTTGAGCGCGTCGGCCCAGATCTGATAGCCCTTTGCGGTCGGATGCAGGGCGTCCATGAACAGCCCTTCGAATTGCTTTCCGTCCTTGTCGGCCAGCTTGTCGTTGATGTTGACGTAGCGAATCCGCTTGCCGTCGGCCAATCGCGCGATGTTCTCGTTGATTCGCGAGATCTCCGCGAATACAGCCGTAGGATTGGCGCGATTGTCGTTGCGCGGAAAGATCCCGGTGATGATGATCGTCGCGTTCGGTGCTTTCGCTCGACAGAGGTCGAGCAGGGCGCGAATGCCGCGCGTGATGTCTGCGATCTTCTCGTCGCCGCCCGCTCGTTGGCCAACGTTGTTCGTTCCGGCATCGATCACGATGACCTTCGGGTTCACGCCATCGAGCTCGCCGTTCTCGAGACGCCAGAGAATGTTCTCGATGCGATCCGCGCCCCAACCGAAATCAGCGGCGTTCCAGCCGAAGAAATTCGCTTTCCAGTTTTCTAAAAACTGGGGATAGTCCGTCGCGCCCCAGCGCCGAGTGATCGAGTTGCCTTCGAAGTAGACGTCGATCGTGCCCTGAGTGCGCTTCGCCAGCAGTTGTCGATGCGCGAGCATGGAGTTCGAGTCGGTGCGCGGGGCAGGGACGTCCGCGCGCGACGTACCTTGAGGCGGCTGCGGACGAGCGGGCGATGCCGCGGTCGCTGGCGCTTGAACGGCATTCGATGGCGTGAACCGCCGTTTGAAGTTGTAGTCCGCCCACGACAAGAAATACTTCCAGTTCGGCGCATCGGTGTGTCCGCCGTCGTGCTGTCGCCACGCGAGCTGGCCATCGAGAAGACCGACGTTCACCGCCGGCATCTTCTCCTTCGTGTAATCGTCGGAGACACCGAGATCTTTCGCTCCGAGCAAACGGAAGACTGGCTGCGAGGCGACGGCGGCCATGTAGCTGCCCTGATGATCGAGCCACTTCGCGTCGCCCTTCTCGGGCACGCCGTAGCTCACGAACGTGAGCCTCGGTGCGCAGAGCGCGAGAAGTTCATGCGCGTCGACCGGAATGTCGCCGGCGTTCTTCGAGCCGAAGCTTGCGTCGGAGGCGCCGTACTTGAGGAAGTTGCCGGCCATCCAATGGTATTCGCCGCTGCCCGTGAGACTCTCGACGGCTTCACCCCAGTTGCGCCGGTGCAGCTTGGCGCCGCCTTCGCCGGACGAACCGATGAGCACCGCGGCGAAGCGTTGGTCGAACGCCATCGTGACGAGCGCTGCCTTGCCGTAGCGCGATACGCCTTCGATGCCGACTTCCTTCGCGTTCACGTGAGGATGGCTCTCGAGATAGTCGAGCGTGCGCGACGCGCCCCAAGCCCACGCGCGCAATGCGCCCCAGTCATCCGGCTTGCGCGCTTGGCCTTTGTTCGTGAGCCCGATGATTCCTTTCGTGAGTCCAGCGCCGTTGTCGGCCTGAATGCTCGTTGGATTCAGGAACACGAAGCCCCACCCATCGACGATGAGTTGTTCGGTCGCGGGCGCGTCGCTGCCGGGCGGCGGCGGAGGAAACGTGAACGCCGGACGTCCCGCGGGCGGAGGCGGCGCCGGTTTGCCGAGCGCCTGATCGAGTGTGCCCGGTCGGAACATGATCATCACCGGCGCACGACCCTTGGCATCGGCGGGAACGACGAGCGTCGCAGGAATGTCGAGGCTCAGCAACGGATACGCGGAGTTGTCGACGTGCCCGACGAGCTGCGTACCGATGACTTTATGTCCGGCGATGGTGCCGGTGTCCGTCGCGCTCACCGTCCACGTCACCTTCGGCACGGTGCGCGGTACCCGGCCGAACACTTCGCGATCGAATAGCTCGACGATCTCGGCGCGCCGCTTCGTCCATTGTTCACGCGTCGTGACTCTGCGGCCACTCTCGAGCGTGAGGACGTCGGGGAGCTTGGGGAAGGGATTCGCCTTCGCCTCGTCGTAGTTCGCGTGATTCGGGTCTTGCTCGTTGCCGCTCGGTCCGGGCCGGAGCGCCCGGATCCCGAGCTGTTCCATCATCTGCTGGTGATCCTGCGCGGCGGTCCAGTTCTTCGGTTCGGCTAGCGCCGGATTGCCCGCCGGCTGCTGAGCCTGAGCGGCGGATGCAGCGATGAATCCCGCGAGTAGAACTGACGCATTCGTGCGGAGTAGCCGTGATGGACGCATGGCTGGTGTTCTGATTGATGATCGGCCCTCTGATAAAGTCATCATACGACTCCGGAGGGAAAGGGACAAGTCGGTTCCGGTTCCGAGCATCAGCGTACGTCTCGCCCCACAGGCGTTGTCGTGCGTCGCGCCGGCGGCCAGCTTCGGCGATCGCCAATCACCACCAGCAATGCCAAGACACATTCGCGTGATATCGCTCTGCGCCGTCGCAATCGTCGCGCTCCTTGCGAGCGCCCGCCCGCTCGCCCACGGCAAGCAGTCCAGCAATCAGGTGGCGGAGCTTCGACGAAGCACACAGGCACTGCTCGATGCTGTCGCGCCTGCGACGTGGAGGTATGGGATCGCTGGCTCGATCCCGCGGTCGTCCAGGTCGATGAGAACGACGTCGTGCACGGGAAATCCGAGATCCTCGCCAATCTCAAGCCGCTCGGCCCGGGGCTCGTTGGAACACTCGCGATCGACGACTTTCGCGCAGTGATTCACGGCGACGTCGCTATCGTGTCGCACGAAGATCGCGAAACGCTCGACTATCACGGGCAGATGATCCTGAGCCGATTTCGAAACACCGATACCTGGATTCGAACAAAGGGCGAGTGGCGGTTGATCGCCTCCCAGGTGCTCGCGGTGCTCAAAGATCCACCAGCGGTCCGACTCGACCGCGCGACGCTGTGCGGGTACTCGGGCCGCTACGCGATGGCGAGCGACATCGCCGCGACCATCACGTGCGTCGGTGATTCGCTGACGATGAAGCGCGAAGGACGACCCGACCGAATATTTCTGCCAGAGCTGCGCGATGTGTTTTTCGAGCGAGGCCAGCCGCGGACGCGACGAATCTTTCAGCGAGATGGCAAAGGTGTGATCACAGGTTTTGTCGATCGACGCGAGGCACGCGATGTGGTCTGGCGTCGACTCTCGGCATAAACGGAAGCTCTACTTCAGCTGAGTCTGCTGTTTCGCGGTCGGATTTGGACGCGATTTGCAACTGTTGAATTATTGGTCTCACACAATCGCGGAACGCGTCGCCGTCAGCTCTTGAGCGGCGACGCCGACCGTGTTTGTTTTCGCGCCCGAAGGCGAAGCCTTCCGGGCGGATCTCGATGCCGAGCCACCCGATCTTTCGACTTGGCGGAGGTGGGAGATGAAGCGACTACGCTTTTCAGTCGTGGCAGGAACGATGCTGGCACTCGCTGGAATGACACTCGGCCTCTCGCTGGGTGTCAAACGGTCCGAGGCGGCGCCCATTGGACTTTCGCAGGCGGATCTCGACGTGATCGTGGCACAGGCGGTGGCGAAGGCGGGCGTTACCAACAGCGCTTTCCGAACATCGCCGACGGTGCAGACGACGAAAATGCAAATCGCGATCGTCGGTCGGGATGGTAAGCTCCTTCGACTCTTCTCGATGTCGGACGCTTGGGTCGGCTCAATCGATATCGCGATCGCGAAAGGACGCACGGCGGCGTTCTTCTCGAGCAATCAGAACGCGCTCACGAGCCGGATCATCGGTCAGGCATCGCAACCCGGCGGCGCGCTGTGGGGCATTGGGAACTCCAATCAGATCGGAATCAGCGGCAGTCAAGAGTTCCGCAACGGCATCATCACGTTCCCCGGCGGCGTGCCCCTCTACAAAGACGGGGCGCTCGTCGGTGGCATCGGCGTGAGCGGTGACGGCGTCGATCAGGACGAAGAAGTCGCGTTTGCGGGCGCCATCGGGTTTGCCCCCGGCGCGGGCGTGGCCACGCTCGGGTTCTGAGCCGCCAGCACACCAGGCGTACGCGAGGGATCTGCAGCTTGAGCGAGGTGCAGATCCCTCGCTACGCTCGGGATGACAATCTCCTTATGCTGCTGCGGCGGTCGACCGCTCGCGTACCGGCGCGACGAGGAGTTTTCGCTCCTCTCGCATGGCGGACATGGCCGCGCCGGCGTAGAGTGCGGCGGCGACGATGTACATCGCCTTGATGCCGAGCGCCATCGCGCTGTACTCGAGCACTCCGCCAACGATCGCGCCGAGCAGATTGTACGCGAGCGCCCGGGTCGCATCTCGGCGGCGCGAAAGCAACGTCGAGAAGATCAGTGCAGCGAAGAGAATGGGCAGAGCAACCATCACGCCTCCGCCCAACCACTGCGCAATTGTTCCCAGTGGAAGGAGTGCGCTTGCCGGGATCGCGTATGCGAGCGCCAGCGCCGCGAACAGACCGCCGAACAATCGTCCCGTGCGCGTGGGCGCTTTTCGTTGGACGATGAGGTTGGCGATCAAGACCATCACGAGGATCGCGGCGAACACCATCAGGTTCACCGTCCAGGTCGAGCCAAAGAGGAGCGACATCTCAGTGACGCTCTTCGTTTCCACGAGCAGGAATCCGGCGCCCATGAAGAACATGGGAGCGTCGAATCGGCCGGAGAGAAGTGTTCGACGTGCGCCGACGCCCATGAAGAGAGCGCTGATCAGCAGAATCACTGCAAGCGCCGCGATGTAGTGCGCGGGAATCGTGCGACTGGTGAGATACAGATACGGCCAGTCATCATGGGGGCGCGCGGTCGGCGCGGAGAGAACCTTCTGGATATCCGCGCTGACCGGAGGCACGGCTCGCGCGCCATGACCAGCGACGAACGTCATGTTGAACAGGTAGTCGAACTCGTGGAACACACCGGGCGGCTCGCCGAACGCATCACCGATCATCTGATACAGCTTGGCGCCGATCGAGGGGTTCGCCGACATGTGATAGGCGATCAGCGTTCCGTCGGGCGCGAGGCGACTGCGCGCGGATCGGAACGACTCGACCGTGTACACGTAGTTGTCGAGGCGGACGGAGCTCATGCCGGACAGCAGCGTTTGACTATCGAGGGTGCCGAAGACGATCACGTTGTAGTGCCGCGGCGTCGTGCGCAGGAACGCGCGCGCGTCGTTGACGTGACGG
>Ga0070679_100001206_pt1 | contig 22749 bp, 12 predicted proteins | sample KBSC63BmetaG_FD_65652 | JGI IMG/M metagenome (GOLD analysis project Ga0070679, IMG submission 65652) | Corn rhizosphere microbial communities from Kellogg Biological Station, Michigan, USA - KBS C6-3B metaG | ecosystem: Host-associated > Plants > Roots > Rhizosphere | place: USA: Michigan... | reverse complement strand
CGAACAGACGCAGGAGTGCTACTGGGAGCTGCAAAAATTCCTCACCCTCGCCCTCAAGGCGAATCCCAACATCCTTGAATGTCTCTTCACGCCGCTCGTCGAATACTCGACAGAGATAGCGAACGCGGTCCTGGAACGCCGTCAGATCTTTCTCTCCAAGCTCGTATTCCAGACGTACAACGGCTATGTGATGTCGCAATTCAAAAAGCTGGAGCAGGACCTTCGCGCGACGGGCGACATCAAGTGGAAGCACGCCATGCACCTCATCCGTCTGCTATTGCAGGGCATTAGCGTTCTGCAGCAGGCACATGTGCCTGTGTCCATCGCCGAGCATCGCTTCGATCTGCTGGCCATCCGTGACGGGCAACGCCCCTGGGACCAAGTCAATCGCTGGCGTCTTGATTTGCACCGCGAGTTTGAGAGCGCCTTTCGGACCACCACACTGCCGGACGCGCCGGACTACGCCGAAGCCAACCGCCTGCTTCTCTGGGCCCGCCGCACGATGACCGAGGTGCAACCTTGATTCCGATCCCCGCACAAGTCCACGCCGCCGCGGCCGAACACCCGTACCCGCTTCTCTTCGCGACCGTCAGTGGAGCGCATCTCTACGGCTTCGCCTCGGAAGACTCCGATTGGGACCTTCGCGGTGTCCATATCCTGCCCGCAAAACAAGTCGTCGGCCTGCTGCCGCTCGAAGAGACAATTGAAGTTGCGCACAATGACGAGATTGAGCTCGACCTTGTTACCCACGATGTCCGCAAGTTCTTCACACTGCTGCTTCGACCAAACGGCTATGTGCTGGAACAGCTTCTTTCGCCCCTCATCGTTCACACGACACAGGAGCACGACGAACTCAAAGACCTGGTTCCAGCACTTCTTACGAAGCACCACGCGCATCACTACATAGGCTTCGCGAACAACCAGTGGGATATGTTCCGCAAGGAGACTCCGCAACGCGTGAAGCCTCTGCTTTATACCTTCCGCGTGCTGCTGACCGGCATCCATCTGATGCGCGCACACCGCATCGAAGCCAACCTCGACGTGCTTAACGAAACATACCGTCTCCCATTTATTCCGGACCTGGTGGCCCGCAAAATTGGCGGCGCGGAAAAGGAAACACTCGCTCCCGGCGAAGGAGAAGCTTTCGAGCAGGAGTTCCTGACACTGCGTGAACGCCTCATCGAAGAGGCCGCGCAAACCACTCTGCCCACAGAGACCTTCGCTCGCCCCGCGCTCAACGATCTCCTCGTCCGTATTCGTCTTAACCCGTAAGTGCCCCTAAACCTGGAACAGAAATCACCGCATGAAGATCACCGTCCCCGACCTCGCACTCATCCTTCTCATCGGTCCCTCCGGCTCCGGAAAATCGTCGTTCGGCCGCAAGCACTTTCTCTCCACCGAGGTCGTCTCTTCCGACTTCTGCCGGGGTCTTGTCTCCGACAACGAAAACGACCAGGCCGCCACCGGCGACGCCTTCGACTTGCTCCACACGATTGTTCGTAAGCGCCTCGCACGCGGCCGTCTCACTGTCATCGACGCCACCAACACGCAGCCCGAGGCCCGCAAGTCCCTTATCGCCCTCGCGCAGGAGTTCCACGTCGTTCCCTGCGCCATCGTGTTCGATCTACCCGAGCGTCTCTGCCAGGACCGCAATGCGCTTCGCCCCGACCGCCAGTTCGGCCCGCACGTCATCCGCAACCAGAGCGCGCAACTCCGCCGCTCGCTTCGCGGCCTGGAGCGTGAAGGTCTCCGCCACATCTTCAAGCTCTCTTCGGAAGCGGACGTCAACGCTGCCACTGTAGAACGTCAACCCCTCTACAACAATCGCAAGTCCGAGCACGGCCCCTTCGACATCATCGGCGACGTTCATGGCTGCTTCGAAGAACTCAGCGATCTCCTCACCAGGCTTGGCTACACCCTCACCGCACACGACGACACGTTCTCACTCGCTGGCCCCGAAGGCCGCAAGCTGGTCTTCGTTGGCGACCTCGTCGACCGCGGCCCGGCGTCGCCGCAGGTCCTCAAACTGGTCACACAACTGGTTGCCTCCGGACAGGCCTTCTGCGTCCCCGGCAATCACGACGTCCGCCTTATGCGCGTGCTGCGCGGCAAGGAAACACCTCTCACCTACGGCCTCGGCGAGACGCTTGAACAGCTCGCCCCCGAACCGCCCGAGTCCAAACGCGCCATCGCCGACTTCATCCACAGCCTCGTCAGCCACTACGTCTTCGACGACGGCAAGCTTGTCGTCGCTCATGCGGGCCTGAAGGAATCCATGCAGGGCCGCGGCTCCGCCAAGGTCCGCGACGTCGCCGTTCATGGCGAAAAGACCGGCGAGACCGATGAGTTCGGCGACATCCGTTACGTCTGGGCCGCCGACTATCGTGGCTCCGCACTCGTCGTCTACGGCCACACCCCGGTGGCGGAGCCCGTCTGGCTCAACAACACCGTCAACATCGACACCGGCGCTGTCTTCGGCGGCAAGCTCACAGCGCTGCGCTATCCCGAGCGCGAGATCGTTTCCGTCCCTGCGCGCAAGCAGTACTACGAAGCTACGCGCCCCTTCCTCCCCACAGACGAACGGTTCGCGAGGTCTGCCCAGCAGGCCGACGACGACACCCTCGACCTCGCCGACGTTATCGGTAAACGCCTGATCGACACACGCCTTCTTCCCCGCATCACCATCCGCGAAGAGAACGCCATCGCCGCGCTCGAAGTCATAAGCCGTTTCGCGGTCGACCCCAAATGGCTCATCTACCTGCCGCCGACGATGTCTCCCAGCGAGACCAGCAAACAGCCTCACCTGCTGGAGCATCCGCAGGAGGCCCTCGGCTACTATCGCAACGAAGGCGTAGCGCAGGTTATCTGCGAACAGAAGCACATGGGCTCGCGCGCCGTCGTTGTGCTCTGCAGGGATGAGGCCGTCGCCCACCGCCGTTTTGGAGTGTCCACTCCGGCCCTCGGCACCGTCTACACCCGCACCGGCCGCCGCTTCTTTACCGACGACGCCACCGAAACCGCCTTCCTCACGCGCCTGCGCGACGCCGCCGCAGCCTGCGGACTCTTCGCCAGCCTCAACACCGATTGGCTCTGTCTCGACTGCGAACTCATGCCCTGGTCGTCCAAGGCGCAGGAGCTCCTTCGCCAGCAGTACGCCCCGGTGGGCTCTGCCGGGATGATGACGCTCACGGCCGAGCAGCGACTCCTCGCGCAGGCCCGCGAGCGCCTGCCGGAACTCGGCGATCTCGCTGACCGCACGACGCAACGCTTCAACGCCATGCAGAGCTATGTCCGCGAGTACCGTCAATACTGCTGGCCGGTCCATTCGCTGGACGACTTCAAGCTCGCGCCGTTCCATCTGCTCGCCAGCGAAGGCGCGGTCCATACCGGCAAGCCGCACACCTGGCACATGGAAACTCTCGCCACGCTTTGCGCCGCCGACAGCAAACTGCTGCTCGCCACACCGTTCCAGCTCGTCGACCTCAGCGACCCCGCAAGCTGCGACTCCGCCATCGCCTGGTGGACCGAGCTCACGTCCTCCGGCCGCGAAGGCATGGTGGTCAAGCCTCTCGACTTCATCGCCGGGGGCAAGCGTTTCGTCCAGCCGGCGATCAAGTGCCGCGGGGCAGAGTATCTCCGCATCATCTACGGCCCGGAGTACCTGCTGCCCGAAAACCTCGAGCGCCTCCGTTCCCGCAACGTCGGCGCCAAACGCTCGCTCGCCGCCCGGGAGTTCGCTTTGGGTATCGAAGCGCTCGAACGCTTCGTGGCGAAGGAGCCTCTACGCCGCACGCATGAGTGCGTCTTCGGCGTCCTCGCGCTGGAAAGCGAACCTGTCGATCCAAGGTTGTAGCGGCCTGGTAGCAAATTGGGATGGAAGGGCATTTTTCGATGCGACGTTGCCAGATGGCCGCGCCGCAGGTGTTGGATGCAATAGGATCGATCTGATTCGTTCCTTTCCGCGATGAACAGAGTCCGGTCGATGGTTTTGGAGCACAACTCAGAGGCGGGGAAAGCCAAGGCCGTGCTCGATCGAGCGCGTAAGGACTGAAATTACTCTCCTTCTGCGTCGTCTACGAAACTGTCGCGGGAACGACATCAGGTCTCTATGTTTCACCGGATTGGCTAAGCGCTAAAGCCTATGCGAACAACTGCGTGTCGCTTATGATCCAGTAGCGCCATACGCACAAGAGGGTACAGCCTATCGGCCTTATTCGAAACCGACCGCAGTTTTCAACCGCCTCAAAAATACCGCCATGCATGGTATTGTTTACACGAGATCACATTCCATTGGGCGGGTCCGTTCCACGAATAACCATGCAGAGCAATGAACGGTCAAAATACAAGGTCGGTTGTCTTTTCGCCGCAATAGGCGGGTTTTGCCGTGCCTTTGAGGAGGCCGGAGCGACGATCGCCTGGGCAAACGAGAAAGACAAGCACGCCACCGATACCTTTTCGCTTAACTTTCCCAACATCAGGTGCATCCACAAGGACGTTCAGAACCTCACGGTCCACGGCGATTTGCTGAAGCCGGTCGATATTCTCACGGCCGGATTTCCGTGCCAGCCCTTTTCCGTTGCTGGCGAGAAACTTGGCTTTCAAGATGATCGCGGACTGTTATTCCTCGAAATCATTCGCATTCTTCGCGAATTCGGTCCGAACAAACCGAAGATGCTTCTCTTCGAGAACGTGAAGAATCTACGCTCACACGATAGAGGCCGTACGTTCAAGAGGATACAGTCGGAAATTCAAAAAGCAGGCTACTGGTTTACTGATGCCGACGCACAGGTTATGCACGCTGCTGACTATACGGATATTCCACAGAATCGCGAGCGCATTTTTATGGTCGCAATGAGCAGCGACCACTATCCGACCAATTCGTTTCGCTTCCCCAAGCCGCTCGCCAAACGAAAACTGCGGCCCGTCACTGACTTTCTTGACCTCACCCGCAAAGCGCCCGAATGGTACTACTTCAACCCCGAAAACCAATATCATGCGCTCTTCAAAGAAGCGATGGATGAGGGCGGCAAAAACGCGATCTATCAGCTTCGCCGGAACTACGTACGGCGCAACATGTCCGACATGTGCTTTACACTGATGGCGAATATGGGAGATGGGGGTCACAATCAGCCAGTCATCCAGGACAGATGGGGAATTCGTAAACTCACCGAGCGAGAATGTGCCCGGCTTCAGGGTTATAAAGACTCATGGCTCAAATTCCCGAAGGATATGTCTAAAAACCAAGCGTATAAACAGGTGGGCAACTCGATCACTGTGCCGCTGGTCGTCAAGCTTGCGAAACAAATGATCGCTGAGCTGGAGAGCACCAAGCACGAGGATGTTGCAGCCGTTGCGTGAGTCTGAAAGGCGCCCGAATGAAGTGGATTTTCGCGAAGAATGATGGAGGACGGGACAGTGGCTTTCACGATGCCGGGGTCGAAACCTTCAAGGGCAACTTTGACCGCTACCTAGCGCGCGAGCTGATTCAAAACAGCTTGGACGCCCGTTACGATCAACAGAAGCCGGTGCAAGTCAAATTTGAAATTCTGGACCTCAAACAAGCCGACATACCTGACCGAAAAACTCTAAGTGTCACCTTTGAACGCTGTGCTGAGTTCTGGTCGCATCAGGCCAAGGCGAAGGCCTTTTTCGAGCGGGCCACTACACTTATCAATGCCAAGAATATTTCAGCCCTGCGCGTCAGCGACTACAATACTACGGGAGTCACTGGTAGTGATACGGACCGCACGAAAGACTTTTACAACCTTGTTCGGAGCGCCGGTTCTTCCTCAAAGTCTGGAAATGAAGGTGGCTCATTCGGCATTGGAAAAAACGCCCCCTTTGCGGCAAGTCACATGCGCACTGTCTTGTATTCCACCTACAACAAGGACAAGGAATACGTCTTCATCGGCGTAGCCATGCTGGTATCCCATGAAGCCGACGGTGCCACAAGACAACAGACCGGGTTTCTAGGCGACAAAGGCGCTTCCATTCGCGAAAAAGCGGAGATCCCCCCAGCCTTCTTGCGCACGAAAATGGGAACGGACATCATCGTTCTCGGCTTTCCGCCACAAAAGACTTGGCAGAAAGACCTCGTTTACTCCGTACTGGAGAATTTCTGGCCCGCCATCGAATGGGAAGACCTTATTGTTACTGTCGGCGACGTGGAGATTTCTCGAAAGACCTTGCCTAAGCTGCTCGATCAGTTTAGCGCCGAGCCAGACTTTACGGCTCACCTTTATTACAACGCGTATAAGAATTCTTCATATTCATTCCCGATCGACCTGCCTCAACTAAAGGCTTGCACGTTGTACCTTGCAACCGGCGATACCGAGCTGCCAAAGAAAGTCGCTATGGTTCGCAAGGCAGGAATGGTTGTTTTCCCGAAGCCTTTTCGTTCAGTGATGCCGTTCTGCGGCGTTTTCATCTGCAAGAACGAGGTTGGCAACAAACTCCTGCGAGATATGGAACCGCCACGGCACGATCAATGGGACCCAGACCATCCCGAAAAGGGGCTAAACAAAAAGATCGAAGCAGAGTATATCCATTTCATTCGTGATTGCATTCGGGACTTGAGCGCGGGGGACGACACGAAGGTGATATCTGTCCCCGGCCTAAGTCGCTTCCTTCCCGACGATGACGAAACCCCGGAAGACGCCTTTGAAGGTGGTGACCAGCAGATGGCCGAAAGTGTGGACAGAAGCCGTTTGCCTGAAAAGATCGAAGGCAAGAAAATCGATCCACGGAAAACGACCGCACAACCCGACCATGCCGTTCCCGGAGATGGTGATGGGGAAGGTGAGGGAGACGACGGCACCGGCGGCGGGGGCCAGGACGGTGGCGGAGGTAGCGAACAGGGCAAGAAGGGTGGATCGACTGGGGAACAGTCGAAGCCGACAATACCGATGCGCTACCGCACATTTGCGACCAATCTGAGCGCCGGAGTTTATTCCTTGACGATGCAATCCGAGAAACAAGCCGCGAAGAATGCGATGTTTTCTCTATGGGTTGTCGGCGACCAGGGCAAGGCTCCCGTAGAGATTAAATCGGCGCGGTTGCGCGACGGCAAGCCGGTCCCAGTCAAAGGGACTGGATTGATTGGCCCACTGGTGCTGCCAGGAAGCAAAGGATCCTTGCATCTCGAAATCAAGCTGCGGGAACCACTTCGGATCGCTATGGAGGTTGCCGCCCATGAAGCTGAGTAGCCGGTCTTACCCACACCCAGTTGTCGGAAATCGAGATGACGTGCCCGGCGCGGCATTCCAAGCCGCTCTTGAAATGAGCAGCGATAAAGAGGCAATTTACATCGACGCTACGGTCAAGTGCAGCAGCAAGACGATCAACGATCTTCTAAAAAAGAACGATGCATCGATGGTCATTCATGTTGAATGCAGCAACACGATGTATCGTCGCGTCTTCGAGTTCAGCGCCGGCAAGTACCGAGCGCAGATACCGGCCGACAATCTGAATGATTCGGTCGAGGTGAACGTATTCGCAAAGGCAAACCGCAATCTCTCTGGCTATAAGGTGGACGCAGCACACCCCGACTATGGCAGCACCGCATTCGATGTGGAAAAGGGTAATATCCTCGCTATCGGAGAGGGCCAGGTCTTCTACATCGACAGTAACTTCGATTCCTTGAGTCCAATCGGTTCGATTATGGAAATTCACGAGGCGCAGCAGGAGGGAGACTTCCCAATGCGGGTGGACTACAACACAGATAAAATTCGCGTCGTCCTCTCGAAGAAGGACTTCGCAGATTACAAGACATTGAAATCCATGGATGGTGTGTCCGTTGCGCTAACGACGTCAATCGTCCTTCCCGTGCTGCTTGAAGCACTCCACTATGCTCAGGGCGAGCTTGATAACGACGATGACATCAGGTGGGTTCGTGCGCTTCGCCAGCGCGTTCAAAACATGGGTCTAAACATCGAAGACGACCCCCTTGAACTGGCTCAACTGATCCTTGAGCTTCCGGTAAAGAGGACTTTTGCTTCTGCACGGATGCTTGCCGAAGGAGCCGCCTAATGCCATTCTTGACCGTGTATCGTAAGGTTTTTGTCGGCTCCTTAAGAGCGAACATTGACGCTAATCTCGACAAATATCGCCGGAATGACAGGTGGGTAAACGAACTCGGCACCAAAGCGGCACGCGATCTGGACACCCGCATTGACCTGAAAGGCTCGCTTGAGCTTGACGAGCCCGACGCTGACAATCTTAAAGACCTTGAGAATGCGATCAGGGTTCACAAGCTACTGCAGGGCCTAACGCCATTACAAGCGCGCGATCCACGACTTTGGACGCGTCTCACCCACGTCGAAGGTTGGTCCTACATGAGAAAGCGTTGGCCCATCGAACGCTTCGGGGCTGACACAGAAAAAGCGACGCGCTTTATAACTTCGCGTTATTTCATTGCACAGGATGACAGTCGCGCATTGCTTCGCAATGGTATGGCCCGGTTGTGGTGGACGGCTCACATGTCGTACGACCAGACGCGAAGCAATCCCTACGAGTTAACGAACGTGTTGCTGTACACCCTCGACATCACCCAGCAGATATTAGAACGCAACATGGGACGAGCGCCGGTGATCGTCACTGCTTTCCTAGAATTTCTGTTGCAGAACAAGAGCGCCCTGTTGATTGGCGGAGAGCAGAATCGCGTTCGAATCAGAAAGCTCGCTATTGGCCTGAATTTGTATGGTGGGGTGTGTTTGCTCGACTGCCTAAGTCAGATGGACATCCTAAAAATTTTGGGCGCGGAATTTCAGCGTATCCTCGAAAGCGAAAAAACGAAGGAAGTCAAAGTTAAAGCGTGACAGACTGCTTCCAGCCAGAGCAGCGTTCCCGCAATATGTCGCGGATACGCAGCCACGGCAACTTCACGACCGAGCTTCGTTTCATCAAGCTCATGCGTCAATACAAAATCAGCGGTTGGCGACGGAAGTCGAAACTAATAGGCCGGCCTGATTTTGTTTTCACGAAGCAAAGGGTGGCCGTCTTCATTGACGGCGACTTTTGGCATGGCAACCCCAAGAAGTTTCGGCTTCCCAAATCAAACTGCGAATATTGGGAAAAGAAGATCGCGGGCAACAGGACGCGCGACAAAGCCGTGAATAGAGCGCTAAAGCTAGAGGGTTGGCGGGTGCTCCGGATCTGGGAGTCATCACTCAAGAATGAAGAAGCTGTCATCGCACGGCTACAAATGCTGCTGTGATACAAGCGCAACGCGTGATCGTTCGTCTCGGAAAGCTCCAACGAAGTTGACCTGACTGGCCGTCCAGGATTTAAAAGGATAGTTACTTGCCGACGGAAACGAAGGCGCTGACCTGCGAGGAAAGTTGTAGTTCCGCGAAAAAAGTCTGTGGCCGTCCCATTCACCTGGCGAAGAATAGCAGAGACAAGAGACCAGTTTGCCTCATGCACTCTCTGGGTCCCGGGTAATCCCGGGGTAATCCCGGGACACGATTACCCATTCCCGCCGTTCCGCCAAACAACTGTTGCTTGATCTCGCCCACGCGCTTTCCTCTTCGGGGAAACCCTCGGGTCCAGTGAAAACGCCCTGGGCGGTGGACGATCTGCCGCCGGTCCGGGCCGTGGTTCTGGGGCGGTTGTGCGGGGTGACTTTTACTCTGTAGTGAGTAAGCGCTTTTTTCGTGTTTTCTTCGCGCGGTCTCGGTAGAATTTCTGCTATCGCGGGCCCGTCCTTCGGGGCGTGGCTGCGGGCGGTAGAGGCGCGGATTCCCGGCGAATGACGGCAAAGGCAACGACAAGAACAGAAGCAGATCCCTTCCCCTTCGACTTCGCTCAGGGTGCGGGATGACAACAAAAAGGCGACGGCAACAAAAAGAGCGGCAAGAACAGAAGCAGATTCCTTCACTGCGCTACGGAATGACAACAAAAGGGACATCAACAAAGGGCCTGGCGACAAAGGGGTAGGGCAACAACAGAAGCAGGTTCCTTCCCCTTCGACTTCGTCCAGGGTACGGAATGACAAAAAAGAGAGAGGGGTTTGAGAGCATGAGCATCCGCGTGACAACCTGGGTATGGGAGAACACCAAGGCGGAGGGGGCCGAGTTGCTGGTGTTGCTGGCGCTGGCGGAACACGCCGGGGACGACGGCTCCTGCTACCCCTCCATGAAGCGGATCGCTGAACGGGCGCGGCTGTCTCTGCGGGGCGCTCAGACAGCGATGCGGGCGCTGGAGGCGAAGGGCGCCATCAGGACATCCAGGAACACCGGGCCGCACGGATGCAATCGCTATACGGTGGTGATGTCTCCCGCAGAGGCTGCACCCCGCCTCCCAGATGCTGCACCCCGCCCCCCGGACGCTGCGCCCCGCCTCCCAGATTCTGCGCCCCGCGCAAATTCTGCGCCCCGCCCCGCAGAGCCTGCACCCCGCACAGACTGCGCTCCCCCGCAAATGGCGACGCCTACCCCCGCAAATGCCGACATGGGGGGTGCAAATGGTGGTATGGAACCCCCGCAACATCTGCACCCGAACCGTAAGGAACCGTTATTAAAACCGTCATTAAACCTGCAAGAGGACCTGTCGAAGAATTCCAGGCTCTCTCCTGCTCAGCTTGGTAAGGAAGTGCAACAACGCTGCCAGCTATCAGACCCTTCGGGACGTCTTGGCCTTTGCCTGACAGAGCAGTGCCGCTACGCACAGAAAGACGCGGAAGCGACCGATGAGCAGATTGCCGAACGCATGGCGAGCGCGTGGGCGCTGCTGCAATCCTCGGGTCACAGGCTGGAGCATGTACCCTGGGGCGCCGAGAAGTTCTTTGGGCAAGGGCACTGGAAGAACACCGCCGCGTGGGCGTGGAAGGAAGGCCAATCGCCACAGCCGAAAAAGAGGTATCTGTTGTGAACCGTGCGTGCGGGGCGGTGCTGCCGGCACCCGCCGGAGCGGTTCTCCTTCAGGTGTAGCGGTAGCGCCGAGACGCAGATTCCCTTCGGGAATGACAACAAAGGCGGTCACAGGACCGCTGGCGCCGCGTCGCCACAGTACACTATTCCAGTCCGGCAGCGCTGTCGATCGCGCAGAACGTCGAAAGCGAGCATCTGCATGTCTTCTCTGGCGAGTGTCGACTCATCGAACACGACCGACGTGGTGGATACGTCCGTCTCGGTCCCGCGTGCCGACGTAGGTACGCTGCAAAAACGCTCGGCGGGCAGAGAGACGTCCAAACAGAGGTACTCCGGCAACCAGGCCGCCATGCGGCGAGCGCCAGGGCCTGCGCGAGTTTCCGGGCCTTCGCACACTTCTCGGACGATGCAGTGCAAGCTGACCGTCGGCCGGGTCGACGATCCCCTGGAATACGAGGCCGACCGCGTCGCCGACCAGGTCATGCGGATGCCAGACTCAGCGCCTGCCATGCGCTCGGCTCCCGAGGCCGCTGCTATCCAGCGTGCCCCGTCTATCCAGGACGCTGACGCCATCCAGAGAAAATGCGCGGCCTGCGAAGAGGAAGAAGAAGGCCCTGGGGCGCACAAGGTGCATACCAAGCGCTCTTCCAGCGGCCAGAAGCCCGGCGCGTTCCAGGCTCCTTCCATCGTGGACGGCGTTGTGAAGCAGCCAGGGAGCCCGCTCGACCGGCCCACGCGCCAGTTCTTCGAAAGCCGTTTCGGCACCAGTTTCGATTCCGTCCGCATTCATACCGACGGGCAGGCCGCGGAGTCAGCGCGCTCGGTCGCGGCCAGGGCCTATACGGTGGGAAACCACGTGGCTTTCGGGGCTGGAGAGTTTTCGCCCAACAGCCATGCCGGACGCACGCTGCTGGCCCACGAGCTGGTGCATGTACAGCAGCAGCGCGGCGGGGACAGCGGTGTTCTGGCCAGGGTCCCGACGCGCGCCGGGGTCGAGAAGGAAGACTACAGCTTTTCCACCAACTGCGGTTGGATCGACTGGGGCCACGCGAACCCGGGCTTCGCCAAAAAGCTGATCGCTTCCGTGCAGGCGGCTTCGGACGCCCTGGCGCCGGGCGCCACACCGGCAGCCGACGCAGGGACGACGACCAGCCCCGCCATGCAGGCCAGCAAGGCGGGCGTGGTGTTCTCCAGCGCATCCATGACCGTCAAGCTGGCGCGTACCTTGACGCCCGATGAGGTCATTGCGGTCTCGTTGAGCCTCTTCAAGAACATTTCCATCATCTTCGAGGTCCAGCAGATATGGACGGACTGGGCCAGCGGCTCCGCTTTTTCGCAGGAAGACCTGCCATCGAACCTGATCTCGTTCTATCGCGCCGCCAAGGGCTATAGCCAGGGCGACATCAAAGGCTTCTGCGCCTCGCAGGGCAAGGACGCTTCTCTGCAGGAGTTCGACGCGCGGCACGACTTCAAGAAAAACAAGACCTTCGATCCCATTGGGGCTACAGGCCCCTGGCCGGCTGAACTCTCTTCCATCGACGAAAAGGTGGGCGGGTCGCTGTACACCGTGCAGTCGTCGACGGTAGGAGGACCGGCGAACCGCTCCGCCATTTGCCCGATGTACCGGGTTGTCGGCACCATTGGCGACACCGACCTCTTCATCATCAGCGTGGGCGGCGCGCACTTCACGGCGGCGGACAACGTTCGCGTCGTTCCTACCTATCAGGTGGACCCCGACCGTACCGGCGGCGGCGGCAGCTTCACATACATTGAGGTCACTCCGTTCGCCCAGCCGGACATCGACGCCTTCAACAAGAAGGGCGTCAAATTCCCGGTCTGGGCGCCTTCCAATGTTCTGGAGTGCCTCGAACTGAGCGGAACCGATGTTGCCGCAACGCTGCGCCGCATGCCCGTCGCAAACGGAGCAGCCAACACCGGCGCCGCTCCGCCCAGCGTCTCCGAGACGTTGGGCCGGCCGGGCAGCTCTTTGAGTGCCGAGGCCCGCGCGTTTATGGAGCCACGCTTCGGCGAAAACTTCGGCGGCGTGCGTGTGCATACCGACGACGCGGCAGCGCGTTCCGCGGAGGCCATAGGAGCACGCGCGTACACGCTCGGCAATCACATCGTCTTTGGCCGCGGACATGAGCCTTCCGGCAGCAGCATGAGCCGGCGCCTGCTGGCGCATGAACTCAGCCACGTGGTGCAGCAGCGCGGCGCTCGCCGCCCCAATACGGCGCCCGCGGAGATGCTGGTTCGTCGCGATACCGATCCGGCCGCGCCGGCGCCCGCTGCTCCCGCGGCGCCAGCAGTGCCCATCAACGACCAGATCGCCAAGGATGTCTTCGGCGTCGCCGATTATGACACGTACGTCGCCTCGCTCAAGAGCACCACGTTCTTCGGCCAGTCGATCGACAACGTGCACGATCAGTTGATCCAGATGCTCGGGGTCGCCGAGGCCGACCTGAAGAAAACACAGCCTGCGACCTACAAGCCCAAGAAGGCGGACTCTACTCTTCGCAAGGGTGTCAACGGAATGCACGGATGGGGCATGGCGGTCGACTTCGACGTCATGGAAAATCCATATGTCCTGAACGAATCCGGAGACGCCAAGCTCGACCCTGAGCTTGTCGTGGCCTACAACCACATTGCGCAGTTCATCCTGGGGAAAGCGAAGTCGAGCCTGACGAACCTGAAGAAAGGCCGCTCCGCTTTCGGCGCTGGGACGGCGGGCGATGTGTACGACGAGTTGAACGAAGAAAGCAACGCCATGAAGCGTTACTTCGCGTTGAAAGACGACGCCGCGAAGTTGAACGATTTCCTCGCCAACGAGTGGGACGCCAAGCATCCCGGCGAGGCGGCGCCGGACGCATCTATCGTCCAGCAGCAGATGGAAGAGGATTATGTCGCGCTCGGCGGCAAAGGGCTGGACGGCAAGAAGAAGTCGACGGGCGGCAACGGCGATCGGCCTTTCGCTCCTAAGAGCAGCGGCGGCGCCGGCGACCCGGCGACCGGGTTCCTCAATCTTGACAAGCCATTTGTCATGGCGATGACGGACGCAGGATTTGCCTGGGGAGCGATCGACATTGCCGGCGCTCCCGGCGATATTCAGCACTTTGACACTCGCCTCAAAGGCACGGGCGCGAAGCTCTTCGGCACGATGATGAAGCTGAAGGCGCAAGCCGCGGCGGCGGCCAAGCCTGCGGCGGCGAAAAAGCCCTAGGAAACAGCCGCACAAGTTTCCATCTACTTCTACTGCAGCAGCCTCTGCAGTCAAAGAGCGAGCGATGATAGCCGCGGGCCTTCCGTGCGCTCGAACGGTTATGCTGATAGGAATCAGTCTCTTTTCGGGCGTTATAGGAAATGGAAACAGGTCAAATATTCCGATCCCTTCCCGCCCTGCCCCGGGTTGCCGGTAAACGCTCGTGATGTCCGCGGAGCGGTGGGCGAGAGTCCGCGCATTGCTGGAGCGTGCCCTGGCGCAGGCGCCCGCGGAAAGGTCCGCGTTCCTGCGTCAGGAGACGGACGATGCCGATCTCATCGCAGAGGTCCACCGCCTGCTGGACTGCGAGGGCGAAGCTACCGCCATGTTCGGCATGGAAGCCTGGCATGACCGCTTCTCCACCCCTCATGGCCGCGACGGCAATCTGGCTGGTACTGTCGTCGGAAGCTACCGCCTGCTCGACGAGCTTGGCCGCGGCGGCATGGGTGAAGTCTACCTCGCCGAGCGCTCCGACGGCGTCTATCAGCAGACGGTCGCCATCAAGATCCTGCGGGAAAACATCTTCGCACCCGCTCTCGCTGACCGCTTCAAGCAGGAGCGCCAGATCCTCGCCACCCTGCGCCACTCCGGCATCGCCCGTCTGCTCGACGGTGGCGTCATGCCCGACGGACGGCCGTACCTCGTGCTGGAGTACGTCGCCGGGCTCCCCATCGACCGCTTCTGCAACGACAATCAATTGTCCCTTGACGCCCGTCTGCGGCTTTTTCTGCGCGTTGCCGAAGCTGTTCAGTCGGCCCATCAGCAGCTCATCCTTCATCTGGACCTGAAGCCGGCCAACATCCTCGTCACCGCCGAAGGCGAGCCGCGTCTGCTCGACTTCGGCATCGCGCGCATCCTCAATGAATCCGCAGGCGGCAACGCGCAGACCGAAACGACGCTTCGCCTGCTCACGCCGCGTTACGCCAGCCCGGAACAGGCTGAAGGCGCGCCGCTCGGCGTGGCCAGCGACGTCTTCTCGCTCGCCACATTGCTCTATCAACTCCTCACCGGCAGGCTGCCTTACCCTATCGAAGCCCTGCCGCCGCTGGAGGCCGCGCGTGTTATCCGCGAAGTGCCGCCCATTCCCCCCAGCCGCGCCGAAGGCCAACCTGCCGACTCCGCCCTTCGCGGCGACCTCGACACGATCCTTCTGCAGGCGCTGCGCAAGGAACCCGAGCGGCGTTATCCCACCGTCGCCGCGTTTGCCGCCGACGTCCAGCGCCACCTGGCCTCCGAACCCGTACTGGCCCATGCCGACAGCTTCCAGTACCGCGCCGGAAAGTTCCTGCGGCGCAACCGCGCAGCGGTCATTGCGGGCGCCTGCGCGGCTGTCATTCTGCTGCTCAGTGGCGCCGTCGTGGTGCATTCTGACGTTGTCGCCCAGCGCGAACGCGCCGTCGCGGACAGCGAAAGGGCCAACGCCGAACGCCGGCTGCGCGGTATGCGCGAACTCGCCCACTCGTATGTCTTCGACCTCGACCCCAAACTTGAGGACCTGCCGGGCAGCGTCGGCATCCGCGCCTTCGTGCTTCAGAACGCGCAGAAGTATCTCGAGGCCATGTCGGGCGAATCGGCCAACGACGATGATCTCGCCCACGAAACCGCCGAGGGCTACAGCCGCATCGCCGAAGTGCAGGAAAACCTGGCCATGCCCAGCCTCAATGACCACGCAGCCGCCCTCCGGTCGATCAGCCGCGCCATTGCGATACAGAAGCATCTGGTGGAAAAGCATCCGGCGGACGTGACGCAGCGCATTGAGCTGCTCTTCCAGATGCAGCACCTCGCTACCACGTACGCTCTCGAAGGCGATATCGTCAACGCGAACCGCGTGCTGCTCGATACCTGGCAGATCGGGCAGCCGCTGCGTCTTGTCCATCCGACGCCGCCGCGTATCACTGACCTCGCCGCCATCGCGTGGGACGTCGCGTGGGTCAACGTCGGCAACGGCGATCTATGGAACTTCGCCGACCCCGTCACCGCCCTTCCCTGGCTCGACCGTGCCCGCGAGATCACCGAGCAACAGCAGGCCGACCACGACGATCGCCTTTCAAACCTCCAGGTCGCCTCGCTGCTGGAGCGCATCGACATCAGCCGGGCCGCCGCGCTCATCCAGCTCGGCCGCATTGCGGAAGTCGGCCCTCTCTACGAAGAAGCTCTGCACGCCACTACGCTGACCAAGCACAATCTCAACGAAGCGGAGATGCGCCGCGAGATCAACGTCTACTACGCCGGGTACCTGTTATCGATCCATGACGTGCGCCACGCCGACGCCCTCGCTCCCACGCTGATGCCGCCCGAGTACCACGAGAAAGGACACGACAGCGTCCCCACGGGCGACGAAGCGGACGAACTGGCGCTGCTCGCCCGTATCGACCTCGAAAGCGGCCGCATCGCCGCCGGCAAGCAGAAACTACATCAAGCGATCACCACCCTCGAAGCGCTCTACGCCAGCGCACCCAACGACGCCGGTATCAGCGCCGAGCTGGCGTGGGATGCCTTCCGCCTCGCGGAAGAACCCGCGCTCGATACCCCTACCCGCCAGCATCTCTATCAGCGGGCCATCGATATTGCGACAACTTACGCCGCCGGACACCCTCAGGTCCTCAGTGCCGCGATGCTCATCGGCAGAGCGCAATTGGGTCTCGCTAACATGACGAAGGATGGCAGCAGCCGGCACACCCACGCCGCATCCGCAGCAGAGCAGTTTTCGAAAGTCCTCGCCGCGCACACCACCCACCCCGAAGCCGCCCGCCTGCTCGCCGCGGCCCACCAGGCCGGCGCAGAATAACGGTTTAGCATATCGCGGTTGCTGTTGTTGTCCTTGCTGTCGCCGTTGTTTCTGAGACAGGCTCCTCAGCGCGCAGCCGCCCGCTTGCTCTTCAACTCCGCAGCCAGCCAAAGCTTACCCGCATGCCAGTCGCGATACACCGTCGCCACCGAAATCTCCAGGAACGACGCGGTCTCTTCCACCGTCATCCCGCCGAAGATACGCAGCTCCACGATTTTCGCCATGCGCTCATCCATTTCGGCCAGACGGTTCAACACATCATCCACATCGTTGAACAGAACTGCCGGCGCCGCCGAAGGCTCCGGCGCGTCATCCAGCCGGACCATGGTCACATCGCCGCCGCGTTTCTCCGCGTCTCGCCGCTCATCGTAAGAGCGCAGTATCCGCCGCATCATCTGCGCGGCGACCCCGATGACCTGCGCTCGATTGCTGAAGTCCACGCTGTGCTGGCTCGCCAGCCGAAGGTACGCCTCATTCACCAGTGCGGTGGGTTGCAGCGTATGGTGATTGCGCTCCTGGTACATATACGCGGCGGCCAGCCGGTGCAGTTCTTCATACACCTGCGGCAACACGGCATCCAGCGAAAGCTTCTTGCGATTGCCCATCCCGGCTAGTGACTTCGCAAGCTCTTCTTCCATGGCCCGTTTCCCCCGCTGCCACAGGTTAGCAGCACCCGAATTCCGGTGATAGAGTTTTCGCCCCGTCCGGGCGTTACTGTCAGCCACTTTCTTGCTGACACTTCAACGATCCCGGGAGACACCGTGAAACTCATCGCCGTTCCAGCCCCTGACGCCACCCGTAACTGCACCTCTATTCGCTCCATCAGCGCCTTACTAAGCCGCTTTTTGGCATGCGCCATGGCTCTCGTTGTCGTCTTTGCCGGCGTCGTCGCCAACGCCCAGGGTACCGCCGTCTCCGATCCTGCCATCCCGGTCATCATCTCTCCCTCCGACACCGGCTCGGAGTTCTTCATCCTGAACCAGGACCTGAGCCTGCTCACGCACTCGACGCAATACACCACGGCCTACAACTGCGCCGCGGTTGCAGGCTTCACCGCCTCCAGTAACACTCCACGGACACTCATCAACGACGGCGAAAACGCCTACTTTACGGCCCAGGGTTCGGCCGGCGCCAATGCAGCGGCCACGGCCGTTGAGCCGGATTTCTCCTGCGCTTCCGCCGCGCCGTTTACGCTCGCCGGCGGCACTCCTACCGGCGCACTCGCTTCGAACGACCCCGGCCACGGCCGCTACTTCGTCCTGACGTCGTTCAGCGGCGCGTTTCCTGACCTGCTGACCGTCATCAACAACCTGAACACCAACAGCTCTTCTACACCCACACTCACCCAGAAGAACCGCACCTCGCTCGACACCAATGGACAGTACACGTCCATGGTCACAGACGTTCATAGCGGATTCGGCCTGACCGCCATCACCGAGCTCAAGACCGCGACCAGCCCCGGCAACCTGTGGGTGTACAGCCCCGGCATCAACACGGCCTTCAAGATTCTCGGCCCCGGCGGCGTGCCCCTTCCCGCGCTTGGCTCGTTCATTATCCCCGCAAAAAACAACGGCAACGGCGATCTACTCGTGCTGATCAACCAGGATGGTCTTACGTCATCCAACCTGGCCTCGCCGCCGCAGGACACCACGCCTTTCACGATCATCGATCTCGGCCAGCTTCAACACACGTTCTCGGCTGTCGTCGCCAGTGGCAACACCATCACGCTGCCGTACGTCACGCAGATTCACGCCACCACGCCGTTCTATGCCATGCTCGGCGCAGCCTATAACCCCGTCAACCATCTCCTCTACGCTCTGGTTGGCGGCGGCAGCAGTACCAGCAGTGTCACCGAAAGCATCATCAGCTACGACCCCGCCAATCCTTCAGCCCCCAGCGAAACCGTCGTCGCCGACGTCTCCTCCATCCCTTTCACCTTCGGCTCTTTCCCGCAGCTTGCACTGAACGCCGCCTCCGGGACTCTGCAGATCCTCTCCGGCAGTCCCGCCGCTCTCTACAGCGTTGGCATCAACGGCACGGGCAACACCGCAACCATGGTCACCGGTGCGCCCTTCCCGGACTCCAACTTCAAGCCGACCTTTGTCACCGCCAACCCTCTGCTCGGTGAAACCTACATTGCTTCCTCCAGCGGCCAGGTAGACATCCTTACCCGTCCCGCTGCGTCCAAGGCCCGCGGAACCATCGAGCTCTACGGAACAGACAACGCGATCGCGAACCAGAGCTACACGCTCTACACCCAGACCATCAACCCCACGGGCGATACCGACCTCACCAACGCCACTGTCACCTTCACCGCAACACCGGCGGGTGGCTCGCCCTACACCTTCGCCACCGGGCCCTTTTACAACTTCGCCGGGACCAACGGCAATGTGCAGGCAGCCTTTCCAGCCGCTGGCGTTTACACCATTGTCGCCAGTGTTCCCGCGACGACAAACTACCCTGCCATCACGTCGCTGCCTCTCGTCGTCACCGTGGGCGCTACAGGAGTCGCTGGCGTTTACCCCACCACTCTCGCGCTCAGCGTGCCCGCTACCTCCAGTTCCGGCACTGTGACGGCGACGGCCACACTTTCCGGCAGCACCTACGGTCCCACCGGCCGCATCGTCGTCAAGGACGCCACCGGGAATGAGGTTGGCCGCTACACGCTCACGGGAGCCGCCGTCGCCTTCCCCGTCAACATCACGCTGACGCTTCCCGACGGCGCCTCCACCCTCACGGCCACCTACAACGGCGACGACCAGAACCAGACCAGCACCTCGCCCTCGGCCAATATCACCGTGGGAGCCGTGGCTAAGGTCACCCCAGCCCTCGCGCTCACCGCGCCGTCCGGCGCCACCGCGGGTGCGACCGTCACCGGCAACATCGGCTTTCATACCACTTCCACCACACCGCCTACAGGCAACATCGTCATCACAGCGATCGCGGAGGGCAGCACCACGCAAATTCCCATCGCCGCGGTCAGCGCCGCCTCCGCCTTCGCGTCAACCCTCGGAGTGTCGTTCACCTTCACCGCTCCCGCCGCCGGCAACTACACTCTCACCGCAAACTACGCAGGCGACACGAACTACAACGCCGCACCCCCCTCCAGTCCGCCGTTCGTCGTCGCCGTTGGAACTACGCAGCCACCCCTCGCGAAGTCCACCGTCCCTGCCACCGGCACTACAGGCATCGCCGTCACCTTCAGCGGCGCAGGCTCAACGGACCCCAAGGGTGAAACCCTCACGTACAGCTGGAACTTCGGCGACGGCAGCACCGGGACTGGCGCCACCACCACGCACACCTACACCACGCCGGGCACATACAACACCGTGCTTTCCGTTACCAACACCGACTCGCTCACCTCCACCGCAACGTCCAGCATCGTCATCAGCGCGGCTGGTCCCGTCGCTACCACGTTGAACATCAGCGCTCCGGCCTCCACGACAGCGGGCGTAAACTTCACCGCGAACATCACCCTCAAATCCGCGACTGCCTCCACTCCCCCTCCTTCCGGCAACGTCACCCTTACGGCAACACCAGCCGGCGGCGGCACTCCCAGCAGCGTGACCTACACCGCGGCCCAGGCCTTCGCCAGCGGCGGCTACGCAGCCCAGGTGTCGCTGACCGCCGCCGGCACCTATACGCTCACCGCTTCCTATGCCGGCGACGCCAACTATGGTCCCTCCAGCGGAAGCGTGACAACGGTGGTCAGCGCGCCTCCCCCTGTCACCCCGACGCTCAGCCTCTCCGTGCCGACCACAGCCACAGCAGGCACATCGCAGATCGGCACGCTCTCCTATGACTTCTCCGGCTCCACGGCGACAGCCACCGGCAATATCCTGATCATCGCCACCGCCGCCTCGACCGGCGCCAGGACCACGCTCGCGACCATCGACGCCTCGCAGACAAAGAACCACCTGTTAACGGCGTTCAGCTTCACGGCGCCACCCAGTGGAACCTATGCCGTCATCGCGCAATACGCGGGTGACGCGGCGTTCAACGCAGTCACCTCGAACGTCATCACGCTGGCGGTCACCACGCCCGGCTTCACGACGACAGCGCTCAGCCTGAGCGCGCCGGCAACAGTCACCGCTCCAAACGCCATCACCGTGACGGTCCGCCTCACGTCCGCCACGACGCCGCCATCTCCTGCGACAGGCAGCGTCATTCTGACCGCAACTGCCGCAGGCGGTAACCCCACCACGGTCGCTACGATTCCCGCCACCCAGGCGCTTGCCGCCGGAGGCACGACAACCTCGGTCATTCTCTTCGCTGCCGGAACCTACACACTGACGGCTACCTATGCGGGCGACACCAACTACGGCGCGTCTTCAGCGAGCGTTGGCGTCAACGTGGTTGCCCCGGTGGCCACCATCACTGTTACGGTACCCGCGCCCGCCACCATCTTCAACAGCACGGACTTCATCGCGAACATCTCTCTCAAATACACAGGCACAACCGCGACACCTACCGGCAACATTGCGATTGCGGCAGCGCTTGCCGGCGGTTACAACGTCACCTTCGGGACGGTCTCCGCGGCCGCCGCCTATGCCGCCGGCGGTGTGAATGTGACCATCAACCTGGTGAATCCCGGTACCTACACATTGACGGCAACCTACGCGGGAGATAGTAAGTTCCCCGCAGCCACTGGGTCCGTCTCCGTGACTCCGCTCGCGAAGCCGTTCACACTCTCGCTGACTGGAGCCAGCCAGGGGACTATAGGCACACCGTACGCTGTTACAGCCTCCATCAAAGGCGCTGACGCAACCCTCAAGGGCAGCGTGACTCTTACAGCCACACTCAACGGCAGCACCGCCGCACCGAAGGTGATTACCCTGGACGCTTATGTAGCGTTCTCGACGCCCGTGGCATCGTTCTTTACCTTCGATACCGCAGGCACCTACACCATCACCGCCCACTATACCGGCGACGGTTCGTTCACCGCGACGGATCCGACTCCACTGTCCGTAGTCGTCATTCCTCCGCCGCCCTCGAACTTCAAGATGACCCTGGACGACCCATCCGTAACGAAGATTGACGGCGCCGTGGCGGTGATTCAAGGCAGTGTCGACAAAACCGGTCTCACCCTTACCAGCGTCGACGGAAATGGCCCCGGTCCTGTGACGCTCACCGCCACCAACGTTCAGGCGGACGGATACGTCATCTTCCGCGACTCCGTCACCAATGCGATCATCACCACCGTTACGCCGACAACAGCGGGAGCGCACGTGATCATCGAGTGCGGCGACTCAAACTCGAAGCCCGTTGCCTTCCTGAAGGACCTGCGCACTTCCTCTCCCATCTCTGTTGCGGGAGGATTCGGTTGCCTGTGTGGACTCGCATTTCTCGGATTCCGGAAGAGAAGCATCCGCACCATGCGGGCCCTCTATGTAATGAGCGCCGTGTGCCTGATCACCGTTTCGGGCGCTCTGATCGCGGGTTGTGGAACCACAACCAACCAGATCCTGGTGACAGCAACTCCGGTGACCCCATCGACGGCAGCGCCTCCTCAGAGCGTCACCTTCTACTTCACGACGGAACAACACTAACTGGAAAGCCGCGGATGCAGAGCCCAACGTCCTGCATCCGCAACGAGGTTAACCATGCTTCCCGTCATTCACATTGGGCCGTTCGCTTTCTACACCTTCGGCATCGTTTTCGGGCTCGCCATCTGCGCCGGGACCTATGCCTTTGGCCGCTACTTCGATCGTCATGACCTGCCCGTCAACCTTCCCGCACTCTGCATCACGCTCATCGCGGCTGGCCTGCTTGGAGCCAAGCTCGACAATCCGCACCTCCTCTTCGAGGTTGGCCGCGGACACTTCTTCGCCGCT
>Ga0070679_100001202_pt1 | contig 22781 bp, 21 predicted proteins | sample KBSC63BmetaG_FD_65652 | JGI IMG/M metagenome (GOLD analysis project Ga0070679, IMG submission 65652) | Corn rhizosphere microbial communities from Kellogg Biological Station, Michigan, USA - KBS C6-3B metaG | ecosystem: Host-associated > Plants > Roots > Rhizosphere | place: USA: Michigan... | reverse complement strand
TTTCGCCGCGGTCGGCCTGGGGACGGCCACCGCACTACTCCTGCCGGCCCTGGCCCTGGCGGCCGACGAGAAGCCCAAGCTCGACAGCGGCGACACCGCCTGGATGCTGACGTCGACGGCGCTGGTGCTGATGATGACCATTCCCGGCCTGGCGCTGTTCTACGGCGGCATGGTGCGCAAGAAGAACGTGCTCGCCACGGTGATGCAGAGCTTCGCCATCACCTGCCTGGTCACGATCCTGTGGATGGTGATCGGCTACAGCCTGGCGTTCACGTCGGGCAACACGGTGATCGGCGGCATGAGCCGCGTCTTCCTCTCGGGCATGGGGCTCGATGCGGTCAACGACCTGGCGAAGACGATCCCCGAGTCGGTCTTCATGTGCTTCCAGATGACCTTCGCCATCATCACGCCGGCCCTGATCGCCGGCGCCTTCGCCGAGCGCATGAAGTTCTCGGCGATGATGTGGTTCATGGGCCTGTGGTCGCTGCTGGTCTATGCGCCGATCGCCCATTGGGTGTGGGGCGGCGGCTTCCTGGGCGACTGGGGCGTGCTCGACTTCGCGGGCGGCACGGTCGTGCATATCAACGCCGGCGTCGCGGGCCTCGTCTGCGCGCTGGTGATGGGCAAGCGCAAGGGCTTCGGCACCGAGAACATGGCGCCACACAACCTCGTGCTGTCGGTGATCGGCGCCTCGCTGCTGTGGGTCGGCTGGTTCGGCTTCAACGCCGGGTCCGCCGTCAGCGCCGGCAACAGCGCCGGCATGGCGATGGCGGTGACGCAGATCGCCACGGCTGCCGCAGCGCTCGGCTGGATGTTTGCCGAGTGGTTGTTGCGCGGCAAGCCGTCGGTGCTGGGCATCGTCTCCGGCGCGGTCGCCGGACTGGTGGCCATTACCCCGGCCTCCGGCTTCGTCAACCCGACGGGCGCGCTGGCGATCGGCATCGCCGCCGGCGTGGTCTGCTTCTGGTCGGCGACCAGCCTCAAGAAGGCGCTGGGCTACGACGACTCGCTCGATGCCTTCGGCGTGCACGGCGTCGGCGGCTTCCTCGGCGCCATCCTGACCGGCGTGTTCGCGGTCGAGGCGATCGGCGGCGACGGCAAGAAGGGCCTGATCGACGGCAATGCCGGTCAGGTCCTGACCCAGCTCTGGGGTTGCCTGGTGACCATGGCGTGGTGCGCCGTCGTCACGTTCATCATCCTCAAGGTCATCGACGCGATGATCGGCCTGCGGGTCACCACGGAAGAGGAAGTCGAGGGCCTCGACATCAACCTGCACGGAGAAACGGTGCACTAGTGCGGGTTCCGGTCAATTGGGAGCCGCTTGCGGTTCCCAATTGACCGGAAACGCATGGCTCGAAGCGCTTCGACTCAGGCATATTCCGTCCGGCTGATTCCAGCCGAACGGAATATGCTCTAGCACCGGACCAACTCGGAAGCTTCCTCCCGGTTTCCGATCCGCCGCCTTCCGCGGCGACACCTCAAGTCCGGCGGCTGGTCCGCCGGACTTTCTTGTTTGCGGGCTTGTTTCTGGCCCGGTTTGACGCCGCCGCGGGGACACGCCACTCTTGGCACCTTCGCAGGAGATGCATTCGATGAAACTCGTGTCCGCCATCATCAAGCCGTTCAAGTTGGACGACGTGCGCGATGCGCTGACCGGCGTCGGCGTCTCGGGCCTGACCGTCAGCGAGGTCAAGGGCTTCGGTCGGCAGAAGGGTCAGACCGAGATCTATCGCGGCGCCGAATACCTCGTGAGCTTCCTGCCCAAGGTGAAGATCGAGATCGTCGTCGACGACACCCAGGTCGAGCGCGCCATCGAGGCGATCCAGCGGGCCGCCCACACCGGCAAGATCGGCGACGGCAAGATCTTCGTCACCCCGGTCGAGCAGGCCGTCCGCATCCGCACCGGCGAATCCGGCTCCAACGCGCTTTAGCGCTCCCCACCCTGTGAATTGCCGCGCCGGAAGCGGTCTTTTTCCAGTGAAATTTTACAGGTATAACGGGCTAAATAAGCGGTTGGGGGAAACATGCGTCGTGCTGCCTTGCGCGTTGGTGTCGCCGGAGTAGCGACGGCCATCGCATCGATCTCGGTCGCCCACGCTGCCGACAAACCCACCATCGACACCGGCGACACTGCCTGGATTTTGATCGCCACGGCACTTGTCCTGATGATGAACATCCCGGGCCTGTCGCTCTTCTACTGCGGCATGGTGCGCAAGAAGAACGTGCTGGCGACGGCGGTCACCGCCTTCGCGGTCGCGGCGCTGGTGACGGTGCTGTGGTTCGCCGTCGGCTACACGCTGTCCTACACCGACGGCGGCGCCATGAATGGCGTGCTGGGCTCGCTGTCGCGGGCCTTCGGGTCGGGCCTGCAGGGCTCGACGCATGCCCTGGCCAGGACCATCCCCGAGAACGTCTTCCTGATGTACCAGGCGACCTTCGCCATCATCACACCGGCCATCATCGCCGGCGCCTTCGCCGAGCGCATGAAGTTCTCGGCCATGATGTGGTTCATGGCGCTGTGGCTGCTGCTGGTCTACGTGCCGGTGACGCACTGGGTGTGGGGCGGGGGCTTCCTGGGCCAAATGGGCGTGCTCGACTTCGCCGGCGGCCTTGTCGTCCACCTCAATGCGGGCATGGCGGGCCTGGTCTGCGCCCTCGTGCTCGGCCGTCGCCACGGCTACGGCCATGAGAACATGGCGCCGCACAACCTGGTGCTGACCTTGATCGGCACCTCGCTGCTGTGGGTCGGCTGGTTCGGCTTCAACGCCGGCTCGGCGCTCTCCTCGGGCGAGCTCGCCGGCAACGCCATGCTCAACACCCACATCTCGGCCTCGGTCGCGGCGCTGGTGTGGATGGCGATCGAATGGGGCGCGCGGGGCAAGCCTTCGGTGCTCGGCATCCTGTCGGGCGCGGTGGCCGGCCTGGGCACGATCACGCCGGCGGCGGGCTATGTCGAGCCGTGGGCGGCCATGGCGATCGGCGCCGCGGCCGGTGCGGTCTGCTACTGGGCTTCGATCGTGCTCAAGATCCGCCTCGGCTACGACGACACGCTCGACGTGTTCGGCGTGCACGGCATCGGCGGCATCCTCGGCACCATCCTGGTCGGTGTCTTCGCCACGCGGGCGATCAACGACGTCAACAAGGGCGGCGCAGTCGGCCTGATCGACGGCCATGCCGGCCAGGTCCTGACCCAGATCTACGGCGTGCTGATCGTCGGCGCGTTCTGCGGGGCCATGACCTGGGTGATCCTCAAGGTCGTCGACGTCATGGTGGGCCTCAGGGTGACCAAGGACGAGGAAACCGAGGGTCTCGACACCGTCCTCCACGGCGAGCGCGTCCAGTAGGCTTCGACCGCTAGTCAAGCCTTAAGAATAGGCTCTAGTTCGTTGTTGTTATTGGGTAATTTGTTTCATAGAATGGGACCTTAGTTGCTCCGGCCGGGGACTTCCGCGGCCGGCCCTGTTCGTTGCGATGGTCCTGGATGTTCAATCCGCGCCTTACCGAGACGTTGACCGATTTTCCGTTCGCGCGGCTGAACGCTCTTTTGGCGCCGATCGCGCCGCCGGCGAGCCTTGCGATGATCAACATGTCGGTCGGCGAGCCCCAGGGCGCCATGCCGGCCTTCGCCCGCACGATCGTCAATGACGAGATCGACGGCTGGAACCGATATCCGCCGAACCAGGGCCTGCCCGAGCTGAACGTCGCGATCTGCGACTGGCTGACGCGGCGCTACAGGCTGCCCAAGGGCCTGCTCGACCCGAACCGGCACGTCCATCCGACGGCGGGCAGCAAGGAAGGCGTCTACATCATCGCCTCCGTCGCCACGCCGCAGCAGAAGGATGGCGGCAAGCCGATCGTCGCGCTGCCCAACCCGTTCTACCAGGCCTATCTCGGCGGCGCCGTGATGTCGGGCGCCGAACCGTTGCTGGTGAACGCGACCGAGGCCAACGGCTTCCTGCCCGACTACGAGGGCCTCGCCGAGGCGGCGTGGAAGCGGATGACGGTGGCGTATCTCTGCTCGCCGGCCAATCCGCAGGGCGCGATCGCCGGCAAGGCCTATCTGCAGAAGCTGATCCGCCTCGCGCGCAAGCACGACACTGTCCTGGCGGTCGACGAGTGCTATGCCGAGATCTACACCGGCGTCGCCCCGCCGGGCGCGCTCGAAGCCGCGCTCGAGATCGACGAGACCGGGGGCCAGGATCCGTTCCGCAATCTCGTCGTCTTCCACTCGCTGTCGAAGCGCTCGAACGCGGCCGGCCTGCGTTCGGGCTTCGTCGCGGGAGATCCCAAGATCGTCGCCATGATCCTGCGCTGGCGCACCTACGGCGGCCCGCAGATTCCCATCGCCGTCCAGAAGGCCTCGGTCGCGCTGTGGAACGAGGAAACGCATCCGGTCACCACGCGCGACTGGTACGTACGGAACTTCAAGGTCGCCGAGCAGATCCTGCACAATCGCTTCGGCTACTACACGCCGGGCGGCGGCTTCTTCCTGTGGCTCGACGTCGGCGACGGCGAGGACGCGACGCGCAAGCTGTGGCGCGAGGCACACGTGAAGGTGCTGCCGGGCGCCTACGCCTGCCGCGAGACCGACGGGGTCAATACGGCGGCGCGCTACATCCGCGTGGCGCTGGTGCACGACGAGAAGACGACGCGCGAGGGGCTGTCGCGCCTCGCGTCGGTCCTGTGAGGGTGTCCCGATGGCCATGATGGGCCTTGGTTCGGCCGCGCCGCGCAAGATGACGCTCCTGCCCGAGGGCGGGCGCGACTTCCTGCGCCGGCGCATGATGGAGCTGGTGGGCGTGGTGCTCGCCATCGGCGGCGTGCTGATGCTGATGTCGATCTTCACCTTCAACGCCGCCGATCCGTCGCTCAACCACGCCACCGGCAACGCGCCCGCCAACCTGATGGGCCTGCCCGGCGCCTATGTTTCCGACCTGTTGCTGCAGACCTTCGGGCTCGCCATCTGCCTGGTGCCGGTGGCGTTGATCACCTGGGGCGTGCGCATGGTGCGCACGCATCACCTGGGTTTCTTCGGCCTGCGGCTGTCGCTGTTGCTGTTGGCGCTGCTGATGATGAGCGTGGCCTGCGAAGGGCTGGGCGACGTCGGCGGTGCGGCCACCCATGCCGGCGCGGGCGGGCTGGTCGGCATCGCGCTGATCGGCCAGTTCCGCGAGTTCGTGCTCAGCCATTCGAGCGGTGGCAGCCTGGCGCTGATCGAGCCGGGCTGTGCCGCCCTTGCCTTCATCGCCATGGCGCCGGCGCTGGGCATGAACCGGACCGACCTGCCGTTGATCTTCCGCATCCTGCGCGCGCCCTTCATCTGGTGCGTCTGGCTGGCGCGGGCCGGCGTCGGCCTGTGGCGCGGCAAGCCGCAGTCGCTCGACGACGAGAACGAGATGCCCGCGCCGCCGGTCGGCTATGCCGAGATTCCGGGCGAGATCGACGCCAGCCAGTACGATCCGTCGCGCTTCGACAACCATCTCGAGCAGATCCCCGAAGAGGGCGTCGGCCTGCCGGCCCGCGAGTCGTTGATGGTCGACGCGCCGTTCGCACCGATCGAGCGGCCGGCACCGGAGATTCCCGCGGCGCCGGTCGAGCTGCAGCCGCACGCACCGCCGATGGTCTACGACGATGCGGCGCCCGCGGCGCCCGTCGAATCGGTGCGCGAGCGCACGTTGTTCGACCGCCTGGCCGGCCTGCGCATCGAGCCGATCTTCTCGCGCCTCACCCGGGCCGCGGCCGCCGTGCCGGCGCCCGGGAATGCCGGTCCCGCGGTCGAGGAACTGCCGCGCGAGGTCGTCACCTTTGCGCCCACGCAGGTGGTGGCGCGCGCCGCGGTCGCCGCGCCGGAAGACGGCGGTGACGAGACCGACGACGAGAATCCTTTCACTCCCGACATGCTCGATGCCGAGCAGGCGCCGCCGGCTGTGCCGGCGGGCGGCGTCAGGATCGTGCCGCGCAAGAATTCGACGGCCCAGGGCAAGCGTGCCGCCAAGGCCGGCCAGCGCGAACTCGATCTCGGCGGCGGCCCCTACCAGCTTCCGCCGCTCGACCTGCTGTCGCTGCCGTCGCGCGTGAAGACCGAAACCAAGATCGACGAGAGCGCGCTGGAGCAGAATGCCCGCCTGCTCGAGACCGTGCTCGAAGACTTTGGCGTCAAGGGCCAGATCGTCAAGGTGCGGCCGGGTCCCGTCGTCACGCTGTACGAACTCGAGCCGGCACCCGGCACCAAGGCCAGCCGCGTCATCGGCCTGGCCGACGACATCGCCCGCTCGATGAGCGCCATCTCCGCCCGCGTCGCCACGGTGCCGGGCCGCAACGTCATCGGGATCGAGCTGCCCAACGCCAGGCGCGAGACGGTGTTCCTGCGCGAGCTGCTGTCGACCAAGCACTACGAGGACAATCGCCTGGGCCTGCCGCTGGCGCTGGGCAAGGACATCGGCGGCGATCCGGTGATCGCCGATCTCGCCCGCATGCCCCATCTGCTGATCGGCGGCACCACCGGCTCGGGCAAGTCGGTCGCCGTCAACACCATGATTCTGTCGTTGCTTTACCGACTGACGCCGGATCAATGCCGCTTCATCATGATCGACCCCAAGATGCTGGAGCTCAGCGTCTATCAGGACATCCCGCATCTGCTCACGCCCGTCGTCACCGAGCCGCGCAAGGCGATCGTGGCGCTGAAGTGGGTGGTGCGCGAGATGGAGGACCGCTACCGCGCGATGAGCGCCCAGGGCGTGCGCAACATCGCGGGCTACAACGAGAAGCTGGGTGAAGCGCGCCGCAAGGGCGTGCCGCTGATCCGCAAGGTCCAGACCGGCATCGACCCCGAAACCCGCCGGCCGACCTTCGAGGACGAGGAGGTCGACCTCAATCCGCTGCCGTTCATCGTCGTCATCATCGACGAGATGGCCGACCTGATGCTGGTCGCCGGCAAGGAGATCGAGGCCGCTGTCCAGCGCCTCGCCCAGATGGCGCGCGCCGCCGGCATCCATGTCGTGATGGCCACGCAGCGCCCCTCGGTCGACGTCATCACCGGCACCATCAAGGCCAACTTCCCGACCCGCATCTCGTTCCAGGTCACGTCCAAGATCGACAGCCGCACCATCCTGGGCGAGCAGGGCGGCGAGCAGCTGCTGGGCCAGGGTGACATGCTCTACATGGCCGGCGGTGGCAAGATCGCGCGCGTACACGGTCCCTTCGTCAGCGACACCGAGGTCGAGGACGTCGTGCGCCACCTGCGTGCCCAGGGCGCGCCGGCCTACATCGAATCCGTCACCGACGATCCCGACGCCGAAGCGGGTGGCCCCGGCTCGGGTGAGGGCGGCGAGGAAGTCGAGAGCGACCAGCTCTATGACCAGGCGATCGCGCTGGTCGCCCGCGAGCGCAAGTGCAGCGTGAGTTTCGTCCAGCGCTACCTGCAGATCGGCTACAACCGCGCCGCCCGCATCGTCGAGCGTATGGAGCGCGAGGGCGTGGTGAGCTCGGCCAACCACGTCGGCAAGCGCGAGGTCATGGCGCGCGACATCGACAACCGGGAGCGTTGATGAAGAACGTTCTGTTGGCCGCTTTCCTGCTGCTGGCGGCCAGCGGCGGCACGGCGCTGGCGACGGACGAGCTGGCGAGCGCCGATCTCGCGTCGGGCGGCAAGCTCAACTATGTGCTGACGACGCGTAGCCCGGCCACGATCCACTACGGCGTCATCCTGATGCCGGGCGGCAACGGGCGAATGGGTCCCCACATGGAGGGGGCGAAGATTGCCTTTTCGGGCGGCGGCAACTTCCTGATCCGCTCGCGCGAGCAGTTCGCCGGCCAGCAGTTCGTGACCGCCTCGACCGACGCCACGACGACGCCCGACCGCATCATGGCGATCGTGCATGATCTCGAGCGCCGCTACGGCAAGATCACGATCTACGTGATCGGCACCTCGCGCAGCACCGAGAGCACGATGTCATTGGCCAAGTCGCTCGACGGGCAGGTCGCAGGCTTTGTTCATAGCTCGTCGATGAACGCCATCTCGAGCTTCGATCCGCGCGGCCTGAAGAGCCGCAACCTGATCGTCCTGCACAAGATGGACGCCTGCAGGGTGACCAGCCCATCGGCCGGAATCTCGTCGCACAACAAGTTCGGCACCGAGCTGATCGAGATGGACGGCGGCAAGTCGACCGGCGACGACTGCGAGGCCTATGCCCATCACGGCTACTACGGCATCGAGCGCGAGACTGTCGACAAGATCAAGGCGTGGATCCTGGCCGGCAAGTAGCCGCCCAATCCGTATCCGTCACTGGCGCGGCAGCAGGATCGCGGGCGAGGCGTCGCGGCAGGCCTGCTCGCAGGCGCGGCAGGTCTCCGCGCACGCCTTGCAATGGGCATGCTGGGCGCCGTGCCTGGCGCATTCGTCGGCGCAGATGCGGCAGGCCTCGGCGCAGATGTCGACCAGGTGCTTCAGTACCTCGTCGTTGCTGCTGGTGCGACGCGCCAGGATCGTAGCCGTGGCGTCGCACAGGTCGGCACAGTCGAGGTCGAGCCGGATGCAGCGCGGCAGCATCGCCACCATCTCCTCGGAGAGGCAGGCATCGGCGCACGCGCGGCAGACCTGGGCGCAGTCGATGCAGGCCTCGATGCACCGGGTCAGGACCGGGTCGACCTCGCCATGGACCTTGGGATGGACCGACATCATGGCTTCGGCGTGCATGGGCGTCTCCTTGCGGTGAAGGGGGTTGTCTCTTCAACGCCCGGCGCACCTGTCGAGTTTCGCCGCTTTCAGGCCGTGGTCGCCAGTTCCTCGATGCGCGCCTGGGCCAGGGTGGCGAAGGCGCCCTCGGGATATTTCTCGAGATAGGCCGAGTACATCGCCGGATTGTCGCTGTCCTTGACCGAGTCCCAGAAGGTGAGCTCCGTCGTGTCGGCCTCGGTGTTCTCGGGCGGGGGCGCCGCCTCGATCTCGAGCAACGACTGGCGGCGGGCCTCGGCGAGGGTGGCGAACGATCCCTCCGGATACTGTTCGAGATAGGCCGCGAACTCGACCGGATCGGTGCTCTCCTTGATCGACTCCCAGAAGGCCAGCTCCATGGTCGCGAGATCCGACGGCGGGGCCGCGGGAACCGCAGGCTCGGCCTGTTCGGCCAGCAGGGACTCGCGGCGCGCCTCGGCCAACGAGGCGAAGACGCCGCTCGGGTATTTCTCGAGGTAGGCCGCGAACTCGGCCGGATCCCTGCTCTCCTTGATGGCGTCCCAGAACGGCAGCTCGAACGGCGCCGGCGTGGTTATGGGCGGCGCCGGCGTGGCGGCGAGGCCGACCGGCGGATCGGGCACGGCCGCATCGGGCACGCCTTCCTCGGCGCCGTGCAGGCGGAAGGCGCGAATCGGCTGGGCGATGTTCTTCACGCTCTGTTCGCCCAGATCCTCGAAGGCATAGCGGCCCATCTTGCGGACATGGTCGCGAACCCCGCGCGACACGCAGATGCCGCCGGGCCGGGCCAGCGTCTCGAGGCGGGCGGCGATGTTGACGCCGTCGCCGAAGATGTCGCCGTCCTTCACCATGACATCGCCGACGTTGACGCCGATGCGGAACTGCATGCGCTTGTCCGGCGCCTGGTCGGCGCCCGCCGTGGCAACGCCCGACTGGATCTTCACCGCGCAGTCGAGCGCGTCGACCACGCTGGAGAATTCCGCGAGGATGCTGTCGCCGGCGGTGCCGGTGATGCGGCCGTTGTGGCTGGCGATCAGCTCGTCCGCAACGACGCGCAGGCGCGACAGGGTGGCCAGGGCGCCTGTCTCGTCGTGCTCCATGTGGCGGCTGTAGCCCACGATGTCGGCCGCAAGGACAGCGACAAGCCGGCGTTCGAGACGGGGCGCTTCCACGACGATCTCCTGCTGCTCGGTGCTGGGGCTCGAGCCGGCTGCTTTGCCCGCTCTGCCACAAGGCAGGCAACGCGGGCGCGGCGGCGCGGTTGCCTGCCTAAGGCTTCCAGTGCAGGAAATTGCCGATCAGCCGCAGGCCGGTGGCCTGGCTTTTCTCGGGATGGAACTGCGTGCCGGCCATGTTGTCGCGGCCGACCATGGCGGTGAGTGGGCCGCCGTACTCGGTGCGCGCCAGCAGGGTCGCCGGGCTGGCCGTCACGAGCTGGAAGGAATGCACGAAATAAGCATGATCGTGCGCCGCGATTCCGGCGAGCAGAGGATGGGGCGCGAGGTCGAGCAGCTCGTTCCAGCCCATGTGCGGGATCTTGAGCGCCTTGTCGGCCGGCGCGATGCGCACCACGTCGCCCGCGATCCAGTCGAGGCCGGCATGGATGCCGTACTCGACGCCGCGGGTGGCCATCAGCTGCATGCCCACGCAAATGCCGAGGAACGGCTTGCCGCGCTCGACCACCTCGCGCTGCAGGGTGTCGACCATGCCGGGCACGCCATAGAGGCCGGCGCGGCAGTCGGCGAAGGCGCCGACGCCCGGCAGCACGATGCGGTCGGAGGCCGCGACCTCGCGTGGCTCGGCCGTCACCAGGACGCGCTCGTTGGTGCCGCTCTCGCGGGCGGCGCGTTCGAAGGCCTTGGCGGCGGAACGGAGATTGCCTGAGCCGTAGTCGACGATGGCGACGGTCATGAAAGGGTGGTCATCGCGGCGTCAGAGCACGCCCTTGGTGCTGGGCACCGCGGTCGTCTGGCGCGGGTCGACCTCGCAGGCCGTGCGCAGCGCGCGCGCCACGCCCTTGAAGCAGCTCTCGACGATGTGGTGGTTGTTGTCGCCGTAGTGGTTCCATACGTGCAGCGTGAGTCCACCGAGCTGCGCGAAGGCCTGGAACCATTCCTTGAACAGCTCGGTGTCCATCGTGCCGAGCTTGGGCTTGGAAAAATTCACCTTCCAGATCAGGTACGGCCGGTTGCTGGCGTCGAGCGCCACCTCGGTCAGGGTCTCGTCCATCGGGATGACGGCGCTGCCGTAGCGGCGGATACCGGCGCGATTGCCCAGCGCCTTCTGCAGGCACTCGCCCAGCACGATGCCGGAGTCTTCCGTCGTGTGGTGGTAGTCGATGTGCAGGTCACCCTCGGCGCGGAGCGTGATGTCGATCAGGCTGTGGCGCGAGAGCTGCTCGAGCATGTGGTCGAGGAAGCCGATGCCGGTCTGGATGTCGTACTTGCCCGTGCCGTCGAGGTTGATCGCGGCGGAGATCCGCGTCTCCTTGGTCTGGCGCGCGACGGACGCCCGACGGCCGCCGGTGCCCGGCGTGGTGAGCGCAGGTGCTGCCTGGGCGACGGGGGCGGCCTTCTTCGCGGCGGCTTTTTTCACGGCCTTCCGGGCCATTGGAATCCCTCTAAGTTGCGCTTCCTTCTACAGGAAGGCGGGCGGCGCGGTCGAGCGCGACGCGCGTGAGAATGACTCCCAACAGCACGATCAGGCCGCCCAGGACGCGGGCCGGGGTGAGGGGATCGCCGAAAAACGCCGCCGACAGGCCCACGCCCGCCACCGGGATCAGGTACATGTAGACCATGACCCGGCTGACCCCGAGCCGCTCCAGCCCCGCGGTCAGGCCGAGGAAGGCCACGCCGACCGGGAAGATGGCGGTGTAGAACCAGAAGCCCAGCAGGCGGCCGTCGAGACGGGCGAATTCCCCCAGCGAGTCGAAGATCAGGGAGAAGGGCGTCAGCACCGCCGAGCCGATCAGCGTGGTCCACGCGAAGACCCGCAAGGTCCCCAGCCGCGCGTTGTAGGGCACGGCACGGTCGACATAGAGGGCCCAGGCGAAGGCCGAGAGCATCCAGATCGCCGCACCGTCGAGGCTCGTGGCGGCCAAGGTCACCTGGCTCAGGCTGTTGTTCACCACCAGCACGACCCCCGCGAAGGCGATGACGATGCCCGCCCAGCCGAGCGCCGACAGGCGACGGCCGGCGAGGCGGGCCAGGATGGCGGAGAAGGCCGTGGTCGTGGTCATCACGATCGAGCCCAGGCCCGGCGCGCTGCGCGCCATGGCCAGCCCCCAGCAGGCCTGGAACAGGCTGACGCCCACGATCGACAGCAGGATCATCGGCAGCCAGTCGCGCTGCGGCAGGCCCATCGGCTGGCGGCGCAGCGCCAGCACCAGGAACAGGAACAGCGCGGCCACGAAATAGCGCGAGCCGCTGTAGAGCAGCGGGCTCATGACCGTGAGCACGTCCTTGGCGAAGGGATAGCTCGAGCCCATCAGCAGGGCCGTCACGAGCATGATCGCGTCGCCTGTCCCGCGCCGGGCGGGCGGCTTCATGGGTTGGGCGTCTTGGGTTCGGTCGAGGCCTTCTGCGCGCCCCAGAAGCCGAACAGCGCGCCGGCGACGCGGCGGATCTGGATCTCCTCCGAGCCCTCGGTGATGCGGTAGCGGCGGTGGTGGCGATAGATGTGCTCGAACGGCGTGTGGCGCGAGTAGCCGATGCCGCCGTGCACCTGCATGGCGCGGTCCGCGGCGTCGCACACGAGGCGGTTGGCGCGGTAGTTCGACATCGCCACCCATTCGCTCACGTTCATGTGGTGCTCGCGGTCGAGGTGCCACGCCGTCTTGCGTACCAGCCCGCGCGTCATCTCGGCCTCGGTGTGCAGCTCGGCGAGCGGGAACTGGATCGCCTGGTTGGTGGCCAGCGCCTTGCCGAACACCTTGCGGTTCCTGGCATAGGCCACCGACATGTCGATGCAGTACTGCGCCGCGCCGAGGCTCGACGCGGCCTGGCGGATGCGGTTCTCGTGCACGAAGGTCTGCGCCACGTCGAGGCCGCGGCCTTCCTCGCCCAGCATGGTCGACGCCGGCACCTTCACATTGGTCAGCGAGACCTCGGCATGGTCGCTCGGCATGTTGAAGGTCCACCACATGTGCTCGATCTTGAAGCCCGGCGTCTTCACCGGCGTGAGGAAGGCCGAGATGCCGCGCGGCTCGCCCACCTTGCCGGAGGTGCGGGCAAACACGAGATCGACGGTGGCGGTGTGCATGCCGGTGTTGAACCGCTTCATGCCGTTGATGATCCAGTCGCCGCCCTGCCTGGTGGCCGTCGTCTCCATGAAGGTCGCGTCCGACCCGTGCAGCGGCTCGGTGAGGCCGAAGCCGATGCGCTCGGTGCCCCGGAACATGCCCTCGATGTAACGGTCCTTCTGTTCCTGAGTGCCGAAGCGGTGCAGCAGCAGCGCCACGGGGAAGTTGCCGACGATCGAGCTCTCGTTCTGCAGGTCGTTGTGCAGGCCGAGCCCCTTGTGCGCGAGATGCTCGCGGATGATCGCCATGGCGAGGTTGGAGCCCTCCTTGCCGCCCAGCTCCTTGGGCAATCCGAAGCGCAGGTGGCCCGCCTTGTCGGCGCGGCGCTTCATCTCGGCGAGGAGTTCCTCCCATTCATGCCGCGGCTGGCCGTCGTTGTCCCAGTCGGTGCGCGCATGCTCGCGGCGGTGGTCGAAGAATCGGATGTTGTCATCCTGGCGCTCGAGCGGCCGGATCTCGCGGTCGATGAACGCGTCCAGCTCGCGCAGATAAGCCGCGATCTCCGCGGGAATGTCGAAATCCATGGCCGCTTCCTTCTTTCTGTCGTCCTGAGCGCAGCGAAGGACCTAGCGGATCGACCGAAGACCCTGTTGAAGCCTTAGGTCCTTCGCTGCGCTCAGGACGACAGAGACTACGTCGCAGGCAGGTCGATGCGGAAGCGGCTGCCTGCACCGTCTGCCGCAAGGCAGACCGCCTCGCCGCCGTGGCGCCGGGCGATCTCGCGCACCAGGGCGAGGCCGAGGCCCGAGCCGCGCCCGCTCTCGCGGCTGCGCGCCAGGCGATAGAACGGCTCGAAGATGCGCTCGCGCTCGTCGAGCGGCACGCCCGGCCCGTGATCGCGCACCTCGAGGAGCGCGCGGCCGGCGTCATGCCCGACCGTGATCGAGACCTCGCCGTCGCCGGCATGGCGTTGTGCATTCTCCAGCAGGTTGCGGATCGCGCGGCGCAGCAGCAGCCGGTCGCCCGACACGGTGAGCGGCGTGCCCGAGGCCTCGATGTCGTAGCGCGCCGCTTCCTCGGCGGCGACCGCCAGGAGATCGACCGGCTCGTGGTGCTCGAGCCCGGGCACGGCCTCCAGCCGGCTCGACAGCAGGATCTCGTCGATCAGCTGGTCGAGCTCGGCGATGTCCTGCTTCAGAGACTGCGCCATTTTCGGGTCGGCCTGATCGCCCAGCAGCGATACCGCCATGCCGATGCGGGCGAGCGGCGTGCGCAGCTCGTGGCTGCAGTTGGCCAGCAGCAGGCGATGCGCGACCACCAGCTCCTCGATGCGCGCGGCCGAGCGGTTGAAGCTCTCGGCCAGCGCCGCGACCTCGTCGCGTCCCTCGACCTTCACCCGCGCACCTAAATTACCGACGCCGAGCTGATCGACGCCGGCCTTCAGCCGCTCGAGCCGGCTGCCGAGACGGCGCACGACGGGCCACGCGCCGACGGCGATGGCCGCGGCCAGCAGCACGAGGAAGGCCGCGATCCACAAGGTCGGGCTCGGCCGCTCGCGTACCTGTCTGGCCACCAGCCAGCGCCCGTCGGGAAGCTGCAGGGTGAAGGTCGAGCCGTCGCGGCCACGTCGCCAGCCCGAACGCGCGCGATAGGGATCGAAGCGCGGCGGCGGCCGGCCGGCCATCGCGATCACGCTGCCGTCGCGGCGATAGAGCGTGAGGTCGAACCTGAGCTTGCGGTAGAGCGCATCGATCGCCCGCTGCTCGTCGGCACCGGAGGCCGTGGCGTCGGGCAGCAGCGCGCCGGTGAGCTCGGCGGCGACGTCGAGATACTGCGGCGTCTCGTCCTCGGTGAGTTTCCACGTCACCACGGCGGCACCCACGAACACCGCCAGCACCAGCAGGATCGTGGCGTAGAACTGGAGATAGAGGCGGTTCATCGTGCGCGTGCCCATCCTTCGAGACGCCGGGCTTTGCCCGGCTCCTCAGGACGAGGTAGTGCGGATGGACAAGAACAGGCCTCACCCTGAGGAGCGCGCAGCGCGTCTCGAAGGGTCGGAACCCGCACAACGGCAGAACCCTTCAGGGCCGCGCGCAGCGCAGTCGTTCCTGTCATCTTCATCGGTCCTGTTCCTTGGCGAAGACGTAGCCGGTGCCGCGGACGGTGAGGATGCGGCGGGGCTTTTTGGGGTCGTCTTCGATGGCGGCGCGGATGCGGCTCACGTGGACGTCGACCGAGCGGTCGAAGGCCTCGAGCTTCTCGCCCTTCAGCACGTCCATCAGCGCGTCGCGCGACAGTACGCGGCCGGCGCGCTCGGCGAGCGCCAGCACGAGGGCGAATTGATAGGAGGTGAGAGGCCGCTCCTCGCCGTCGAGCCGCACGGTGCGGCTGCCGCGGTCGACCTCGAGACGGCCAAACTGCAGCACGTCGGCCTTCACGGGGGTTCCCTTGCGGCGCAGGATGGCGCGCAGCCGGGCCTGCAGCTCGCGCGGCTCGAACGGCTTGGCGAGATAGTCGTCGGCGCCGATTTCCAGCCCGACGACCCTGTCCATCGGCTCGCCGCGCGCCGTCAGCATCAGGATCGGCACGTCGGAGGTGGCGCGCAGCCGGCGGCAGACGTCGAGCCCGTCGGAGTCGGGCAGCATGAGGTCGAGGATCACCGCGTCGAAGGCCTCGCGCTTCAGGAGCGCCTCGCCCTCGCGCGCCGTGCCGGCGAGGGTCAAACGAAAGCCCGCCCCGCCGAGATAGTCGGAGACCATCCCGGCGAGGCGGCTGTCGTCGTCGATCATCAGGATCCGCTCGGCCATGATGCCCAGTATATCAGACCGGGCGGACCTCGATGTCGCTGTTCACGTTAGCCGTGGCGCTTGCCGTGGTTGTGGCCCTTGCGCTCGGTCCAGCTCTTGAAGAAGGCCTGGCGCTGCGGCGCGCTCAGCACGTCGCCGGCATCCGTCAGCGCCTGCGTGAAGCGCTTGGAGCTGGCGTCGGAGACCTTCATCTGGTCCTGGCGCAGCGTCTCGATCTTCGCCTTGTCGATCGTCGGGGCCTGCATGGCCTCGGCCATCGCCTTGCGGCTCTCGATGCGCTTGTCGTGCAGGGGCTTCATGTCCTTGAAGGCCTGCTCGAGGATGCCCGAGACCTTCTTCTTCTGGTCGGCGGTGGCGTCGGTGCCGGTCAGGGCCTTGTCGACGCGCTTCTCGACGTGCTCGTTGAACTTCGCCGGGTCGAACGTCTTGCCGACGTTGTCGGCGTAGGCGGCACCACCGGCGCCGATCGCGAGGCTGCCCGCCAGGAGCGTCGCCAGGATCGTCTTCATTCCAAGGTTTACCATGTCTGTCTCCATCAAGAGGTCGGGTGGTTTCCCCGTGACGGTGATATGGACCCAGGCGGTTTCGCCTCCCTGTCGCTGGTGTAAAGTTATGTAAAGATGACCGTGCTCCAGACCGACCGCCTGACCCTCAGGCCCCTGATCGCCGCCGACGCCGAACTCTACGCCGGCATGCGCTACCACCCCGAAGTGGCGAAATGGCTGTCACCCGGCGACAAGTCGCCGGGTGACCTGTCGCCCAGCGATCTCGACCTCGTCGATGCCGCGCGCGCCGCCATCGAGCGCTTCGAACTGTCCTGGCAGGAACGCCGCTACGCGCCGTGGGGCCTGTTCCGCGACGGCCGGCTGATCGGCCATGGCGGCCTCAATTTCGTGCCCGAGTTCGGGGCCACCGAGGTGTTGTGGGCGCTGCACCCCGATGCGCAGGGCAAGGGCTACGCTACCGAGATGGGGTGGCAAGCGCTGCGTTTCGGTTTCGAGACGATCGGGCTGCCGTCGATCTTCGCCATCACGCGGCCGGACAATATCGCCTCGCAGGCGGTGATGAAGCGGCTCGGCCTCAGCTACCGCAAGAACGTCGTCTACCGCGGCATCGACGCGGTGTGGTTCGAGATCGGTCGCGAGGGCTCATAGGAGGGGCTACACTGGGGCAAACCCGTCCTCAGAGGATTTCGACATGAGCACCGAATACGTCCCGCCCAAGGTCTGGACCTGGAACAAGGCAAGCGGCGGCCGCTTCGCCAACATCAACCGCCCGATCGCGGGACCGACGCACGACAAGGAACTGCCGGTCGGCAAGCACCCGCTGCAGCTCTATTCGCTGGGCACGCCCAACGGCCAGAAGGTCACGATCATGCTGGAGGAACTGCTGGCGCTCGGCCACAGCGGCGCGGAGTACGACGCGTGGCTGATCAAGATCGGCGAGGGCGACCAGTTCGGCAGCGGCTTCGTGGCGATCAACCCCAACTCCAAGATCCCCGCGCTGCTCGACCGCAGCGGGGCCAAGCCGATCCGCGTCTTCGAATCGGGCGCGATCCTGGTCTACCTGGCCGAGAAGTTCGGCGCGCTGCTGCCCAAGGAAGGCGCCGCGCGCGCGGAGTGCCTGTCGTGGCTGTTCTGGCAGATGGGCAGCGCGCCGTATCTCGGCGGCGGCTTTGGCCATTTCTACGCCTACGCGCCGACCAAGATCGAATATGCCATCGACCGCTTCGCCATGGAGACCAAGCGCCAGCTCGACGTGCTCGAGCGCCGGCTGGGCGAGAGCAAGTACCTCGGCGGCGACGACTACACGATCGCCGACATCGCGGTGTGGCCGTGGTACGGCGGGCTGGCCAAGGGCCTGCTGTACGGCGGTGGTGAGTTCCTCGCGGTGCAGGACTACAAGAACGTCCAGCGCTGGGCCGACACGATCGGCGAGCGCCCGGCGGTGCGGCGCGGCCGCATCGTCAACCGCCTCCAGGGTGATCCCAAGGCGCAACTGCACGAGCGGCACGATGCCAGCGACTTCGACACCAAGACGCAGGACAAGGTGGCGGCGAAGGCGTAGCGCCCTTCAGGACCTCAATAGCCTGCCATACCCCTCGACGGCGTCGCAAACTCCAGCGCGGCGCAGGCAGTGCCAGAGACTCGCCTGGTTCGCCGCGATCACCGGGCGGCCGAGGTCGCGCTCCAGTGCCTCGATGATGCCGCTGCAGCGGAAGCCGGTGCCGCCGATCAGCACGCCGTCGGCGTCGGCCGGGCAGGCGGTGCGGATCTGCGTGTGGAGAGGGTCGATCTCCTGGTCGACGGCCATGCCGCGGCCATAGAGATCGCCCGGCGGGATGCCGCGCCACTTCGGCGCCGGCTCCATGCGCAGGCGCCCGGCCGGCGCGAGGCCGTGGTCGGCGTAGTAGGCGACGGCCGCGGCGATCGTGGCGTCGGGATACCAGGCGGGCAGCACGAGGAACGGTCGCTTCACGGTCGAGGCCGCGAGTGCCGCCATCGTGTCGAGGCCGTTGGTCGTGACGAATGTCTTGCCGCCGATCACCGCCGCGAGCGCGGCCACGGCCGCGGCGTCCCAGCCCTTGCCGCCCACGACGCTGCTCGATGTGTGGCCCAGCACGACGGCCGACAGGTGCATGGCGGCGAACTGGCGCGCACCACGCAGCAGGTCGTCGGCCAACTCGACGGCGGTCTTGCCGGCGTTCCAGGCGGCCCACGGCGTCTTGGCCGACACGCGCGCGGCGTGGACGGAGACGCCCGGCGGCGCCATGGCCCACCACTCGGCCTCGGGCACCGCCTCGTTGCCGACGATGAACATGCCGATCCGCGCCCGCTCGCCCCAATTGTCGTTCTGTCGCGCCACGTCGTGCTCTCCCACCTGGTCCTTGCGCACTCCTGTCATCATCCTGAGCGAAGCGAAGGACGACAAAGGTAAAGGGACCCGTTCGCAAAAACTCTTGCTTCAGCCCGAGAGCAGGCCCATGGCCGCGCGGTGCAGGGCCGTGTCGCCGGCAGCCAGCACGGCGCCGGGCGAGTGCATGTCGAGCGCCTTGCCGTGCCAGTCGGTGATCGTGCCGCCCGCGCCCTGGATCACCGGCACCAGCGCGGCGAAGTCGTAGAGCTTCAATCCGCTCTCGACCACGAGATCGACGTGGCCGGAGGCGAGCAGGCCGTAGGCGTAGCAGTCGCCGCCCCAGCGGAAGAGCTTCACCTGCCGGGCCAATGCCTGGTGGCGGCCGGCAGTGGTGTCCTCGAACATTTCGGGCGCCGTCGAATACATGTACGCGTTGGCCAGCGCCGCACAGGCGCGCGTGGCGATGGGCTGGCCGTTGAAGGTCGAGCGCTCGCCCGCGACGCCCAGCCAGCGCTCCTTCTGGATCGGCTGGTCGATGATGCCCATGACGGGCGCGCCCTTGTGCAGGAGGGCGATCAAGGTGCCGAAGATCGGCATACCGGTGATGAAGGCCTTGGTGCCGTCGATCGGATCGAGCACCCAGACATATTCGGCGTCGGTGCGGACGGCGCCGTGCTCCTCGCCGAACACGCCGTGCTGCGGGACATGCTTCGTCAGCAGCTCGCGCATGGCGGTTTCGGCTTCGCGATCGGCGATCGTGACCGGGCTAGCGTCGCTCTTGTCGTCGATCTGGACGGGGGTGCGGAAATAACGCGCCGCGATCGGTCGCGCGGCGTCGGCAAGCCTGTGGGCGAGGGCGACCAGCTCGGCGGGTACCGCCCCGGTCACGTGCTCTCCGCTCGTCTACTTCTTGTCGGGGGCGGCCGCAGGCTTCGCGTCAGGGGCGGCGGCGGGTTTCGCGTCGGGCGCGGCGCCGGCGGCCGGCAGCGGCGGCGGATTGTCGTTCATCGTCCGCAGGTAGGCGATGATGTCGGCGCGCTCCTGCTCCTTCGGCAGTCCGGCGAAGGCCATCTTGGTGCCCTTCACGAACGACTGCGGCTTGAAGATCATGTGGTTGATGTCTTCGTAGCTCCACGAGCCGCCCTTGGCCTGCAGTGCCGACGAGTAGCTGAAGCCCTCTTCGCTGGCCTTCTTGCGGCCGACCAGGTTCCACTGGTTGGGGCCGACCTTGTTGGCGCCGCCCTTGTCCACCGTGTGGCAGGTGAAGCAGAGCTTCTGGAACAGGGCCTTGCCGTTGTCGACGTTGGCGCTGGCGAGCTTCGGCCCGATCGGGGCCAACTCGGCGGGGGCGCCGCCGGCAGGCGCGGCCTCGGCCGGGGCCTCGTCGCTCACGGCAATCGCCGGCTTTTCGAGATGATGGGGATCGACGACGGCATTGGAGACCTTGCCGACGACCAGGGCGAACAAAGCCGAGGCCAGGAAGCAGCCGGCAACCGTGTTGAAATTAGCCATCGAAAGAGATCCTGCAGAGCTGAATTTTCGGACGTTGCTGTAGCACGCCCTGAGCATCGCCAGTAGTATTTGATGGTCGTGCCCGGCTCGCGCGGCGGAACGTCGCAAGTCACGGATTTTGCGGCGTTTTTTGACAAATGGAGAGCGTCCGGACAGCACCGGCGCAGGGAGTTGGGGATATGGCGAAGGCCAAGGAGACCCGCGGTCCGGGCAAGGCGAAGCCCAGCGATACCATCGCCTTCCAGGGCGAGGCGGGAGCCAATTCCGACATGGCTTGCCGGGCGGCCTTTCCCTATATGGCCACCCTGCCGTGCCCGACCTTCGAGACCGCCATGGCCGCCGTCCAGGCGGGCAAGGCGGAGCTCGCCATGATCCCGGTCGAGAATTCAATCGCCGGCCGCGTGGCCGACCTGCACAGCCTGCTGCCGCACACGAAGCTCAAGATCGTCGCCGAGCATTTCCAGCGGGTCGAGCACTGCCTGGTGGCGCTGCCGGGCGCGTCGCTGAAGTCGATCAAGGGCGCGAAGAGCCACGTCCAGGCGCTGGCGCAGTGCCGCAACTTCCTGAAGAAGAACCGCCTCGAGCCGATGGTCCACGGCGACACGGCGGGCGCGGCGCGCGAGATCGCCGAGATCGGCGACAGGAGCGTGGGCGCCATCGCCTCGTCGCTGGCCGCCCGTATCTACGGGCTGAAGGTGCTGGCCAGGAACATCGAGGACTTTGACCACAACACCACGCGCATGCTGGTGTTCAGCCGCGAGGAGGCGCGTCCGGACTGGCGGACCGTGCGCTGCATGACGGCATTCCTGTTCCGCGTGAAGAGCGTGCCGGCGGCGCTCTACAAGGCGTTGGGCGGTTTCGCCACCAACGGCGTCAACATCGTGAAGCTGGAGAGCTACCTGTCGGGCGCGCACTTCGAGCAGGCGCAGTTCTACGCCGAGGTCGAGGGCCATCCCGAGCAGCGCAGCGTGCAACTGGCGCTGGAGGAGCTGCATTTCTTCTCGAGCGAGTTCAAGCCGCTCGGCACGTTCCCGGTCAATCCCTTCCGGCGCAAGGGCTGGGAAGCGCCGACCCGCCCCGGCACTTGAACAAAAGGCACCTGAGGTCCCCATGACGCAGCAGCCCGTTCGCATCGCGCCGTCCATCCTGTCGGCCGACTTCGCCGCGCTGGGCGCGGAGGTCGAGGCGGTCGACGCCGCCGGCGCCGACTGGATCCATGTCGACGTGATGGACAACCACTTCGTGCCCAACCTCACGATCGGGCCGATGGTGGTGAAGGCGGTGCGCAAGCACAGCAGGAAGCGCTTCGACGTGCACCTGATGGTAACGCCGGTCGATCCGCTGGTGACGGCGTTCGCCGAAGCCGGCGCCGACGGATTGTCGTTCCATCCCGAGGCCGGCCCGCACGTTCATCGCTCGATCCAGCACATCAAGAGTCTCGGCAAGCGCGCGGGCCTGGTGCTCAATCCGGCGACGCCGGTGTCCTGTCTGGACAACGTGCTCGACGTGCTCGACCTCGTGCTGGTGATGAGCGTCAATCCGGGTTTCGGCGGCCAGGCCTTCATCGAGAGCCAGCTCGCCAAGATCGCGGCCATTCGCAGGCTGATCGACGCCACGGGCCGTGCGATCGACCTCGAGGTCGATGGCGGCGTCAATCCCAAGACGGCCCGTCAATGCATCGAGGCCGGCGCTGATGCGCTGGTTGCCGGCACCGCGGTGTTCAGCGGCGGACCGGCCAAATACGCGGCCAACATAAAGGCGCTCCGTTCATGACCGATCTCATTTTCCACCACTATCCGAACTCGCCGTTCTCCGAGAAGGTGCGCGTGGCCTTCGGCCTCAAGCAGCTCGCGTGGCGCTCGGTCGAGATCCCCAACATCATGCCCAAGCCCGACCTCATGCCGCTGACCGGCGGCTATCGCAAGACTCCGGTCCTGCAGGTCGGCGCCGACGTCTACTGCGACACCCAGCTCATCATGCTCGAGATCGAGCGGCGCACGCCCGAACCGCACCTGCTGCCCGTGGGCCAGGAGGGCGAGGCGCGCGCGCTCGCCATGTGGATCGACCGCAACATCTTCTGGGCCGCCGTCGGCGTGGTGATGGGCGCGATCGGCGACAAGCTGCCCGAGGCCTTCCAGAAGGACCGCAGCGAGTTCTCCGGCCGCTCGTTCGATCCGGCCCGGCTCAAGGCGGCGCAGCCGTTCGCGCGCGAGCAGACCTACGGCCAGCTCCAGCTCGCCGAGGAGATGCTGCGCGACGGCCGGCCGTTCCTGCTGGGCGCGGTGGCGAGCCTGGCCGACTGCGCGCTCTACAATCCGGTGTGGTTCCTGCAGGTCCGCATGGGCCAGGGCAACGCGCCATCGCCACTCGATCGGCTGCCCAAGATCGTCGAGTGGTCGCAGCGCATGAAGGCGCTGGGCAACGGCAAGCCCACGCCGATGACCGGTCCGGAGGCGCTCGACGTCGCCAAGGCCGCGACGCCGGCGGCGACCAAGGTCGACGACAAGGACCCGAGCGGCCTCAAGGCCGGCCAGAAGGTGAGCGTGACGCCTGACGACACCGGCAAGGTGCCGGTGACCGGTGAGCTCGTCGGGCTGTCGGCTGATCGCGTGTCGATCAAGCGCACGGACGAGAGGGTGGGCGACGTCGTCGTCCACTTTCCGCGCGCAGGCTT
>Ga0070679_100001199_pt1 | contig 22796 bp, 30 predicted proteins | sample KBSC63BmetaG_FD_65652 | JGI IMG/M metagenome (GOLD analysis project Ga0070679, IMG submission 65652) | Corn rhizosphere microbial communities from Kellogg Biological Station, Michigan, USA - KBS C6-3B metaG | ecosystem: Host-associated > Plants > Roots > Rhizosphere | place: USA: Michigan... | reverse complement strand
GCTCTTGCGGATCAGCGTGGGGTAGAGGTCGCCGCCCGGCTGCATCGGCGCGCCGGCCGTCGCCGGGCGATAGCCGATCGAGGTGTAGCTGCCGATGAAGCTGATCACGTTGCCGAACGCGTCCGGCCGGAGCCAGGCGGCGGTGAAGGCGGCGATCGCCCCGCTCGAGGTGCCGCCGATCGCGCGCCGCTCCGGGGCCTCGGCGAAGCGCCAGCGGCGCGCCACTTCGGGCAGCAGCTCCCCGGTGAGCATGCGCACATAGGCATCGCCCAGCGCGTCGTATTCCTCCGCCCGGTGATCGGGATTGTCCATGCCGAGATCGGCCGGATAGCGCGCCGAGAGATTGCCCGGCGTCACGAACACGCCGAGCGTCGGCGGGATGTCGCCGCGGGCGATGAGGTTGTCGAGCACCGTCGGAATGCGCAGCGATCCCGTGGGGTTGGTCGCCCGCTGCCCGTCCTGGAAGACCAGCAGGTTGGGCGGACGCGCCGGGTCGTAGCCGGCCGGGACATAGACCCAATAGCGGCGCACCGTGCCGGGAAAGGCGGCGGCGTGGAACTCGAACGGCCCCTCCAGCCGCCCGTGCGCCACGTCGGCGCGGGGGAGGGAGTCGGCCGTAAGGGCATAAGCGGGCGGCGTCGGAGACTGCGCGGCGGCGGGCGAGGCTGCGAGGGAGGCCGCGGCGACCAGCAAGGCTCCGATCCGTCTCATGCGCGGTTCCTTCAATGCGGTGGTGTGCGGCGGTTCTACAGTGGGGCGGGGTAAAGGCGATGCTTGGGTGCGCGGCTTTAACACCCGTATCGGTCGAGCGACCAGACCCTGGCGGCCAAAGGCGTAAAGAGACGCGAGCACGACCAGGCTCAGGAACGGTACGTCGCATGGCACCTATCTAAAGATATAGGCGGCTGCTAGGACGCGAGGATGATCTTAGCGCCAGAAGCCGTCTTGCGGCGCAACAATGTCCAGGTTTCCGGTTCGGGCGAGCGCACGATCCTCTTCGCGCACGGCTTCGGCTGCGACCAGCACATGTGGTCCCCTGTCGCGGGGCAACTCGCGGACCGTTTCCGCGTGGTGCTGTTTGACTACGTCGGTCATGGACAATCGGACCGGAGCGGCTACTCGCCCGAACGCTACGGTGAGCTGTCGGGCTTCACCCGCGACGTGGTCGAGATTGGCCAGGCCCTGGACCTGAGCAACGCGGTGTTCGTCGGCCATTCGGTGAGCGCGATCATCGGGGCGCTCGCCACGATCGAGGCGCCGGGCATGTTCACCGATCTCGTGATGGTCGGTCCCTCGCCACGGTACATCGACGACGACGGCTACCGCGGCGGCTTCTCCCGCGAACAGATCGACGAGCTTCTCGATTTCCTCGAATCCAATCACTTGGGCTGGTCGGCCGCGATGGCACCGGCGATCATGGGCAATGCCGAGCGCCCCGAGCTGTCGAGCCGGCTCGAGAACAGCTTCTGCAATACCGATCCCGAGGTTGCCCGCCAGTTCGCCCGCGTCACGTTCCTGTCCGACAACCGTGCCGACTTACGCGCCGTCGAAGTTCGTACGCTGGTCCTGCAGTGCAGCTCCGACATCATCGCTCCGGTGGAAGTCGGCCAATACGTCCACGCCAATCTACCCAACAGCGAATACCGCCTGCTGAAGGCGACCGGGCATTGCCCGCACCTCAGCGCTCCCGAAGAAGTGCGGGACGCAATTCTTGAGTTCGTCTGATCCTCCAGCCGGCGAAGATTTCGCCGATTTGTTCCAAACCGCTCCGTGCGGTTACGTCTCGACGTTGCCCGACGGCTCGATCGTTACCATCAACCGCACCCTGGCCCAGTGGTTGGGCAGGGTCCCGGAGGAACTCGTGGGCCGCCCGCTGTACGACATTCTTTCGCTCGGCGGCCGCATAGCGTTCGAGACGCATCTCGCGCCTCTTCTCCGGATGCAAGGCCACGTCCACGAGATTGCCATCGATCTGCTTCATTCAAGCGGCGACAGGATTCCCATGATCGGCAATGCGGCCGAGAAGCGGGACCAGGATGGGACCCATCGCTTCACCCGCCTGACTCTGCTCAAGGCTGTGGACCGCCGCACGTACGAGCGCAGCTTGCTCGAGCGACGGGTGGCCGCCGAAGAAGAAGCCGCGACCGTCCGCGAAGGCATACTCTTGCGCGACCAGTTCATCGCGGTGCTGGGCCACGATCTGCGCAATCCCCTGGCGGCGATCACTGCCGGCACCGGAATGTTGCGTCGCGAGAAGGCGCTCAGTGATACCGGGCAGACGATCGTCGGCGAAATCGGCAAGAGCCTGGATCGCGCGTGGGGGCTGATCGACGATCTCCTCGATCTCGCCCGCGGCAGCCTGGGCGGGGGCTTCATCGTCCAACGTGCCGCGGACGAACCTCTGGCCCCGGTACTCGAGCACGTGGTCAGTGAGATCCGCGCCATTGCCCCGGATCGGGAAATCGAATCCCCCATTGCGTTCGACGAGGCCGTCTATTGCGACTGCGGCAGGATCGCGCAGCTTGCCTCCAACCTGCTGGCCAATGCAGTCACCCACGGAGCGGTTGATCGACCGATCGTGTTCGAGGCGAGCACGCCGGGGGATCGTTTCCAACTTGAAGTCGCGAACGGAGGCGAACCCATCCCCGAGGCTGCGCTCACCCAGTTGTTCCAACCGTTCTTCCGCGGGCAGGCCCGGCCCAGTCTGCAAGGGCTTGGGCTCGGCTTGTACATTTCGTCGGAGATCGCCAAGGCCCACGGCGGTACGCTCGAGGTGCGCTCGGACAAAGCCGAAACGCGCTTCACGTTCACGATGCCGCGGCTCCCGGTGGACTAGCGGCGCAACGGCGTTCGTGAAGCTCTGGGCAAGCGATGCTCGTCGCCGGCTGACGTTTGGCTTCTCCGTCAGGCGCGGTCTGGCGCTTCGGCCGGACATGTGAAACACTCCGCCCGCGGACGCAATCTACGGAGGCAATCGGTGAACGAGAGCGACATCCTCATTCGGTGCGATGAGCTGCGCGCGACCTGCGACTTCGCTCCTCGTCACCATGAACTTGTTTGAGGCGCTCCATCTTCGGTCAGCGAGGTCGAGTCGTGAGGCGCGATGGATGCTGAAACAAGGTCAGCATGACAGATGACTTACGCCAAGGACGCCACCGGACCCTTCTATCACGGCACCCGCGCGCAGCTCGCGGTGGGCGAGCTGCTGCGGCCGGGATTCCTCTCCAACTTCGCCGACCGCAAGCTGTCGTGGATCTACTTCTCCGGCACGCTCGATGCGGCGACCTGGGGGGCGGAGCTGGCGAAAGGCGAGGGGCGGGAGCGCATCTATGTGGTCGAGCCGACGGGCGCGTTCGAGGACGATCCCAACCTCACCGACAAGCGCTTCCCCGGCAACATGACCGAATCCTACCGCAGCCGGGAGCCGCTGCGCATCGTCGGCGAGGTCGCTGAGTGGGAGCCGCATCCGCCGGAGCGGCTCGCGGAGATGAAGGCCGCGCTCGCGCGGATGGAAGCGGAGGGCGGGGCGGAGATCATCGACTGAGCGCCGGCTACCGGCCGCCCGCTCAGCTTTTCGCCGGGACCTCGCCAATCGCGCGGGACTGCTTGTCCACCGTCCATTCGGCGTGATGCTGCGCGCCTTCGAGGCCGAAGTCGGCGGTGACGTGCCAGCGATCGTCGGCCGAGGAGTAGCTGGCGTTCCACACGGTGCTGTCGGGCAGGGGCACGCGGTCGGTCTTGCAGCAGGCGTCAACCGTCTGGGTGACGGACTTCGAGTAGCTCGTGCCGTTGCCCTTGCAGTGCCACAGCTCGGGGTTGTGCGGCATCGCGCTCTCGTCCGCCTCCACTTCCTGCGGGCTGCAGGTCACCGTGCGGGTGACGGTCTGGGTATAGTGGCGGCTTATTCCACACTGCGAATTGTCCTTTTCTCTCAAAAGGTTGGAAGGGCGGTTTTCCCTTCCGGCGTTAGTTTTCCCGTTCCTGTTTCGTCTTTGCCTGCCACTTGCCCATGCCGAGCCGCGCGATCTTCGGTTGCGAGCGCCGCTTGCCGTAGTGCTCCAGCATGGCGAGCGACTTGTGGCCGGTGATCGCTGCAACCTCGGCCGTTGTGCAGCCGGCCTCGAAAAGCTCGATCGCGGCATTCTTGCGCAGGCCGTGCGGCGTGCGGTTCATGCCGAGCTTGCGGCTGAATTGCTGGCACCACAGCAGGAACACGCCCGAAGTCAGCCGATCGCCGCGCCGGTTGCTCAAAAGGAACAGGTGGCGATCGGATTTAGGCAGCGCCTCGATCATGGCTTTGAGGTTGTCGTGCATCGGGATTTCGAGCGCCGTCTTCGTCTTTTGCTGGCGCACCCGGATCATATCGCCCGCGACCATCCCCCAGGTCATCGAACACACGTCGCCGGGCCGCTGCCCGGTGTAGAGCGCGAGCGTTACCGCGCGGCGGAACAGGTCGTCGTCACTCGCGAGCGCCGCTTCCAGCATATCGTCGGGCCAGGGCTCGCGCTCAGTCTGATTGCCGAAGTATTCGAGCCCTTCGGTCCAGTCCGCCAAACCCCGGTGCCGCTTCTTCGCATAAGCGTAGAGCGTGTGCAGGATCGTCAGCATCATGTCGGCCGCGCCGGGGGTTTCCTCGTTGGCGTCGAGCACGCGCCGCTGAATGTCTTCCGGCGTCAGCTCACGCAGCGGCGCGTCCGCATAGGCCACCAGCAGCCGTTTCAGGTATCGCTCATACGAGACGCGGGTGTTCGCGCTGAGCTTTTCGCGAAAGTGCTTCGAGCGCCGGTAATCCGCCACAAGCCCGCCGAACGTGCCGGTGCGCTGCCGCTCGTCATCGAGCGCGCCCATGCGCTGCAGCCGCGCGAGCGCTCGCATGAACCCATCCGGGTCGGTGTATGGGTCCGGGAGCCGGGTCCAAGGCTCCGTGCGCGACCAGTAGAAATAGACGTTGCCCTTCGCCTTCTTGCGGCGAACGCCGGGCCAGGGAAGTCTAGACACGATCCGGAGCCCTTTCCTGCCAGTTGGAGCGCGGAGCCGCTTCGTTCGCCGCCGTTACAATCACCTTGCCCGCCACCAGGTCAAAGATGATCTCCGGGCGCAAGCCAGCCTTCGCGAGCGCCGCCACAGCGCGGTCGAAGTCGGCTTGAACAAGAGAGGCGGCGCGGCGGCTCATGGCGTCGTTATGCCGCCTCCGCCCGCCGATTTGAATCTCGCTTCCCTACGGCGCGTTTTAGGGCTCTGCCGGCCTTGCCGGACAGGACCAGCTCGCGCTCCGTTACGCCCTCTGGCGCGACGCAAATTTCCACGATCGTCCCGCCGATCTTATGGGGGGCAGCGCTAAGGCGCGGGTTTCCTTCCCAAGCGTGATTGCCGAGCACCTGCCCGGCGATGACGCCCGGCATTTCCGCAAGCGTAACGGGTCGCGAGCCCGTCATGGCCGGGGCGACGTAGTGGTCGAAGCTATAAGCGGCGAAAGGAATGCCCATCAGATGATCGCTCGCGATGCCATACAGACGCGGCTCATCGAAACAGCACGCCAGCAATAGCCGCCCCAGCGAGCCATCCGCGCTGTAATCCATCAGCGCCAGCTGGGCTTCCTCGATCAGTTGATCCTCGGTTTCCGGGTCCACCTTCCCCAGCCGCTCCGCGATCGAGAGATAAGCGGGATTGCCGATCATCGTGAGCGAGGCCGCCCAGGGTCGATACCAGCCGTAGAACGCCTTCGGTGCTATGCCGAGCGCCTTGCCCGTCTCGCCGCTCAGTAGGAGCGTGTCCGTCCAAAGGTATGCTTTCCCGCCTTCGACCAAGCCATTCTGGAGGGTCACGGATCAATTCCTTTTCAGTGAAGCTCGCCTTTGCGGCCGGCGGTGAGGCAATCATTGCGGCCGTCGCCGTCGCTGAGGCAGACAAGCCAACGGCTGCACCGATCGCGGGGCCGATGCCCGGCGCGGCCAGGAATAGCGCTGCCGTGCCGAGCACGACGGCAGCGGTGCGAAGCGCCTTAGCCAATTGCCGCCTCCCTTCCGCGCGGGTTCCACCCCTCGATTTGCCGAATTTCGTCAGCGTCGAGAATGTTGGCGTCGACCGCGATCTTGTAGGTGGCCCAGCGGGTTTCCGGGTCGCCGCGAAGGAAGCCGGACAGGTCAAGCTCCAGCTCGTATCCACTGGCGAGCACGCTGCGCGCGAACTCGGCTTCGATCTTTCGCGCCCAGGGTGCCAGGCAAAACGTCGCGAACCACAAGCCCGCCTGGGCCGCATTCGTGAAAGTATTATTCGTGTAATCTTGCACGATCGGCGGCGGCACGTGGAAGAGCCGGCAAATCTCCACCACGCCGAACTTGCGCGTCTCGAGCAGCTCAGCGTCTTCCGGTGAGATTTGCGCCGCCTGCCACTCCAGCCCGCCGTCGAGAATCAGCGCCCGGCCGGAATTGCCCGCGCCCGCATGACGCTCATCGAACTGCGAGCGCAGGCTTTGTCTTTGCTCCTGCGTCATCGTGCCCGGGTGTTTGATAACACCGGACGGGTTAGCGCCATTGGCAAGGAACTGGCGTGCGTGCCGGTTGGCAAGATCCACGCCTTGCACCGTCTCTGCGGCCCGCGAGAGGCGCGAGCGGCCGATCTTGCCGTCGTCGGTGCGGTCGCGCAGGTGCACAACCTCATCTTGCAGCAGGCGGCGCGAGCGTCCCTTGCCGTCGCCCACGTCATAGGCGAGCCGGCCGCTGGAAAGCTCCTGCACCGTGACGTTGCCCCAGGGTATCCAGCCGAAGCCCGAAACCTGCCCGTTGCCGCCGCGAACGATCTCCGCGAGCCCGTTGCCGCCGAGCACCGCGCTGGCGATCAGATGCTCCGCGCCGTCCGGGTGCGTCATCTGCGAGCTCCAGCCGCCCCGGAACACCCGGTTCAGCGGATGCGTCAGCACCTCCAGCCGGTTGCCCTGGCCGTCTATGCGGTAAACCCGCCAGGGGACGTAGGCGAGCGCAGTGCTGATTGCTGTCGAGCACGCCAGCACGGTCGAGAGGTTTTCAGCCATCCGGGTCGAGACGGCGCTGAAATAGCCGGTCGAGTTGCTGAGCGCCTGCCAGGATGGATCGAGCGGAGACGTGTCGCCGCGCTTTTCATAGCCGGCAAAGGCGGCAATGCGGTCCATCACGCCCATTGCCGCGCCTCCGCCAATCGAATAGCGCGCGTGCGTCTTGCGCGCTCGTTGAGCGACCCTCGGGCGCGCAAGGCAATCTCGGTGCCCTCATAGGCCGGCCAGGCGGAAACCACACTGATCTCGTGCAGGTCGACCGAGCGCAGGGTGCGGGTGTTACCGTCCCACTGCTCGCCGCCTTCCGGCACCAGGAAGCCAAAGCTCATCCCGCCAAGGTCGCCACGCTCGGCAAGAGCGAGCACGTCGCGGCCGGCTGAAGTGTCGGGCACGTCGAGACTGAAAGCGAGGCCCTGAGCATCCTCGCTGAGCCTCAACGTGCCCGTCCGCGAACGCCCGAGCACTTTGCCGGGGTCGTGGTCCAGTAGGGCGAGAATATCGCCCGAGAGGCTGTTGGCGAACGCTCCAGGGGCAATGCGCTCCTGGAAGGTGCCGATGTTCGCCACGCTGCCAAAGGTGGCGGCATAGCCCTCCAGCTTGCGCCCTTTGGCGCGAAGCTCGGCAAAGGCTCGCCGTTCGAGGGTTGCCGCTGCCATCAGCCGGGCACCTTGATCTTGAGGGTGATCGTGCCGGCTTTCGCGCTCGTCTCGGTTTTCTCGATCAAGAAACCGGCGTGGCGCAGCGCCTTTTCCGCCCGTTCGATCAGGCGCGAGTCAATCTGCGCGCTCATCAGCCCAGGACTCCGGTTGCGGAGACGAAGCTGGCCGGACGGCGCACGCCGAAGTCGACGGTCGCCATCGCCCGCACGAGGATGTTGCCCTTGGAATAGGCAGTTTCCGCATAGGGATTCACCAGCACGTCGAGCGCGCTCCAGATGCCGATCAGCAGGTCGCTCCAGTCGCCGTAAACGAGGCCGTTTTCATTCGTTCCGGCGCCAAGGTTGTCGGGCGCCTGATTGGTGAAATAGGCCGTCTCTCCGTGGAACGTCTCGGCGATGCTGATCGGGTGATCGTTCGCATCGCGGAGCTTCATCGCGACCGCGCGAACGCCGTTGGTCGAGAGGAAAGCGCGCGAGTTGCCGATGTTGGCAATGTCCGCCGCGGCGATCATGTCCGCCGTGGTGGTGAACAGGTCCGTCGCGAACGCCACCGTGGGCACGTCCGGGTCGTTGATAAGGCCCAGCGGCTCGGCACCCGTTCCGCTGCCGGCGAGCGCCGCGCGGTCGATCTCCAGCGCAATGTTGCGGCTCATCATGTTCCGCACGAGCTGTTCGACCTGGGGCGAGGATTGCTGGAGCAACTGGCGCGAGAGCTCGGTGATAACGCCCACGTGGTGCGGCGTGAGGGTGAGCGAGTCGAACGTGGCGCTGCCGGTCGGGAGCGCCGAATCCTCGGCAACCCAGCCGACATTCGGCGAGCCGGTTTCACGCGGGATCACCACGTCGCCGGTGAGGCCGGTGAGGGTCGTGGCACCCAGGCGGGTGACGATCGCCGTCGCCGTGAGGGCGGAGGTGAACAGGTCCGGCCGGAAGTCAGTCGGCGCCACAGTGGCCGCGCTCGTGGTCGTCATCGTCGCGCGCTGCTCGAACAGTTCGGAAGCGATATAGACGCCCTTGGCAGGCCCGCCCGAACGCTCGGCAAGCATCGCCTGCTCGCGCTCGATCTTCGCCCGATCGGCAACCGGCATCCCGGCTCCGAAGCGGAGCGTCTCGATGAGCGATTGGTTGCGCAGCTCGGCGAAGTCATCGCCGCCGACCAGCACGCGCCCCTGTTCGGTGCGTTCGGCCGCCTCGATCTTCTTGGCGCGCTCCAGCTTGGCGTCGATCGCCCGAAGCTCGGTTTCCGCCGCCTCGAAAGCGGCGTTGTCGTCGTTGGTGTGAGCAGTGTTCATGCGGTCCACCAGGGCCGCCCGCTGCTCCAGCAGTTCCGCAGTCTTCATTTCAACGTCCTTCTGTCGGGCCGGGGGTTTGAGGCCCCCGGCGCTGAGATTGTCGACGTCTCACGACGTTGACGGTCACTTTCCCTTTCGGGCTAAGTAGCTCCCCATCCGGTGCACCGGATTCCGCAAGGTGCCTAACGCGGCGGCGGACGCCGAGGGGGCGGCGTGTCTCGTTCATTCTTCGTCGGCCGGGTCACGGAAGTTTGAGGTTTCCTCGTCAGCATAGTGAGCAACCAGATCTCGCTCCTTGCCAATGCGAAATGTCGTCACCTTGCGAATGTCGGTGCCGCTCAGGAGGACGCTGTCCCACTCGCTTGGATCGGGTACATTTCCGGCGAGCATCGCCCTGCCGCGCCCGACAAAATAATCCTCAACATAGCTTATCGCTCGGGCCTCGGGATTTATCTTCGCGACAGCGCCGATTTCACAGGCGATGTGCCCAGCCTTTTCGACCGTATAGCCATCCTCGATGAGGCGCTTGAAAAGAAAGAGCGTCAAGAGGTCGTCCGGGTCGAACATTCGCGCCCGGCCAGGGACCGTGGACGGGGCGCAGCGGTACTGGCCTGCCGCCACATATTCGTTGAAGCGATCTCGATTGAGCCCGACGATGCGGCAGGCAATCGAGGTGGAAACTTTGCGGACAGCCACTGTCTTACTCCTCTTGGGTCAAGCCAAGAGGTAAACTGCCTCTCGGTTCAATGCAAGAGGTTTTTTCGCCCCCGTCGCCAACCGGGGGCGAAGTCACTCAAACGCCTTCGTCTATTTCGCGGCCGTCATGCTCCGCGTCGTCGTCATCATCCTCGGCCGGGTCGGCCAATGGGCAACCGGGCCCGTAGAGCGATTTTGCCGGGAAGCGCGTATCATCCTCGGCGCCCGTTTCCTCCAGGTCAGGGTCGCCATCCCAAACGTCGAGCAATTCTACGAGAACCTCGATTGCGTTCCCGAGCTCTTCGCGATTGAAACGGGCGAGCATACGCTGGGCCACGCGCGCCGCAGCGGCCGGGGGAAAGCGATTCGGGTAGATGACGTGGGCGGAGTCCGCCCCTAAAGGTGCTGTAGCCATGATAACCTCTCGAACAGGTTGTTGTGGTCAGGTCCGGCTCGCTGTTAGCGCAGCGGGTCGGGCCGCCTTCATATGGGCACAAAAGGGGAATCAGGTCAATGAGCGGGTTCGATGACTTCGCCGGCAAGCTGAACGCTGAGCATAAGGCCAAGGCACAGGATTTTCAGGAGCGGCAAGCCCGTGAGCGAGAAGAGCGGCACAACGGTTGGCGTCAGGAAATTGCGCTTATGGAGACGTCCGCAACTCCGATCCTCGCCGAGGCAGTTCGGGCTTGCGAGAAGCTCGGTCTCAGGCCCGTCATCGTGAAAAATTGGGAACGCGACTTGTTCATGAATCCCGCCATGGAGTTTCAGCTCTTTGGGCCAAAACAACGCCCCCACGACGCCAGCACATACGAGATTGAAGCCAACAAAGTGATCGTTCGGGTCGAGGATGGCAAATTAAGAGCCCAGGTCTCGAAACGCGCTTACGCTTCGAAGGCCGGCGCCGATTACGTCGGATATGGCCCGGAAGGCGTGGAGCAAGCCGTCAAGCATTCCATTGAATCCTATTACGACGAGATTTCTCCCGATCGTGGCTAGACCCACATCAACCCGGCACCCTTGTAAACCTGTGGCCCTTCGTCGGTAGCGGCGAGACCGCACGCCATGATTGCAGAAACGATCCCGTCGATGCGATCGAGGCTCTTTTGCTTCGTCGGCTTGCGGTTGCCGGCCGGGTCTGTCTCCACGATCACGTTGCCCGCCTGCCAGCGCAGCAGGGGGTTGTTATTGTGCTCCAGCTTGCGCCCCAGCAAGGCCCGCTCGAAAGCGTCCACGGCCGCCGCGTAGGATTTGAAGCCTGGCACGAACTCGCGCATCGGCAGGTCGATTCCTTCGTCGCTGAGCAGCTTGTTGAGCCGCGCGATTTGCCATCGATCGAAGGCGATGCCCTGCACGTCGTAGCGAGCGCGAATGTCCGCGAGCTGGAGCGCTATCGCCAGGTCATCGCGGGCATTGCCTACCGTCACCGTTGCCCAGCCATCTGCCGCCCAGCGCCCATAGGGCACGCGGTCACGTTCCTCGCGCAGAGGGATCGTATCGGCGGGCAGCCAGTGCCAGGCGAGCAGGCGCCCGCTGTCGGGGAAATAAAGGCTCAGCGCGGTTAGATCGCGCGTGCTCGATAGATCGAGCCCACCAAAGCACTTCTCGCCCTCAAGCTCGAGCGGGTCGAATGGATCTGCGTTCGCATCCCAATCGGCTTGCTCGATGAAACGGCCCTCGGCCGCAATCCGCTGATTGAGGTTCAAGAGACGGAACGCCGGGGCGAAGCTGGGCGAGCGCATCGCCATCGCCGCCGCGTCCGCGAACTCCGCTTCATTCAGGAACGCGCCTAGCGCCGGATTTGCAGCCGCCCAGGCTTTGCGGTCATCCAGGGCGCAATCTTCGGGCGCGGAGTGGAGCTGAACATAGACACTCGGCACCGGCTCCGCGTCGAGCATCTCGCTCCAGAAATGCAGGTCATCAGCCGCTTGCGTGCTGATCGTGACGCCGAGCGCGTGCTTCCGCTTCGCCATGCCGGTGCGCAGGTTGTCCCACAACTCCCGGCTTCGCCATTGCGCTACCTCATCTGCCACCCAAAAGGACGGCGCCAGGCCGTGCGCCTTGCGTGCATCGGACGTGAGCGCCCGCCAGATCGAGCCGCTTTCGTGGTCGGTGATTTCCTTCGTCTGATCGCGGATATTCACCCGGCCCGCCATCCAGGGCGTTGCGTAGATGTAGGCGCACGTCATCCGGTAGAGGACGCCCGCTTGCTCCCGATCGAGCGCCGCAGCGTAACATTCGCCGTATGGCTCCAGCATCGGCCCGAGCAAGTGCGCCAGGCTGAGCCCGGCCAGCAAACCGCTCTTGCCATTGCCGCGCGCCACGCTGAGCCCAGCGAGCCGCACCAGGCGCTCGCCCTCGTTCTCGGCATAGACGCCCCGCACGAACTGTTCCTGGAAGTCGAGCACCTCCATTGTCTCGCCAGCGCGAAGGCCCGAGACGATCGGCAACGTGCCCAGGAAAGCCAGCACCTTGTCGGCCGCCGGCATCCCCTCTTTCTCCCACGGATGCGAAACGATAGCCGGCGCTCGTGCCGCTACCGCTTTCAGCTTTGCCGCGCCCGGTCCCCTAGCGCCCATTTCGGTTGCTCTTTGAAACTAACTGATTTTGCAGGTCGGGCGGCGGTTTTAAGGGTCCAGCTCTGAGCGATTTTTCGCAGCCTTGTTGCCCTTGAACGCGACCCATATCGCCAGGGCGATCAATGGTATCCACACGACCGGCGACATGTTTCGGGCCACCCAGTAGATTCCCGCGATCGCGATAAAGGCTAGCAGCTTCCACACGCCCTGATTGATCATGCCAAGGGTGAGCGGAGTCAAGCGGATTGCCCTCGGCATCGCACCCGCGCCTTGGCTTGCTCGTCTGCACCGCCCCTGCCTCACTGCCGCGTGCTGTCTTTGCCGAGTGGCAGCCTGGGCAGTAGCTCGCGAGCCCGGCATGGCCGGGGAATGGCGGGCCGCCGTCACTGATCGGGACGCGGTGATCGACGGTGTTGGCGAGCACGTATGGCTTGCCCATCGCCTTGCATCCCTCGCACCAGGGGAACGCGGCCAGGTGCGCCTTGCGCAGCCGCTTCCAGTTCGCGGTTGAATACGGCCAGTTAGACATGCAGAGCCCTCGCTGCTGATAAGTGGAGGAATTTCATGGTAAAGGTTTGGGTGCTCATCTTCTTCATGAGTGGGATGCAGGGTAACAACATGTCAGTCATCGAGGACATTTCGACCCAAGCCGAATGCGAGAGAGTAGCCACCGAAATGAAGCAGGTCCGCCTCACCTCTGATTTCTCTTTCCGCTGCTTCGAGATTGAGAAGGTCATCTCTTTTCAGGCCCCAGCAGTGCAATCAGATGGAAGCCCTTGAGGGTTCCAGCCAGTTTTACCGCCCGCGACTTGGAGATGCCGTGCGAGCGCAGCACTGCCTCGATCTCGCGCACCTGCAACGGACGGCTGCAAGCGTCGAGCACTTGGCAGGCGACTTGCTGCTCGGCCGGCGTCATCGCGCCGACAATCGCGTGAAGGTCAGCCATGCATCGTCTCCAGTTGGCGGGCGAGGATTCGAAGCTTGCGCTCCAGCTCGCTCCGGTTCTCAAAATAGCGTTCGGGGTCGCGCCAATCGGGAGTGAGCCGAGACAGGTCGCGGGCGATCAGGCGGGCGGTTTGCGAAGCGCTCATTCCGCCGGCTCCCAATCGAGCTCATCATCGGGCGCGGCGGGCCAATCGGCCGCGCCCGTAGTAACGTAGTTACTAGGGGGGTCGGTGCATGCAGAGTTTACGGATAGGCCGGTGCGGGTCGGTGCAGGGGGTCGGTGCAGGGGGTCGGTGCACTTTTCCACAGCCCGAATGCCGAATTTCCAGGCCCGGTTTTCACGCTGCCAGAGCTTCGCATCCAACTCGATTTCGCCGATCGCCAAGAGCCTTTCGTGCGCCCGCTCGAATGCCTCGCGCTTCAATCCTTTGGCTTCGGGCATCTTCGGAAAGACGCTGCCGAAGTAGTTCGTGCCGGGGTTCTCGGAGACGGCTTTCTTGCGATCGGTCGCCGCTGCCAGGCAGCGCAGATAGGCCGTGTTTTCGCCGGTCGCCCTGATCGTCGCATCCAACTCGGCGCGCATATCGGCCGGCAAGTCGGCTTCGAGAATATAGGCCCAGCGGTGCCAGCGGAAGCGCAGCGCATCGCCAAGCCGGGCATAGTTGGCTTTGCCGATCCTCAGCACGCGCGCGTCGGGATCGAGCACCATGCCGTCGCCGTCGCGTTCGTTGTCGAGCGTGATTTGCGAGCGCACGGCGTTGAGCCAGGCGGTCGAGCCGCTGTAGCTGTCGCCGCTTTTGTTCGGGTGGCCGATCAGCACGATTGCCGCGCCTGTCTCCCCCGCAAGTCGGTTCAACAGGTTTACGAAGCGAGTCACCTCGCCGCGGTCGTTTTCGTTGCCGGGGAATAGGTGCGCGACGTTGTCGAGGAACACCAACCGGGCGCCGGTCACGCGGATCATGGCCGCGAGCCGATTGTAGGCCGCACCGGGTCGATCGGGGTAGCTCATTCCGTCGATGGTGCCGCCGGGCTCGATGACGATCTCGTTGTCGATCTCGCCCCTTCGGCTAATCAAGTGCAGCGTGCCGGCGAGGTCCGCCATGTTGACGCCCAAGGCTTCGCAGATATGTTCCTGCCGCCAATGGAGTTGCTTCGCATCATCCTCGCAAGTGAGGTAGATCGCGGGGCCGCGCTGGATCTCCAGCCCAAGGCAGGACAGGCCCGCAGCGGCGGCGGTGGCAAGTTGCTGTGCGAGTAAGCTCTTGCCGGCCGATCCTGGGCCGGTGAACAGCGTCACCTCGCCGACCGGCGCCAGCCGTTCGATCGCGAACTGCTTTGGTTCGGCCGGTTCCTTCGCCAGCTCGGCAAGGTCGAGCGTTTGCATCGGAAGGCCGTCATTGGCTGCCTGCACGCGTTCCGCTTGCTTCGCGCGCCAGGCAACGTCCGCCTGCGAAACGCGCTTAGGCGGGCGCTGCATCCAGCCGGGAGCGCCTTCGCCGTCAGGGAGACTGCTCATTGCCCGCCCCCTTCGCTGTCCAGGTGTTCGGCGAGGAAAGCCGCGTGCACCAGGTGCCGGCAGTATTTGACGGCGATCTCCAGGCGCTCAGGCGGCACGTCGGCATAGACGAAGGCGCCGGCCATCTCGTGCGCGTCGGCGGCATGATCGAGCGCCGTGCGGCTCTCCACACTGCCTCGCAGCATCGCGGCATAGTCGCGCGCCTTCAGTAGCGCCGTGCGGTGCTCTAGCTCCGGGCCTTCGGCCGCAGGCACGAACTCGCGAATATGGAAGGACAGGTCCGTCATTGCGCCGCCCTCCCGTTGAGGGTAAGTTGCGCTTGCCTGCCCGCTCGAATGGAAAGGCCCGCCCTCGCATCGCCTGCCAGCGACGCGGGGGCTTTTCGTTTCAGGCCCGGCGGAGCGCCCGAGCGGTTTTCCCTTCGGTCATATCCAATTGATTCCGTTAGGTGCGGTTTCCCCGCTACGCCAACACAAGCCTTTGATTTGCAAGGCGTTCTCGATACTGGCTGCTGACCGTGGCCTTGATCGCGCCGGACTTCGCCTGGTCTCTGATCAGGTCGATCGCCTGTTCGCGGGTCATCTCGCCGGCCTCGGCGGGCGTGGCTTCGGCGACCGTCGCCGTCTGTTCGGCCGGCTGTTCGGTGCGGTTGTGGCAGGCGGCGAGCGCCAGCGCGGCGGCGAGCCATATCGGGCTCGAGAGCGGTACGCGGGCCATCGGCGGTCCCTCGGTTGCGGCGCGCGATGATATCGCCGTCAGACAGGCGCGGCCATCCGCGCGATGGTCCGGGCCATTCAGAAAAATAACCTATAAGCTGAACGGCGTCTGCCAACTCCGCTCCGATCCCGTTCAACCACGCGCGTTCATAACGACCCCGATGCTCCGATACGGCCTGCGGCAATCATGCTTCGGCGACCGGGCAGTGGAGATTTGGTTATGAACGCTTTCAAGAAGATCGCCCTCGGCACCGCGCTGGCCGCGACTGCGCTCGGCGCTTCGGCTCCGGCCTCGGCGCGCGGCTATTACGGCCATCACGGCGACGACGCCGGCGCCGCTGTCATCGGCGGCGTGATCGGCTTGGCGCTCGGCGCGGCGATCGCCTCGTCGAACAATCACTACGATCGCTACGACGGCTACAACTACCGCAACGGCGGCTGGTACGACGGCTACCGCTACGACAACGGCGCGTTCTATGACCGCCAGGGCTACCGCCGCTACGATCGCGACAGCTGGCAGCGCCGCCACCACAGCGACCGTGACCGCGACGGCTATCGCGGCGGCTACAACCAGTACGACAACCGCTACCAGGGCAACGGCTACAACGGCGGTTACTACGGGAACGGCTACTACAGCCGCTAAGGCCGCCTAGCTTCTACCGGTCCCCCCGAGCGCCGGGTCCGTCCAGGGCCCGGCGCTTTGCCGTGGGAGCGGGAATCAGGCCGCCTTCTCGCCCTTGCCCGGCGGCACCAGCCTCTCGACCAGCCGCTTGAGGTCCGTGGGAGTGGTATGCCCGGCGACCACTTCGTGATAGCCGATGCCGGCCTTGCGCAGGGCTTCCTTCTTCACGGCATCGCGCGCGGCGGCCGTGCCCTGGTGGTGGCCGCTTCCCTGGTATTCAAGCGCGTGGCGAGCGCGGCAGTCCTCGTCCATCAGGAGGAGGTCGACGCGTTTGCTGTTGATGCAGCCGTAGGCCTCCGCATCCGCGCATGCGAGGAACTCGCCGACGCAGACTTGCGCCATCACTTGCCACCCGGGATTGCGGGCGATGACCATGCGGTCGAGCTCGCGGAAGAGGCGCGCCTCGGACTTGTTGAGCAGGCTGCGGGGCTTGAAGTCGGCCGTCATCACCCGGCGCAACTGGCCCGCCGCATCCATCCGGCCCCGTTCCGGCTTGTCGATGGCCGGCCTGGCCGCGCCCTGAGCGGAACGGCGTCCGCGCCAGTAGGCTCGGCGCTTCTCCTGGTCGATGCGGTTGAGGGCATTTTCCAGCATAATGCCGATCACGCCACCGGCCGCCATCACGATCAGCAGCAGCACCGGCTGGTCTAGCAGGGCGTTCAATTCCTGCAGCATGGCGCCGAAAAATGGCGGCAAAGGGTGAGGATCGGGTTAAGCGCGACGGCCATGCTCCGAGTAGAACAAAAAAAGAACTTTCCTACAGCATCGGGTTTGTGCCTTATCCTGCCGGATGACGCAGCAAGCTCCCCTATCGCCCGCCGACTCCTGCGAGGACGAGGCGTCTTGTGGCCCCGAGACCGAAAGCCGCGACCGACCCGGTGGGCGCTGGTCGGCAGACAGGATGGCGCGGTTCCTGCGCATGCTGTCGGCCACCCATTCGGTCAGCGCCGCGGCCAGGAGCGTGGGGATGAGCCGGCAGTCGGCCTATCGCCTGCGCAGCCGCCTCAAGGGCCAGGCGTTCGATCTCGCGTGGGACGTGGCGTTCCACCACTCGTACGACAATCTCGCCCACGCCGCGCTCGAGCGCGCGCTGAACGGGGTCGAGGTGCCGGTGTTCCGCGGCGGCGAGCAAGTCGGCAGCTATCGCAAGTACGACGAGCGGCTGACCCTGATGCTGTTGCGCATGAAGACCCGGCCGGGCGGACCGGCGCCGCTCGGCCGCCATCACGCGGAAGCCGGGCGCCATGCCGCCCGCTTCGAGGCGCTGGTCGCCGAAATCGAGGCGGGCGAGGGTGGTGAAGCGCCGGTGGCGGATCCCGGCGTGGCCGCTGCCGAGAGCCCGGAGCCGGCACACCCCCTTGATCTCCCGCCGTTGTCCAACGCGCAAATAATGGCGCAATTGCGCCGTTTCGGCGGCTATCGCTAAGTTGACAGGGTGTAACTTCCGTCACCCGCGCGCTGAGCCTGGACGAAAGAATCCTCCCCGAGCGCGGCTCGAGGAGGGAGGCCTATCGCAGGATGGCGGAGGGGTAATGGGGGGCTCCTTACCCCTCCGTCCCCGGCGTGCGGCCGGCGCGACCTCCCCGAGACCCAACTCGGGCAGGAGCGTAGGTGGATTACAGGCCTTCGACAGCCTTGCTGATCATGATGTTGACCGCCACGCGGCGGTTCTGCGCCCGGCCTTCGGCCGTGCTGTTGTCGGCCGCCGGGTCGGCTTCCGACATGCCGGTCGGGCTGAGCATGCGGTAGGGCGCCCAGCCGCACTTCTGCTGCAGGTAGTTGACCACGCGGCCGGTGCGGCGTTCGCTGAGGTTCTGGTTGTAGTCTTCGTTACCGACCGAATCCGTATAGCCGACGACGAGCAGCAGGGCGTTGTTCATGCCCTTGGCTTGGTCGGCCGCGGCGCACAGGTCGGCCTGCTCCTTGGCGGAAAGGTTGGCCTTGCCGGTATCGAAGTAGACGTTGGTCGTGCCCTTGATGTCGTACTGGTCGATATCGCCGACCCGGCCGCGCAAGGCTTCGGTCGCCGCCGCGTTGCGGGAGATCGCCACGTCGTGCTCGCCGAACTTCTGCGCGGTGCCGGTGCGGATCATCGCCGCAGTGGCGAGATTGTTGGCCTTGTACTTGACCTGGGTGGCGACGAGGCCGCCCTGCCACTGCACCGTCTTCACACTGACCGGCAGGCCGTTAAGCAGCGAATCCGCCGTGGCCTTGGTCTTGTCGAGCCCGAGGAAACCGCCGCTGCCGCTGATCTTGGTGGCGTCGGCGAGGAGGATGTCGGTCGTCGCGCCGGTCGAGTTGATGACCTGCATCTGGCCGCCGTGGCGCGCCGAGATATAGCCGTCGACTTGCGGGCCGGGGGTCAGGCCGGCGAGATCGGCGGGCGGCTGCACGCCGGTGACGTCGATCTGATTGGCGTCGCCGGTCCGCGGCTGCGCGCTAGAGCCGGCCCAGGCCGGCACGGCCAGTGCTGCCAGCAGAAAAGGAACGGTCGATTTGGGGAAACGAGTACTCATGGCCCTGCTCCTGGTAAGTTATTGTTGTTACGGAAAACGTTCATGACAATGGGTCCGGCGCCGCGACGAAGGCGGACCGGATATTCGAATTCTTCAATCGGCTACTGCGGAATAAATTTTTACTTCGGGGGACTTGGGAGTGGATTCTTTGCTGGTCTGGATTTTCCATCCTCAGCTTTCTGCCAGATGAACGAGCGGCAAGGCGGCGTTAACTTTAGAGGTAGTGCGGGCGGGCGACGCGGTGAACCGTTCGCTCGACAACGGGCGGTGGCAATGGCCCGGACCGGTTAACCGGTTTGACAGGCCCGCGCGATCGGCGGTTTACTCCGCGCGGGTGAGTGAGAAGCGGGGAGGTGAGCGATGGGCGATCTGTTCGATACGGTGGTCAAGCTGGTCAACATCGGCTTCGCCGGGGTCGGCGTGGTGGTGCTGCTGTTCGTGTTCATCATCCTGATGCAGGGCAAGCCGGCGGACACCGGCACCCAGCACTTGCGCCAGCGCTTTCTCTCGCTCGGCATGGCGTTCGCGTTCTTCTGCGGCCTGCTGTCGGTCGTCACGCCGTTGCTCGCGCCGAAACAGGTGATCGCCAAGCCGGCCAACATGCTGCTCAGCTTCTCGCCAAGGTTCGAAAGCGAAGGGCTCCCCGCGCCGGACATCACCCTGCCGGACGGGCAGATGGTGCCGCCGGGCAAGACTTTCGAGGCGCGGGACGGCCAAGTGCTGGTCAGCGTCGACGATGCGCTGAAGAACGTGGCCGCGCTCAAGCAGACCGCGCTCACCCTGGCGGACACTGCGAGCAAGGCGCAGCAGCAGGCCGACAGCGCCACCGCGGCGCTGGCGGCGACGAAGGACGGCGCGGCGCCCGCGCCGGTCGTAGAAGCCAAGCAGCAGGCGGAGACCGCCTCGAAGCAGAGCCAGCAGGCGAGCGCGGCGATAACCAACGCCATCAAGACCGGCGACTTCAAGGTGCTCGAAGTGCAGAACAACGCGCTCAGCGCCGCGACCCGCACGAGCCTTCTCGCGCGCTCGAAGGCCATCAAGGGTTTCTGAGGGCTTTCGGGCAAGAGCCCCCGGTTTCCCTGTTAACCCGATGGTATCCAACCGTGGTGAACGGCGCGTCAGGATTTTCGCGTATCCCCTGAGCATGGGCCGGAGGAGGGGACTCCCGGGCCGGAGGGGAAAAGGCCGCGAACGATGCATCTATTGCAGCAACTCTTCGCCGACGCTGAAGGCGAGCAAGCTTTCCACGACGAACTTCGCGCGCTGTGCGAAGCCCGCGAGTTCGAGCGCGCCGAGGCGTTCCTCAGCGAACAACTGCAGACGATGGACACCGATATCGCGCAGATGTGCCTCGATCTGCCGCGCGACGCGGTCGTGGTCTCCGGCTGGGAAGACCTGGTCGAAGCCATCGCCGCGCACGAAGGCGAGCCGATCACCGCCGTCACGCTGGCGCTGGTCAATCAGCTCGACATCGCGTTCGAGAAGGACAAGCTGCACGAGCCTTACGTGACGCTCGGGCTCTATACCGACGAGGCTTATCGCTTTTCCGCCGCGACGCCGCGGCAGCTCCACGCCGAATGCCTCGCCGCGGATGGTCCCGGCTGGGCGGACCGCGAGGAGGACATCGAGATCTACCTCGAAGTCGAAGGGTTTGGCCCGCTGAACACCGCGCTGACCTTCCACAAGCAGCGCCATTTCTTCCGCGACGACAATCCCGAAAAGGCGCCGATGCGCTACGTCGATTACGTGGTCGGTTACTGGTGGCGCGCGCTTCGGTTCCAGCAGGCGATCGCCGAGCAGTACGAACGGCACACTTTGCCCGGCGGCATTCCGGCGATCGCCGGCATGGTCGACATGCGGCCGGAGCTGATTTGCGTCCACACCGGCGCCCAGGTGGTGGCCGCGACGGCACCCGTCGCGACGCAGGCGGACGAGGACACCGACGAGCCGTCGGTCGTCGGGCTGATCACCCGCAAGCCGCTGGAGGAAATGCAGGAGCTCACCGGCTCGAGCCTGCGCCGCCGCTTTGCCAATTCCGAGGAGGCGGAGCCCGAGGTTGTCCGCAAGGGCTTGCTCGGCCGGTTGTTCGGCCGCGGCGGATCGCTGGAGGATGCGGCCTGAGGCCCCTCGCGGCGGCCGGCTCTTTGCCTGCCCGCCGGATTGCGTTACTCTCGCGCCGCTTTCGGGGGCAGACGGGGGTCATGATGCGCCATGGGTTGGTTACCGCGGCAGCGCTCGCGCTGGGGTGTTCGGGCACGGCGCACGCCGACTGGATGCAGGCGTCGAGCCCGCACTTCGTCATCTACGCCAACGATTCCGCCCAAGACATCACCACCTTCTCCGAAGAGCTCGAGCTCTATCATCACGCAATGGAGGAGGTGACCGGGGTGCATCCGGCCGATCCCAGTCCTTCCAACCGGGTGACGGTGTTCGTCGTCAAGGATGAGCGGTCGGTTCAGAAGCTCTACGGAGCGAACTCGCAATATGTCGGCGGGTTTTACGAGCCGCGCGCCGGCGGTTCGATTGCCATCGTGCCGCAGATCCAGCTACTGAAAGGGCCGCAGGCCTATTCGATGATCTCGCTGCTGCACGAATACGCGCACCACTTCCTGATCTCGAACAGCAGCTTCCCGACGCCGCGCTGGATGGGCGAGGGATCGGCGGAGTTCTTCGCCTCCGCCGAGTTTCCGCGCGAAGGCGGCATCAAGACCGGCATGCCGGCGAACCACCGGGCCGGAGAGCTGTTCTACGCCAAGGACGTCAAGGTTTCGCAGCTGCTCGACCCGACCTCGTATGACGAGGGTGCACACAAGGGCTACGACGCGTTCTACGGCAAGAGCTGGCTGCTGTACCACTACCTCGTGCTCGGCGGCACGCGGCCCGGCCAGCTGCACAAGTACGTGACTCTGATGGCCAAGGGAGAAAGCTCGCAGCAGGCCGGCCGCGAAGCCTTCGGCGACGTCGACCAGCTGGAGCGCGAGCTCGACAGATACCTGAACTCGTCGAAGCTCACGAGCTTCGTCTTCGCGCCCGGCAAGCTCCCGGCCACCCATGTCGACGTGCGCGCGCTTGGCCCGGGAGAAGCCGCTGCGATGCCGTTGCTGATCCGCTCGCGCCGCGGCGTGACCCGGGACCAGGCGACGGCTTTGGTCACCGAAGTCCGCACGCTGGCAGCCGCGTACCCCAAGGATCCGGCGGTGCTGACCGAGCTTGCCGAGGCGGAGCACGACGCCGGCAACGACGCGGCTTCCATCGCCGCGGCCGACGCGGCCCTGGCGCTCGATCCGAAACGGGTGAACGCCTATGTCCAGAAGGGTTACTCGTTGTTCCGTGAGGCCGAGGATGCCGCGGGCGACAAGGACGCTGCTTACAAGAAGGCGATGGTGCCGTTCATCGCCCTGAACAAGCTGGAGAACGACAACCCGCTGCCCCTGATCTATTACTTCCGCAGCTTCGCCGAGCGCGGCGCCAAGCCGCCCGAGCAGGCCGTGCTCGGGATGATGCGAGCGGCGGAGTTGGCGCCTTACGATCTCGCCCTCAGGCTCAACCTCGCCGAATATCAGATCACCGCCGGCGACTATGCCGCGGCGCGCAGCAACCTCGTGCCGATCGCTTTCGACCCGCACGGCAGCCCGATGTCGGCCGGCGCCCGCACGCTGGTCGAGCGGATCGACAGCGGCAAGCCGCCGAGCGCCAGGGAAGCTTTCGCCATCATGCAGCCGCCGAACCCGAAGAACGCGCAAGGCGGCGAGGCCAAAGGCGGATGAAGCATTTCCTTCTCACTTACACGCTGGCGCCCGATTATCTCGAGCGGCGGCCGGAATTCCGTGCCGAACACCTCGAAATCGCACGCGCCGCGGTGGAGCGCGGCGAGCTGTTGCTGGGCGGCGCGGTGGGGGGCGACCCGCCCGTGGAGGCACAGCTGCTCTTTGCGGGAGACAGTGCACATGCGGCGGAAGCCTTCGCGCGCGGCGATCCTTACGTGGCCAACGGCCTGGTCGAGGAATGGCGAGTGCGCGAGTGGATCACCGTCGTCGGCCCGAATGCCGCGCAGCCCGTCGCAGCCGTCTGACAGTGTGTTTCGCTGAGCTCGCCGCTCGATGGCGAGGAACCAAACCCCCGGTTGCCACGCTGTCCGCCAAACAGCCGAACGGGTATCCTCACATGAC
>Ga0070679_100001196_pt1 | contig 22804 bp, 27 predicted proteins | sample KBSC63BmetaG_FD_65652 | JGI IMG/M metagenome (GOLD analysis project Ga0070679, IMG submission 65652) | Corn rhizosphere microbial communities from Kellogg Biological Station, Michigan, USA - KBS C6-3B metaG | ecosystem: Host-associated > Plants > Roots > Rhizosphere | place: USA: Michigan... | reverse complement strand
CCCGGCGCGGTCACCGCCCCATAGGAGGCCTTCCGATGTGGGACTGTGAGCACTGTGGCTGCCAGGCCATAGCGAACGACCTGGAGTTCTGTCCTCAATGCTTCACCCCACGCAACCAAGACGTGTCTGCGGAGCCGCCATCACCGGACGCCTCCGCACCCGAGAACGCCGACTCGGGTGACCGGGAGGCTCCGCAGACACCAGACGGAAGCGATGAGGGGAACTGGGGGAAGACCCGTGGCTAGGTCAACGATCGCGGGATCGAGCAACGATCCGATAGGAAGGTGGGATGCAATACGTCTTGGTACCAGCTCCTCGACATCCGGAAGCAAGCCAGGATGGAGTGGCACTTCTGGAACGACCGGCCTCCCATCGCCTGCCCACGATGTGGAGAGCCTCTCCTCAACGGACCAACCTCCGAAGCCAGTATTCTCTTCTGCCGATTCGACGGATGGCAGTGGCCAAGAGACTGGCTCCAGCCCAGCGAGCCCGTCGGGCTCTTCGGAGGGCTCAGTTCCGCCGAAGGAAGCTACCCCGGACCAGGTCCAGGCGGCTGACGTTCCGGAGGACTTGCACCATGAGCAGGTCATGGCGCTCGCCCACGAGGCGTACGAATCGCAGAACTACGACGAGGCGGATCGCCTCATAGGAATCGCAGAAAAGCGTGGGGCTAGCCGACGGGCCGTCGCTACGGCGCGCGGTTACGTACGGGACGCCCGCGCTCGCGCCCTAGCCGACGCTCCGCCACGGGGCGGTGGCACCGGGGCCGGTCCTAGCGAGGCCGATCCCTCGGCCGGCGGGATGCTCGTCCCGTAGGCTACGCTTAACCCACAACCGCAGAGACGGCCAGCCTACCCCCAGAGGGTTCTCAGCAAGAAAGCAAGGCAACGGATGGCTATTACGAGAGCCTGCTATGCTACACGCGAGCAGGTTAGACGAGCGCTAGACGTTCAGCAGTCGGCGTACCACGATGCGATCATTGATCGCAAGATTCAGAGTGCGTCCGGGTCGGTTGACCGTCTCTGCATGCGGAAGTTCTACCCGGAAATCAAGACGTACAACTGGGACTGGCCGAACTACCAGTATGCCTACCCGTGGCGGCTGTGGCTAGACCAGCGGGAGCTGGCCGGGCAGCCCAGTGTGGTGCTGTCCGGCCCGTTTCTGACAAACCCAATCACCATCTCTCCGGACGACTATATCCTTCAGCCGCAGTCGGGTCCGCCCTACACCAGCATCCAGCTGCGTCGGGACAAGAACGTGGCGTTCGGGAACAACACCACGCCGCAGTACGACATCCAGGTCACCGGCCCGTACGGTTACTGGATCCAGACGGAGCCCGCCGGCAGCCTGGCGGCGGCTGTGAGCACGGCCTCCCAGACCAGCGTCGAGATTGGACCGTCCGGCCTCGTCGATGCGGGCGCGACGCTGGTCGTCGGATCCGAGCGCATGCTGGTGACGGACAATCAGTATGTCAGTACCGGGATCAGCTTCATCTCCGGCTGCACCGCCAACTCGGCCGCCGACAACACGATGGTCGTTCCGGACGGAACTCAGTTCTCCGCCCAGGAGGTCATCCTGGTGGACAGCGAGTGGATGCTGATCCAGAACGTCATCGGTAATAGAATGATCGTCAAGCGGGCCTACTCCGGCTCCGTGCTCGCGGCTCACAGCCCGACGACGATCTGGGCCAAGCGCCAGCTTACGGTGGTGCGCGGATTCCTAGGGACCACGGCTGCTGCGTACCCGGACAACACGTCCGTGAGCATAGATGTGTATCCGGAGCTGGTTAACGAGCTGACGGTCGCCGAGACGATCATGTCGCTCATCCAGGAGTCGCAGGGCTACGCCAACCAGATGCAGGCAAACTGGTTCGGCCAGAGCCAGCGTGGCGAGGGCCAGCAGGCGGAGTCGTTCCCCGGCCCCGGCATCAATGATCTGCGAGCCAGGGTGTGCGAGGCGTATGCCCGCCAGGCCCGAAGCCGGGTGGTCTTATGGGATTCGAAATTGACGTGGACATTGACGGCCAGGGGCCGGTGTTTGACGGAAGCTGGGCGGACATCCTCTTCGCATACAAGCAGGCTGTCCTGAACCACCTGTCGGATACCGCCGTCCGTCGCATCAAGGAGTACCTGCCGACGCAGTACATGTACCTCGGTCACAACGGCGGCAACCCGAAGGACAACCCGGTGCCACCGGACGCCGGCTACCTGGTCTCTACCATTCACCAGCGTCGGGAGACGACCGACTCGCACCTGGTTCTGGACGGCGGTTACCCGCAGGTCATCTACGGCCCCTGGATCGAGGGTATCGCACCGGGCAACACCTACTTCGGGGCCAAGGGTCGCATGAAGCGCGGGCTGGGCCCGCGTTTCCCTGGGTACCATGCCTTCCAGAAAACAACCCACGAGATCCAGGCTGTGGCGGCCGACCTGGCCTACGAGGACCTGCCACCCTTCCTGGCGGCGCTCAATGATGGGTTATAGGAGGCATGCAAATGGCAAGTAGCGAAATCAAGGTGGTAACGGAACTCTCCGAGGACACCGTTGCTGAGTTCCGTAAGCTGCGCACGGAGATGGCGGCGTTCCGTGCTAATCGTAACGCGACGGTCATGCGACACGGGTGGCTGAAGGTCGTGGTCAAGGACCTCGAGACCAATCCGCACACCCAGTACAAGGTTCACCTGTACGGGGTGATCTACTGGCTGATCAACTTCCCACTCGTGGCTGCCCTGTTCTTCGGCGAACCGACGTTGTGGCTGAAGTGGGGCGTGTTCATCACCCTGGTCTACAGCATCTACGCAAACTTCGCGACGGACTACGGCGCGATGTCGGCAGCGATGGCGTCCTTCGGGAACGCGCCGTTGCCGGAACTTCCGGTTCAAGCTCACGTGGAGGCGAAGAGCAATGAATCTTAAGTGTATCCACTGCATCGAGAGGTACATCCGGCTTCCTGAGTCCGAGAAGACGCCCGTGGCCTGGGAAGAGGTACAGGACTCCGTCACGATGGCGCCCTCCTGGCAACAGATGGATCTAGGCATGGGCCAGCTGGTGATGGCCTGTGTTGCCCTTCCTGTCTGCCTTGATCACATCCGAGTCGACAACCCGCAGCCGCTCGCCAGCAGCGGCGGTCTGGTGCTCGGCCACTAGGAGCCATCATGACTGCGAACTTCAACGACCAGGCCATCAACGAGGTGATCGACAAGATCGTCAGCTATGCACTTTCGAGCGGACGGTTCGAATCGGTTAACGGCCACGAGCCGAAGTCGTCACCGGGCAATGGCGTGGCGTTCGCGGTCTGGGCGCAGACGATCCGGCCGACCCGGCGGAGCGGTCTGGCGGCCACCTCGATCCTCGTTCAGTTCCAGGGCAGGATCTACATACCGTTCAACCAGGTTCCGTACGACGCGATCGACCCGCAGGTGATGTCGGCCACCACTGACCTGATGGCGGCCTTCAGCGGTGACTTCAACTTCGGCGGGGTTGCGGATGTACGATATGTAGACCTCCTTGGGGCGGAGGGGGCGAACATGGGAATGCAAGGGCTGAGCGCGGCGGCCGGTTACGTGGAGATCGACCGACGCATGTTCCGCATCATGACTCTGAACATACCTATCGTTATCAACGACGCATTTGATCAGGTGGCGTTATGGCTAAGCAGTCAGGCCTTGGAGACAACTTCTACATCGGGGGCTACGACCTAAGCGGCGACGTCTCCTCGATCGGCAAGATCAGCGCGCCGCTCGCCCTGCTCGAGGCGACGGGCATCAAGCAGTTCGCAGAGCAGCGGCTCGCAGGGAGACGTGACGGCAACATGCAGTTCACGACCCTGTTCAACAGCACCGGAACGACGGCCACCCCCGCCTTCCCGGCCAGCAATACGCCGGTGACCAACCCCAACGGCTGGGCCGTGTTCGTGACGATCACGGGCGGCACGCTGACCGCCGTGAAGGTGAACGGTACCCAGGTCGGTACCACGGCGGGCACCTATGTGGTTCCGGCCGGCCAGACGATCTCGGTCACGTACACCGCCGCTCCAACCTGGAACTGGGTTGGGGTTCTGGCCGAGCACAACGCCCTATCCTCCCTTCCGCGGACGGACACCTTCGCCACCTACTTCCGCGGGAACGCCGTGGGCAACCCGGCCGCCAGCGTCAAGGGCGTCCTGATCAACTACGACGGCACCCGCGACAACGACGGCAACCTAACATTCCAGGCAGAGGTTGACTCGGACGGGTTCGGCGCGGAGTGGGGAGTGATGCTTACGGCAGGCCTCCGGGCCGACACCGTGCCGACCACCGGGACGAGCCGGGACGATGGCGCACTGAGCAACTTCGGGGCCCAGGCGTACCTTCAGCTGACCGCGCTCGTCGGCACCAACGTCGATGTGAAGATCGAGCACTCGTCGGACAACACAACCTTCACCACGCTGATCGACTTCGGGAGTCTGGCCGTACCGAACCAGGCGGCGCGCGGCTCGGTCAGCAACACGACCCTCGTCAACCGCTATGTCCGGGTTACCACGACCGGCACCTTCACCTACGCGCAGTTCGCCGTCCAGTTCTGCCGCAACCCGGTCGCTGGGGTGGTGTTCTAGATGGGCCATCTCGTTCAGGTGCCTTTCGGCCAGGCGATGGTCAGCCGGATCGCTCCGGACCTCGGTCCCGAGCACTACAAGACCTATACGATGTCCGCGCCGTTCGCGAGTCACTGGCGACCGGCCACCTGCGAGGAGTACGAGTGCCAGGACTTCCTCCACGGATTCGTCATGACCATCGACTTCTCAACCGACCTTGGCCAGAAGCAGCTTCACTACCTGACCAAGGTCGACAAGGACCGGCGCTACCACATGCAGCGCACCGGCCCCTACGAGGTGAAGCTGATCTACGGACCGGGGAATCCCTGCTTCAAGCGGGGAGACCACAAGGTCCCGCTCGATCGTCCTCCGTTCTACCTGGTGTCCGGCGGTGACTGGCGCGGTAACCCGCGCGGCACCCCTCGGACGAAGCACCGGCGACCGGAGGATTGGGTGGATGATTTCGCCACCCATCAGGACAAGATAGCCGAAACAGTAAAGAGAGGCTGAAATGGCAAAGACCTCGGGTCTTGGTGGCGCAATCATCGTGCAGGACGCCTCGTCCGTTGCACAGACGATCACCAACGACGTGACCAACTACTCGTTCACCACGCCGCGCAACACGCAGGACATCACCGGCGTCGACAAGTTCGCCAACGAGCGGCTCCTCCTGCTCGCGGACTTCACCGTGACGCTCAACGGCGTGTTCAACACCGCCGCGAACAAGTCGCACGATGTGTTCAAGACGGTCACCTCGACCTCGGTACAGCGCAGTGTGGAGCTCGACCCGCTGGGCGCGGCGACCGGCGCTCCTTCGATGGTCACCAACTGCCTGCTTACCGACTACCAGATCACTCGCGCCAACACGGGCGAGCTGACCTGGCAGGTGCCCGGCTCGCTGGCGGACGGAACGCCCCCGACCTGGACCACGCACGCTTAGTCATGAACTGGCCACTACTGGTTCACATCGTGTTCCTGTTGTGGCTCATCGCTACAACTGTAACGGAGGCTACAGTGGGATTCACCCCGAAGGAAGAGATCCTGAAGCTCGTGTTCGAAGAGGACACCCCGCTGCACGGCTTGACCGTAAGGGTTAAGCCGTGCACGGTGGGGGAGTGGAATGAGATGCTCCGACAGAGCGCAGAGCGGAAGGCCAACGGCGGAGAAGTTGCCGAGGCCAACGACCAGATCGCCCAGCTGTTCCTAGGTCACGTCGTCGAATGGGACCTGGAGATACCCGAGGGGGAGCTGGTTCCGCTGACCCTGGAAGGATGGCAGAAGATCGACCACCGCCACGCCGGGATCATGATCACCGCCTGGCAGCTGGCCATGGTGGGGATCCCAAAAATCTCGAGCGGGAACTCCGAGAATGGAAGGACTTCGGAGGAGCAGTCACTCGATCTGGCGAAACTATCGGAAAGCCTCCCGAGCTGGAACTCGCCGAGCTTACCGTTGGGCTCTGCGATCGGTTCGGAAAGCTACCGCGTAAGGGCGGCGTCCTAGACCAGCCGGCCACATTCCTGAGAACGCTGAGAATCGTACAGTTGGGTAGGAGGGAAGAGGATCATGGCGAATGAGGTAGAGATCCGCATCACCGCTCATGACCTGACTGGCCCCGCGTTCGCTTCTGTGATGGCCAAGCTGGATGCGGCCAAGAAGCTTGCGGACGAAGCGTTCAAGGACCGCCAGTTTGAACTCGGCATCGGCGATGCCCTGACGAAGCTAGAGGTGCTCAAGCGGGCGGCCGACGATATCAGCTTCGGCCACATCAACATGAGCGATCTCAACACCGGCCTGATGGCCCTTCGCTCTAAGATGCAGTCACTGGGCATCGCCGACCTTGCCGACATTGACGTGCAGCCCGGCCGCCTCATGACGCAGCTTCAGTTGATCAAGCGGCTGATCAACCAGAGCGGGGTTTCGGACGTCCTGGACTTCAACCTGACGCCCGCCGATCTCTCGGCCGACCTGCACAAGCTAGGCGCTGCGGCCATCGACATCCCGATCAAGTTCGATATGTCCAAGATGCCGAAGCTTGGGCAGATCGGTACCGAGCACGTCCCCGTCACATTCGACTTTGGGCGCGAGGTCGGACCGCACGAGCCGATCCTTAACGTGCCAGCCAATATCGACGTCAAGGAATTCGTCCGGCATGGCGAGACCATGCCTATCCTGGACATACCGGCGAAGATTGACATTGCAAACCTACCAAAGTCCGGCGACTTCGAAGAGCTGGGTAACGCCATAACGGGGGCTGTGGCAGCCGAGCAGAATCTTTCCACGGCGACGAACGCGCTCGGTGTCGCGCTTACCGCTGCCGACATCGCTCTCCCTCCGTTCGTAGACCGGGTACTGCGAATGGGGGAGCAGGCCGGCAGCACGTCCAAGTATATGTCCCTCCTGGGTATGAGCCTGGCCGAGCTGATTCCCTGGTCGGAAAAGATCGCGGACGTCTTCTCCCACAATACCATCCCCAATATGAAGGAACTCGCACGCGACGCCGAACGTTCCGGGGCCATCCTTCTTGATGCATTGTCTGTCGGGCTCTCTAAGTCATCCGACGCCGTGGACAAGTTCAGCAGGGCGATGGACTCCGGGATCAAGACCTGGAAGAATGGTGATGGCGTACTCGGTCGCCTTAATGGTCGTCTGCAGCTCTTCGGCGGTTGGCTTACTAAGCTCGGAGCACCTGAGTGGGTCGGTACCGTTACCGGCCTCCACATTCTAACCGAGGGTATCGTCGAGCTTTCTGCCGTTCTTATTCCTGCAGGAATCGCATTCGGTGCCTTTGCAGCTGCGGCCGTTCCGACCATCGGCGATATGTACACGGCCGAGAAGAACATGTTCACGGTGAGCCAGGCGCTCGGGATGCATCTGCCCGGCCTGAGCGACGAGTTTAGCAAGATGGCCGACGCGGTTAAGCCGGAAGTATACATCCTCGCCGGGGAAGCGCTGGACACGATTAACGGCAAGACCGGCGAATTCAAGGATATCGCCGTGGAAACCGGCAGGGTTGTAGACGACCTGGGCGCACGTATCGAGGTGGCCCTGGGCAGCCAGGGCATGTCCTCATTCATTGCCCATGGCGTTGATGACCTATCCCTGCTCGCCAATACGTTCGGTAATGTATTCGGTATCATCGGTAACTTGCTGAAGTCAATGCCCGGATACGCCGAAATTCTGCTCAATGTATTCCATGGCATCACCGGAGCCCTAGAAGACATCACGTCATCCGGAGCGGCCCAGGGGCTCGTCGGCCTTGCACTTGGACTCCATGGTGCCATCTTCTATGCTGGCCTCGCAGGCACCGCCCTGCTCGCGCTGCGCGGTCCGCTCACCTCGATCGTCACCTGGGCCATTGACGGGATAGCAACCGTCGCAGCGCTCGGGTCCGCATTCCTCGAGGAGGCGGCCAGCGCTGGTATCGCCGCTGCCGCGACAGACACGCTCAAGCTCGCCAACCCCTGGCTGCTCGCTGCGGCCGGGGTGGCGCTTGTAGTCGGTGGGGTCATCGCCCTGGTTTCCTGGCTGGGGAACGCAAAGAGTGCCCAGCAGCAGTACCTGGACTCGGTAGAGAATACTATCAATGCCCAGAGTGCATTCTCTGGGATCATCAGCGTTACCCGGAACGCCATCAGCACCACGAACGCGGAGCTTGCCAAGACCCCCGAGTACACGACACGTACCCAAGTTGGCATGCACGGTATCACCAGTTCTGTTACCACTGTCAACAGCGCCTACCAGCAGCTGCAGAGTAACTCTCAGAAGCTGACCGGACAGCTCGGTATGGAGCAGAGCCGCCAGAAGCAGCTCATCGGGATCTTTGGCAGCTCCGCCGCCGCGCAGAACGCAATGAGCCAGGCGGGTATCAAGCTGTCCGACATTGCGAACGCGAACGCCGAAGGCTGGGCGAAGGACATCGTCGAGCTGAAGGCGCTGAACAGCGCCACGGTCCAGCTGGCCGGCTACCAGCGAGGGCAGGCGGCGGCGGCCCAGAACGCCCTGAACGTCATGGGCGGGACGATCACCCAGATCCAGAAGATCACCCAGGCCGAAGACGGGCTGATGAACGTCATCACCGGCGGCGTGACGGCATTCGACACTTTCGCACTTGGCCAGCAGACGCTGTCCCAGAACTTCAACGACGCGGCGAAATCCGCGGCCACGGTGACTCACAGTCTCGGAGACATCAAGAGCTCCGCGAAGCTGACCGGCGCGGTCCTCGGCGGGACCAGCCAGGCCAGCCTCACGCTGAGCCAGGCGTTTTACCAGCAGGTCGGCAACGCCCAGAAGGTGATCGACGCCCTACAGCAGCAGCAGGTGGGCTACCACGACCTGACAACCGCAGTCGCCACCGAGGCCGGACAGATGCTCCAGTTCGCCGGGAACAACGATGCCGCGCGGTCGACGATGGTGGCCATGATCAACAACGCGCTCGGTCCGGGCACCGTGAGAATGCAAACCCTTGACGGCTGGGTTAGGAAGAACTCGACGAGCATGTCGGGATTCGCCTCCATCGTCGCCAAGGCGCAGGAACAGGCAGCGAGCCTCGCCAACGTCCTCCAGAATGATCTCAACTCTCAGTTCCAGGCTGACCTGCTCGCCAGCAGCGGGGCCAACGCCGCGATGAAGAAGTTCACTGATGCGGTTGTGCACGGCGGTACATCAACCGCTGCCTACCGAGGCGCTCGGGCCCAGCTGATCGCCGACCTCGAAGCCACGGGCATGAACGCAACCGACGCCACGAAATTCGTGGACGGCCTGCAGCGCAAGATCGATGCGATGCACGGAAAGACAGTTGCGGTCAATGCCAACACGGGCCAGGCGATCGCAGCGATTAACCAGGTCCAAGCCTACCTGAACGGGCTTCACAACAAGACGGTGTACGCCACGGTTGTGCAGCAGGTCCAGGTGGAGAACACGATCCCGGTTCCGGGCGGCATCGGCGGCGGTGCCTTGCGGGCGGTCGGCGGCATCGTCGGGAACATGCCGCACGCGGCGACCGGCGGCTACCGGCAGGGGCTTACCATGGTCGGCGAGCTAGGGCCGGAGCTTGTGCGGCTGCCGGCCGGCTCCCAGGTCTACCCCCACGGCATCACCCCCGGCTACGCCAGCCAGGGTGGGATGAACAGCATTGCCGCTCTCCAGCTAGAGATAGACAGTAGCGGGCAGTCGGCGTTCGAGCAGTTCATGATCATGGCGATCCGCGAGTGGGTGCGGGTCAAGGGTGGCGGCAACGTCCAGAAGGCATTCGGGAGAAACAAGTGACACCGGAACAGCCGGTCGAAGAGGAAGCACCGCAGGACATAGTCTGCTGGGGCGGCATCGTGCTCCAGTTCGGAACCGGGAACCGGGAGGAAGAGGATGAAGATTAGCAATGGCACGGTGGTCTGGCACTCGCCAGCCGTCGTCGCGGTCAACCGGGCGCGGGCGCAGTACTACCTGTCGACCCTGTCGCCGGAGCAGGTAAACAGGTTCCTCAACGGCCGCCTGTTCCTCAACGCCAACAACCCGCACTGGTACGACGCGGCGGTCAACGCGGTCTGTGCGCTGCTCAACAGCGGAAAGATGCAGATCCTGAGCGGCGCTCAGCCGGCAGCCAACGCGGCGCTGACGGGCACTCTGCTCGCGACGCTGACGTTCGGCGCGACCGCGTTCGGGGCCAGCTCGGGCGGCGTGGCGACCGCCAACGCGATCACCGCTGGTACCGCTGGGAACACCGGCACGGCCGGATACCACGCCCTGCTCGAGAGCAACGGAACTACAGCGGTGGCCACCGGATCGGTCGGCACCTCGGGCGCGGACCTGAACTTCAACTCCACGTCAATCGCGAGCGGCGCGAGCGTCTCCTGCTCGGCTTACACGATCACCGGCGGATAGCCTTCTGATACCCGTTGCTCTAGCGGAAGGGGTGACACGCCATGGCTATCGTACAGCACGCGTCAAACCAGGGCGTGTTCTCTTCTGGAACAACAGGTAGCGTTACCGTCCCCATCAGCGCTGCGAGCGCGGGTAACGCCCTCGTTGCCTGTATAGGTATCACCTCGGCCAGTGCCGCCCCGACGGTCGCCAGCGTAAAGACCGGCACCAACGCTGAGAACTGGGCCAAGGCCGTCGGCATCTCGGACGCCGCGTTCGGCATCGACTCCGAGCAATGGGTTGACCTTAACACCGCTGGCGGCGGAACGAGCGTTGTTGTCGTCGCCAACTTTGCACAGACCGCTACCGCTACCAAGCAGACGGTAGTCCAGGTCGATGTCTTCGAGGTGTCGGGCGTCCCGGCCAGCGCGGCGGTTGACGTGGTCAGCGCTAGCCCTGGAAACAGCGACACCGCGTCCTGGTCTTCCGGAACGACCGCCACCACAGCCCAGGCCAGCGAGATCGCCTTCGGCCATTCGCTGGTCCTCCCCGACTCGGGCGGAACAGGGACGGTCACCCTACCAGGCAGTCCCTGGACGAACGAGACTACGCTGCACGACTCCGGTTCGGTCGGCGGCTTCGGCACGTTCAACATGTACTCCACTGCCGGTTTCAATACGCTTAGCTCTACCGGCACTGTTGTGTACAACGGCACGTCTAGTAGTACCAGCTTCTGGGTCGCTACGGTCATGACCCTCAAGCTCAATACGTCCGTAACCACTTCCGGCGGCATGACGCTGAGGCCCGGCCTGTCCGGTAGCGCGGGTGGCGGCAGCGTCTCCGCCTCGGGCGGCATGACGCTGAAGCCCAGCCTGGCGGGTACCGGCATCATTCCGATCCCGGTCACCACCTCGGGTGGGATGACGTTTCGCCCGTCGCTCGCGGGATCAGCCCGTGTACCGACCGTTGCCTCGGGCGGCCTTACCTTCCGCCCGGCGCTCTTCGGCACGGACATCGAGAACTTCATCGGCGCGGGCGGTCTGACCTTCCGTCCGTCGCTGGCCGGTAGTGCGTCGTATGTTCCGACCTTCCCTGAGAACCCGCTCGCATTCATCGTCGAACTGAACCTCAACGGCACGTGGACGGACATCACCGACTACGTGTACGAGCGGGATCCCATTAACATCACGGACATCGGCCGCCCGAATGAGTCTTCCACCATCCAGGCGGGCCAGTGTACGCTAACCCTGAACAACCGGGACGGTCGGTTCACGCCGAAGAACGCCGCCGGCGCGTACTACCCTTACATCCAGCGAAACACCCAGATTCGGGTGCACGTTAACGCGGCGTCCGTGACCGGAGTCAACTACTCCGGCTATCGGTTCTTCGGCGAGGTGTCGGAATGGCCCCCGACTGCGGACACGACCGGCACCGACCAGTACCTACAGATCACCAGCTCAGGCATCTGGCGACGGCTCTCCCGTGCGAACACCAACATCGGCTCGGCGTACACCCGGTACAACCGGACCCTGAGCAACGTCGCCGGGTACTGGACGATGGAGGACGGCTCCGGCTCGCTCGACTTTGCCTCGGGGATCCTGGGCCAGTCGGTGATGGCGTTCACCAGCGGAGCGCCCAACCTATCTTCCAGCGGAGCCTTCCTCGGCTCCGACGCGCTCCCGGCGCTGAATGGTTCTGTCCTTACCGGAAGCATAGCCACCGCTTCCAACCCCACCGTCAACAGGTTCCGATTCGCCATGTTCGTGCCGTCCGGTGGCGATACCGGCGTGCCGAGCGGGAGCGTCCTGGCTACGCTTCATACCTCCGGCACCGTCGCCCGCGTGGACGTGACGCTGACGGGAAGCGGTGGCGGTCCGGTCACGATCAAGGGCTACAATTCGGGCGGGTCCCAGCTGTTCTCGGCCGACTCGACTACCGTCCACACGTTCGGCATTACGCTGCTGGCTGAGGTCAGCCTGGTTCAGTCCGGCGGAAACATCAGCTACGCGCTCAACCTCTACCTGCCGGGCGATACATCACCGACGGCTAGCGCGAGCGGGAGCATTACCGGCACCGTCGACGACGCCACGTCGGTGGTCTTCAACTCCGGAGCAGCCTACAAGGGAACGGTCGTCGGCCAGGCCATAGTCCTGTACTCCTCGCCCGCGCTTGCCGACGCGGCCGACGCCATTGGCGGTCATGTCGGAGAGGCCGCGATCGCCCGGTTCGAGCGTATCTGCACCGAAGAGGGCATCCCCTTTGAGGTGATCGGTTCCAGCTCGGTACAGATGGGGCCGCAGTTCAACGGGACTATCTCCGCTGTTCTCCAGACCATAGAGGATAGCGACCAGGGTCTCCTGTACGAGTCGATCACCCAGTTCGGCCTCGGCTACCGCGCGTACAACTCCATGGTAGACCAGACGGCCGTCGCTACGCTGGACTACGCGGCCGGCATGCTCTCCGCCGTGCCGGTGCCGACCTATGACGACCAGAACATCGTCAACGACGTCACGGTGAAGAACTACGACGGCTACACCTACCGGCTTCAGCTGGCCTCCGGTGCGATGTCCGTCCAGGATCCGCCCAACGGTGTTGGCGACTATCCGGGGAACCCGGTGGACGTCAATCTGTACTCGGTTGGCGAGGCGACGGGCATTGCCCAGGTGGCCAAGCGAATCCTGAACCCCGGCGTCGTGGACGAGATTCGCATACCGAGCGTGAGCGTCAACCTCGCCCGCTCGCAGGTGGCCAGCCTGTTCGCCACGATCCCCGGTGTGTTCGTCGGTGACTACCTAGCCATTTCCAATCCGCCCTCCTGGCTCTCCGGCGCCAGCCCTTCGAAGCAGATCGTCCTCGGCTACAGCGAGACGCTCAGCAACTTCGGCTGGTACATCGTGTTCAACACGATCCCCGAAGTAGGCTACGAGTCGGCGTTCTTCCCGGGAACGACCAGCGGGAGCCGCTCGGCCGGCAACACCGTGACCGGCAGCCAGTCCGGCTCGGTCAGCGGGGCGGAGATCGGGGACGGGGCCATCAGCCCCGGCAACCTCTCCGACTATACCAACTCGGCCAGCATCGGTGGCGTCACCGTATCCGAAGGCCCGACCGCTCCGGTGGACCCCAACACCGGGGACCTTTGGATCAACAGCAGCGCCGGTTACCAGATCAATCGGTTTGACGGAACGAACTGGAACGGCATCGTCTTTGACGCCACCAACGTCATAGCCGCCGGAACGATCACCGCATCCGAGATCCTGGTCGGAACCCTGACCGCCTCCCTGTTCGCGGCGGGCATCGTGGTCGCCGGCATCGTGGATGCCACCACCATCTCGGGTGCGCAGCTGATCCTGCACGGAAGCACGGGCCAGGTGCTCGTTTACTCCGGCTCTCCCGCCTCCGGAAACATGGTCGCCTCCCTCTCCGGGGCCACCGGGGCGGACGGGCGCGGAAACAGCTACGGCTCCGGCTTCGCCATCTACGGTTCCAACGGCAGCCAGGTCCACATGTATGTCAACGGGAGCCAGGCGGTAACGGAGTACCCGTCGGGTGGCGGCACCGAGGCGACGCCGACCCGGATGTCCATGACAATCTTCAACCAGGGCGCTGGCAACGAGCGCATGGAGATGAGGTTCGCCGGTCCGCAGTCCACATTCGACAACCTCGGCGTCAACGTCATCCTGGACGGAACCGCAGCGGATGGCAGCTTTACCTGCACCGGATTCCTGGAAGTGGGCGGTAGCTCCTCGGCCGCCTGGGGTCCAGGCGTGCTCGGTACCTACCTCGCCGTGACGCACCAGCTTCTGGTCGGTGGTGCGACCGGCTCGGCTGCAGTTGAGGTGAACGGTGGCGCTAACTTCGGCGGGAATGTGATTGTTGCAGGCGGCCTGAATGGATCGGGCGCGCTGCCGCTGAGCACGGTCTCGAGCCCTTCCCTCACAAGCCCGTCGGCGAATGAGGTAAGCCTCGCTGGTGCTATCAACGGCCTTATCAACAGAATGCACAGTCTCGGATTCATCTTATAGAAGGGTATCGCAATGTCATCGGTTAAGTGGACGCAGACTGCTGGTCGCAGCAGTGCCGAGGTCAATGGTGTATCGTACCCCGTGGGCGGGGCCTGGGTTCTCGACATCATCACCGGCACAGGGAACACTCAGATGTTCTTCTCAACGGCCTACCCGAGCCCAGGGTACATGCAGTACAACGACCCTCCGATATACAGCTTCGACGCGCTGACGGAGGCCGATTCCGACGGCACGGCTGCCGCTCTAAAGACAGCGGTTGACGCGCTGTCCGGTGTGGTGGGCTCGACGCTCACGGCATTCAGCGTCACCCAGGGCGTAGGGGTCCATCTTCTCTTCGACGCCAACTGGTCTAACTTCCTGTTCAACATCACCCTCCCGACCGAGATCTCTGGCCAGGAGAATGGCTCCGACTCGGCCCAGCTCACCACGGCTTCCCCGGCGGACGGGAAGCTCAGCCAGGCGGACATCGACACCATCACCGCCTCGCTCGTGGCGCACATCAAGACCCTGAACACGGTGGCGGACTGCTCGGTTGTGCAGTCTGTTGTTACCCCGGCAACCATCTAACCCCTATCACCGACGGAGGCAACGTCATGGCCACATCAATAGCACCGGACATCCGAGTCGACGCAAACCGAGTCGCGGCGATACTACGCGAGCAGCTGGCCGATGCCAACATGCACAACGCCGTTCTTACCGTGGCGCTTGAGGACGCGCGGGCTCGGATCGCTGAGCTGTCCGCCGCGCTCGTGGCCAAGATGGACGCCGAGAGCGAAAGTGAATCCCCCGCCTTATCAGTTGCGATTTAAAATGAGGTGGTATGTCCCCGACGGAAATCCTTGCCCTGCTAGGTGGATCCGGAGGTGGTGCGGTCGGGCTGGTCATGCTAGCGCTGTTCATATCGGGGCATATCGTCCCGAAGAGCCGGCTGACCGAGATCAGGGCGGATATGAGGGCGCTGCGGGAGGAGCGGGATGAATGGAAGAAGATATCCGAAATCGAGAGGCAGAGAGCTGATGTCGAGAGACAGCGAGCGGACGCCGGTGTCCTGGCGGGGCAGATCGCCAAGGACATCATGCTCAGCCTCCGTAAGGAGATCCAGTAATGTGGCCTTTCAGGAGGAAGAGGGTGCAGGTTGATGTAACGCCGATTCAGCATGCAAGGGCCCAGAGGGAAGAGGCCCAGCGCAAGCTGAAGAGCGCCCACAAGCAGCTAGCTCATGACGACGCGACCACCATAAGGCCGCTCAGGGTGATGGCGAGAGAGAATCACATCAGTGAGCATCTCGACTCGATCATCAGGAGGGTAAGGAGTGATGGACCCGAGACAGATAGCCTTTGACCTTATCAACTGGGGTGTGGACTTTGCATTCCTCGTGCCATTCTTCTTCCCCGCCTACATCCGGATAATCTGGGCCTGGGAGAAGGACGAGTGGGGATGGAACATAGTCCTTCTGGATCTGGCTGTATCCATCGCTCTCCTTCCGTCATTCGTGCACCGGGTTTTCGGGACCAATGTCAGCAAGGACTTCTTCATCTGGCTCATTGCAATATCGATATGGCTCATACCCATCATCGTCATCTGGCGCAGCGTGATGATCTGGAAGAAGCAGAGGAAGATCGACACGAAAGAAGAGGAGAAGTAATGGGCATCATCATCGACTTCAGCACGGCCCGGCCGAGCATCCCACTGCTCAAGTCGGCGGGCGTGACGACCGTCATGCGGTACATCGGCTGGGACGGGGTCAGCGGGTACCCCAACACCGGGAAGAACCTGACCAAGGCGGAGGCCGACGCCTACATCAGGGCCGGGATCTCGGTCGGAATCGTGTTCGAGTACCTGGCCAACGCGGCGGCGCTCGGTCACGAGCAGGGCGCGAAGGACGCCGCCCTCGCCAAGGAGCAGCTGGCGCAGCTGGACGCGCCGGTCACCACGGGCGTGTACTTCGCCGTGGACTACGACATCCCGGACTACGCGCCCTCGCTCGCGAATACCCCACAGAACGCGATGGAGAAGCTGGGACCGATCGGCCAGTACTTCAAGGCCATCAAGGACTACAAGGGCGGCTACCGCATCGGCGTGTACGGCGGGTACTGGGCTGTCAAGCGCATTATGGATGCGGGCCTCGCGACCATGGGATGGCAGACGGTCGCCTGGTCCGGCGGCAACGTCGATCCCCGGATCAATCTGCTACAGACGGTGCATACGCCGCCCCTCGTCGGCGTTGACGTGAACGTACATGTGCAGAGGCAGGCGGACTTCGGGCAGTGGCCGCATCCGTACGTTCCTCAGCCGGGTACCGTCGTCGTGCCGAACGTGGTGGGCAAGGAGGCCTCGGACGCCGTCAAGATCCTGTCCGAGGCGGGGCTTCACCCGCACGGGGAGCCGCTCCCGATCATCGCCACCCAGACCCCGGCTCCAGGTACCCACGTGGCCCCAGGGACGACCGTGTCGGTCACCTACAGGTAGACGTGAAGCAGCCCCGCTCCTGAACGTTGCGGCGTCCAGGAACGGGGCTGCGGCTTGTGGTTAGACGACGGCGATCAGGATGCCGGCCACGAGGACCGCGACCCCGACGATGCCTATCTGCAGGATTCCGTGGCGGGCGAGCTGCCTTACGAGAGCCATGGCTTGCACACCCACTGATTCCAGTTGTTCCCGCTCGCCTTGAACTTGGCGACTGCGTTGAGGGCGTTGGTGTAGCCGTTGAACAGGTTGCCTCCGACCACGCTCCCGAGGATCTGCCACAGCCCGCTCGCCCCGCTCGGGTTATAGGCGTTGGTGTTGTCACCCGACTCGCACATGGCGACCGACTCGGCTGCCGGCTCGGCCCAGGCCGGGCCGCCTGCCTCTATCCATAGCGCGCCAACCTGTCCGGGCGTCAGCTGCCCGCTCGCGGTTGAGTGCTGCGACTGCCCGCCAGAAACCACCGTGGGCTGGGGGATGCTCCCGGTGGAATCGGTCGCCGTGGCGAACCGATGCGGCTGAGGTGACGAGGCAGGAGACAGAACACGCGGGGCGGCTAGCGCGTGGGGGTTGACGGGAACGGTGAGGTTCTGGCCGACGTAGATGACGTTGGCGTACTTGATCGTGCTATTGTTGGCCCAGTAGATGCCCGTCCAGTACTTGGACGATCCATAGATGCGGGCAGAGATTGTGCTCAGTGAGTCGCCCGGCCGCACGCGGTAGGTGCGAGACACGTCGGCGATCTGGTGAACGACTACCGGGCTGACGGCGGCGGCAGCCGGTTTCTGTCGCACCTGTTCATTGCTCAGATTGATGTGCGTTACCGGCTGGCTCACTGCCGAGTTCGCGGCCATCGCGTCCGGCAACGGGCCACCGGCCCCGAGGTATGACCCGCCGCATATCACCAGGGTAATGGCGATCGCAGCCAGTACGCAGTTCCTAACATCTCGCCAGCTCATCAGTTCACGATTAGACATCGCTATCCGATCCTAGCAGGGACCCGCAAATTAACTGCAGCGGGATTGGCGAGTTTGACGCTACTCCCTACCAGGGGGTGTATAACGGGCGAATTACGTATTCGTTACCTAAGCGTTATAAAGCGGTCGCCAGCTGGCTTCGCGGCGCGGTCGGCCGGCGGGGCTCCGGCCCTACCCCTCCGGCCCGTGGCGGAGCCTGTCGAGGCCGGGAGAAAAGGGGTCGCCGCGCGCTAGCGCCCGGACCGGACCGCCCGACGCCTTATTTCGGCCTCTCCGTCGGTTCTGCCTTTCAATAGGAACAGGCCCCGGTGAGAGCCGCAAATAGCTCACCGGGGCCTGTACTGGGAAAGGCAGCGGCAACTGATAGGGTCGCGATCCAGTTGCTGCTACACCAAGGGAAGCCAAGGACCCATAGGCCCTCCATCCATTCGGGGATATCTACCCAGACCCCTAGTATACCCGAACAGGAATGGGTTCGCTAGGGCTTGAAGAAATGCCGTTCGTACATGTCCCACTCGTTCCCGCCCTGCCAGACGACCCGGTAGATGCCGGATCCCTCGGCCACCCGGTAGCACATGAAGCAGGGCTCGCTGTTCACGTACAGCGTGGCGGCGTGCCAGAACTGGGGGCTGGCCATCACGATCGCGCCCACCTCGGCATGGACCGTGATGCAGTCGCTGTAGTCGCTCTTGCCCTGGCCGGCCGGGAGCTTGCCGCGCGGGCAGCCGCCCTGTATGCAGGTCGGCTGGCCGTACGGACCCTTGGCGTAGCCGTGCCCGAGTATGCGGCCCTCGGAGGACACAACGACCGCGCCGACGTTCCGATGGGTACAGCGGGCCAGGCCCGAGATCGACTTTGCCACGCCCATAAACGCGTGGTCTTCTGTTGTTGGTATCATGGCCCCTCTAGTTCACCTATGTACTCGTCAAGTATCTCATGGGCGAGTTCCCTGTTCCCGTCCATCACCGCCTGGTCGATCCTGATCAGGAACAGCCTGGCCTTCCGTTCTTCCTCGTGGCGCTTCAGAGCACTCGCGCTCATCCGGTCCCTGGTCTGCTGCGATAGCTTGTATCCCTTTGGCCTGCCCATCGCCGCCCCTACGGTTCTCCGTGCTCGTGCTCGAGGTCGATGCGCCAGCGGTGAAGGTGGCCGTGGTACAGTCGCCACATTCTCAGGAGGTACTCGCTGTTGAGGATGGTCTTGAGCCCGACCAGATACCCGAGCGAGTCGGCGTGCCGGTTCTCCATGTGCTTGGCGAAGTTCTCGTCCGTCATGTTCTCGCTCGCGGTGACGAGAACACGCTCTAGAATGGCCACCCGAATATGCTCCTCAGGGCAATACCGATGATCGGTCCGACTATCCATTCAACGACTACGATCGCGAGCAGCAGCATGATAAAGTCGGCGCGCTGGCCCGGCTTCTTCGGAACGTCGATGCGAAACCAGTACCACCACGGCTTCCGCCCGCCCTCCATCACCTCCTGGATGGTCTCCTTCTTACCGTGAACAGGACAGAACTCCGCGCTTGAGTAAAACTTCCCTTCGCAGATATGTTGCTCTTTCTTTTCCCTAGTCGGGGTCGACAACATACAGCCTCTCTACCATGAGTGGGGTACCGAACCCCGCGATTCGGTTGCCTACGCAGACCACTACGTCGTGGTTAACGGCGATACCCTCTATCTTACGCTTTAGCGAAGGAAATCTAAAGCGGTTCACCCGAAGGTAGACCTCTTCGTCGGTCGTGTCATAGCAGCGGATAGAGCAGTACGCCAGAAGGTCTGGGCGCTTGAGGGTCTTGAGGATATCAGCAGCTTCTTCACCCGTCCGTGAGCGGCGGTTCTCCACGGCGTCCTGGTAGTTGATCTCGCGAACCAGACCCATGTAGACCACGCGGGGTCCCTCACCGTAACTATTCTTGGCATTGGCTCCGTAGTTCTGCTCTACATAGATCTCGGCGGTCTGGGCTCCGTCGTGGGTGGGGCGCGGAACGTTGCGCTGCCTGCCCAGCCAGCGGCCTACCTTGTCCAGGATCTCTTCCGTCCTGTGGAGCCCAAAGGGATCCTTGGCCGTGGCGAACTCCTGCATCTTCTCCACGGTCTTGGGTCCGATGCCCGGCACGATCTGAAGGTCCGCCCAGTTCTTCCAGCCGCCCTCCGGCTCGCACTCCTGAATTTTGTCAGCGGTCTTCTCGCCGATCCCCTTGATCTGGCTCCAGCCCGCGACGAGGCCAATGTTCGGTACACCAGTCCAGCTTCCTCTGGAGTTCGTCAGCGAGGGCGGGCGGATCGCTATGCCGTGCGCCTGGGCGTCCTTCATCAGCTTGAACTGGCCCTCGACATCCCCCTCCTTCGCCAGCGACGCCGCATAGAACTCCAGCGGGTAGTGGGCCTTTAGCCATGCACACCACAAGCCAAGGATCGAGTAGCTGACCGAGTGGGCATAGACAAACGCATAGGTACCCGAGGTGACAAGTCGCTTCCATATCCGCTGCGCCGTCTTCTCGTCGATAGAGTGTAGTCTCGCAGCTCCCTCCACAAAGTTCCCCATGCTCACGTTGAAGGCGGCTTCGCCAATCTTCTTGGCGATGATTCTCCGGATCTCGTTCGCGTTCGTCCAATCGAATCCGCCTACTTCCCGAACGATCTGGAGGATCTGCTCCTGGTATATGATCTGACCGCGCGTGTGAGCTGTGATGCGATCTGTGATTGGATGAAAGCGCTCTGGCTTACGGCGTCCGTGCTTGACATCACAGTATTCCGCTGTAGTACCAGAGAAGAGTGGACCTGGACGGCTGAGTGCATTGATGTCGACCACTTCGCCAAACGTATCCGGAGAGACGTCTCTATTGACCAGGCGGGTAGCTCGACCCTCAAACTGAAAGATTCCTGTGACATCTCCTCGCTTGAAGATCTCCAGTGATCGGGGGTCATCGTCAGGTATCGCATAAAGGTCCTCCAGGGTAAGGTCGGCCATCTCGAGGCAGTTGGCGATGATACCCATCGTCTTGAGACCGAGCAGGTCCATCTTGATCATGCCGGCGTACTCAACGTCGTACTTATCAATGCTCAGTACGGAGCGGCCGTCCCGGTCGTACACGGAGCACACGTCGGTCAGCGGCGTGTTAGAGACGATCAGGCCGGCGGCATGAATGCTCATGCCCCGGACGTTACCCTCAAGCCGGGTGGCCTGCCATACCTTCGGGAACTGGTTCTTGATGGCCATCGCCGAGGGGAACATGTCGAACGTGTCCTGCAGAGAAGAGCTGAACCGGGAGTCGCCGCCCGACCGCTCGATAATGCGCTCGCTGATCGCCTTCTTTGCCCAGTGCGGGATCTGGTAGACGCGGCATGTATCGTCTAGCGAGTTCTTCCCACGATAGCGCACAAAGTTGGCAACTGTACCAACACAATCACCGCCATAGCGTGAGGCCATGTATTCGCGTACTTCGTGACGACGCTCGTCACTGATGTCAAGGTCGATATCAGGAGGATCGGTACGAGTGACATCGATAAACCTCTCGAACAGGAGGTGGGGGTAGCGGATGGGGTCAACCTCGGTGATACGGATCAGCCAGCTGACCACGCTAGCGGCCACGGAGCCACGGCCCGGCCCCATCGGGATGCCGGAGTCCTTAGCCCAGCGCACCATGTCGCTCGTGGCCAGGAAGAAGTCCGCATAGTCCTTGTCGACGATCAGGCCCATCTCATACTTGGTGCGCTCGGCGTACCAGTCCTGCTGCTCCTTCGGCCGCTCGTGAATGCGCCGGTACTTCCATCCGAACCGGCACCACTGCCAGAGCAGCTCCTCGGAGGTCACAGGACCCCCGCCCAGCAGGCGGCCATGGCGGCCAGCTGTATCAGTTCCTTCCGAAGCTCCACATTGCCCTCGCCGGAGTCGTACGTGAGGGCGCGGCAGACCTCGCCGAACTCCTCGCCAAGAATGGAGAGACGTTCCAGCGTCGGCAGCGCCGGGTTGATCATGGCGTGTTCGCCGTGCTTCTGCCATGCACGCAGCGCCTCGTCCTCTATCTCGTTCAGCGTCGTCGGAGGGATGATAGGCTCAAATTCGTTCACGTCCACGGCTCTAGGTCCTTTGGCTCGGCCGGATAGCGCAGCTTCTCGGCCTTGGGTAGGGTTACATCACACATGTCGGCGATCTCGGCCGTCGCCATGATCGCGGCCCAGGCCTGGCGTCCGGTCAGCCCGGTCTTCTTCAGCCGGTTGACTAGCTCATGCTCGTCGGTCGGCAGGGTAAGCGGCACCGCGTAGTTCCACTCCCGCATGGCGTCGTCGACGGACGCCTTACCCCGGTGAACGGCGTGAAGCACTGCCTGCATCTCTGCGTCGTCCATGGACGGGTAGTGAGCATCGAAGGTCACCGCGAGCGGGACGCCCATCTCCTTGCTCAGCTGAGCGTAGGCGGTGTTCATGGCGCAGGTCCGCGGCAGTTCATAGAACGGCTGTATCTCTATGAAGTACCGCTCTCCGAACAGCCGCTCGAATCGCTCGATGACTCCTCTGGCGCTTTCAAAGTCAGGATCATCGTTATGCTCAGGAGTTCCTTTTCCTCCAAGGAGGGCGCAAGCGAGGAGGCTTCCGGAACACCCTGAAAGAGCGACAATGCCGCCGGCATTTGCCGCAAGGTTACCCCCGGATACTGTAGGGTGGTAATAGTAATCTCGGTACGACTGGGCAACGATCTTATTGAGGTTTCGATAGCCAGCGGCGGTGGCGGCAAGGAGGGTGAGGTGATTCTTGTATGCGGATCGGGCGGGGAGGAGCTCGACCTCTCCTCCGCGCTGGACGAGTCGTCTCTCATCGTTCTCCTCCAGAACGGAGCCACAGTACGCCTCCAGTCCGAATATGGGCTTGATGCCCGCCTTGACCGCTGCCTTCTCGAACTGAAAATG
>Ga0070679_100001193_pt1 | contig 22833 bp, 17 predicted proteins | sample KBSC63BmetaG_FD_65652 | JGI IMG/M metagenome (GOLD analysis project Ga0070679, IMG submission 65652) | Corn rhizosphere microbial communities from Kellogg Biological Station, Michigan, USA - KBS C6-3B metaG | ecosystem: Host-associated > Plants > Roots > Rhizosphere | place: USA: Michigan... | reverse complement strand
CAGCTCTGGAACTTGCAGGGCACGCCGTCCACCGGACGCGAATAGAGCATCGTGCCGCGGGGCACGGGATAGCCCGTGGCGAGCTTGCCCTGCTCGGGATCGAGCCGCATCTCGACGATGGACATCGCCGGAATCGGCCGCACGTAGTGCGGGTAGACGATGTTGAGCAGCGTCTCGCTGATCTCGGGAACATCGTCGTCGATGCGGAGGTGCACGCGCGCTGCGAGAAACGCGAATGCCTCGAGCATACGCTCGACGTGCGGATCCTCGCATTTGTTCGGCTCGAGCATGAGCCGTCCGGCCACCTTCGGATAGCGCTGCGCGAACTCCGCGCCCATGCGGCGCAGGAACGTGAGCTCCCGCTCGTAATAGTGCAGCAACTCTTCACGCATTCTTGGCCCCCGCGACGTCGATCTCACCCGTCGAGAAATGCAGCACGGTGTCGAATGCGACCTGTTCCGGCGTGGGGTCGAGGCGCAGCGTTCCTTCAACGACGAAGTGCAACTCGCGCCGGTGCGATTCGCCCTCTTGTTCCACGAGCGAAACCCGCAAGTTCGCGAGGCGAGGCTCGAACATCACGAGCGAGTCCTCGACTTCCTTCAGCAGCCGCTCACGCGAGTCGCCACCCTCGCCAATCGACGTCACGTCGACGATGCCGTAGTGGAACAGCGACGTGCGAAGCTCTTCGAAGCTCTCTGGCGCGGGATTGGGCGTTCGGCGGCAGTTGAGCAACCATTCGAGATCTCGGCGAACGGACGTCTTGAAGGTCTGCACGGACTCGGTATAGCTCACGCGCGGATCGGCGAGGCCTCGCGGATCCTCGTCCGTCAACCGATCGAGTACCGACGGTTGAACGGTCCGCTCGATCTCTTGCTTTGCCATGATCAGGACTGCGTGAGGCTGATCGCCTGAATTGGATCGAGCTTGCAGATGCGAAGATAGAGGCTCTGGCGCGTCGACTCGTCTTCCTGCGTCTTCGTGAGCACGCGATACATCAACGTCATCGGCGCGGCGGCGAGCTCGCCGGACTCCCACTGCTCGAGTTGGTGCGAATCGACGGCCGCGATCAGCTGTTCGAGAATTGGCGTCGCGATCGCCTCGTGACCGGCGTCCACCATGATCTTGGCGAGCTGCGTCTGCACGAGAAAGCGGCCGCGGGCCGTCTTCTCGCGCGCGGCCGCGAGCGTGAGCAAGGAAATCGCTCGATCGACGCGGCCGGCGCGTGCTTCGGCCGCGGCGAGCGCGAATGGATCGCGGATCCGCGACTCCGCGTTGTCCTCCGGAACGTCCGCGGCGACGGCGCCATCGCCTTCGGGGGCGTGCGACGCGGCTTCGTGCTCGCGGACGATGTTCGCGCGCAACCACGAGCGGGTCTCCGCGTTCGCCGTCGGCGTGTCGTCCATGAGCGTCATGTCGAGCAGCTGCGGCAGATCGGCGAGCAGGCTGCGTAGCGCGCCGCGCATGGCCGTTCCCACGGCGAAATAGTCGCCGCCCAGGGCGTCGCAGGCCGTGAGCGCATAACGCTGCAGGTCGAGCCACCCGCGTCCCTGGCCCGTGCCCATCACGCCTTCACAGGCCTCGAGCAGCTCTGGCCACTTCGAGTCGAGCAGCAGGCCTTTCAGTGCGGTGCGGACGTTGGTTGGCGGCGCCTCGAGCAGCTTGGGATCGAGGACGGCGCTCGCGCGTAGCTCACCCCATCGAAGGCCGCGGAGCAGCAGATACGCCGCGGGATTGAACGGATCGTTGCGGCGCAGGTATCGCGCGGCGCTGACGATCCTTGACGTGGCATCGTCGCGCGATGTCGGTTCAGGCGCGAGCGGACCGGACGCCGCGGCAGCCGATCCCGTCGTGGTTCCGGACGTCGACGTCGGCTCGGCGGCCGTGAGCTCGATCGGATCGGGGTCGAGCTCGAGCTTGCGCTTGAGTTGCTGCGCCGCGGTTCGTTGCACCTCGATGATCGCCTCGCGCAATCTCGAGTACGACGGTGCGACGTCACCGAATTTGTCGCCGGAAAGCGTGTCGAGCTTTTCGAGCGTCGCCAACGATCCATCGATGTCGGCAACGAGTGAGCGCAGCCACGGCTTTTCCGTCGCGGTGAACGCCGCTTCGATCTGCTCCGGCGTCGGCTTTCCCGCCTGGATGGCCGACTGGCGGACTGCTGCCTGTTGGTCGCTTTCCCCAGCGGCAGCTTCGGTCGGAATGAGCTTCGCGTCGCGATGCTGGACGAACGTATAGCCGGAGCGATCCAGCCCCGTCATCTGCACGGACAAATCCAGCTTGCTTCCCAACCAGGCGAGCGGCGACGCACGCATCTCCGCATCGCCGTCATCGATTTCAGGGAAGATGTGGTCCCAGTGCTCATCGACGAGGCCAACGAGGACGTCGAGGCCGGAATTGAGTCCAGCGAAGCCTTCGCGGCGGAGGAGCGCTTCGGTGAGCCACGCCGCGATCTGGAGGTCCTTGGATTTTCCGGAGAGGATTTCCTTGGACAGTTTGATCACGTTCGGCCAGTCCGCGATCTTGCGCGCGGTGGCCCATTCCCCCTGGGGGGCGTCGTCATCTTCGCGACGCGCTTCCTTGAGCTTGTCGTAGAGGGGGTCGTACCGCAGGTCGACGCCGCCGGGGTTCGCCCCGGGGATCGGTTTCAACAGCTCATCGCGCAACGACATGACGCAGCCTACGACGACGCCGGAACGTGCGTGATCTCGAGCTCGCGCAGTTCCAGGATCGGAAACTCCTCATCGTCGACGAGCAGCATCTTCTGTCCGACCGGCGCCTGGTCGCCGTCCGACACCTCGGCCCAATTCGTCTTGCGGCCCAGGCGGACTTCGGGATCAGGATCTCGCCAGGTGAGCGGCGCGATCGCGGGGAGCATCGCTTCGCCCATCTCGAGGCCTTTGAACGTTTCCGCGGGGCGAACGATGGCCGGCGCCCAGAGCAAATCGCGGAGCTGCTTTGGCGCTTGGCACTTGACGGAATCGATGTGCTCGAACGGGAGCCACATGTACTGGCCCGCGGCGAAGACCTCGAGGCGCGGTCCGATGCGCGGATCGCCGTCGGTGATGGTCTCGAACGGCTGCCCGTTGATCGTGCCGCCAACCACCTTCGCCGAGCTCACGGGAAAGCTTTGCTTCTCGAACATGTCCTGGCGAAGACGTTCCGCGTGGAGCGCGGCGTGGTAGAGCAGCGCGCCCATCTCGGCGTTCCGTCCGCCGGAGCCCAAGACGTTCAGGTGCTTTTCAGCGCGCTCGTACTGGCCTGCGAAACACAGCAATTCGAAGAGAAATGCCCGGCGTTGGGCGTCGGTCGGGTTGTCCCGAACCTCGGCGCCCAACGCGTCGATCGCTTCGTCAAGCCGTCCAGCTTGAAAAAGCTGACGGGCGTTCATCAAGCCTTCGCGTTCGCCGCAATATCGAACGACGCGGAGACCGCGGCGTCGCCCGTGCCGTCGGCTTTCTGCGGCGTGTAGTCGAGCTCGAACTTGGAAAAGTTCAGCGTCACGTTCTCCGTGAGCCGGTCTTCTCCGCCCGATCCGCCCGTGGAGATGGACGAGATCAGGATCTCGGTGAGCTTGATCTTCAGGTACTCGAGCGGCTGGTCGCCCGCCTTGCGAACCGTCAGAGTCACCTTCTTGAAATGCTTGCCGGTACAGCAGCCCTGCATCAAAACGGGAGAAGAGGAGTCGATGTACTTCGTGAACGAGATGTCCTGGACGTTCACTTTGCCGGCGCCGCCTCCTGGGCCGTCGTGCGTCGTCCCGCTCTGCGTCATACCCCACGACCAAGCGAGAACCTGAATTTCTCCTTTGTGGGTCTTATCGACAGACTCGCCTTTGATATCATCGATCTTAATGAACATGTCGACTGCCATAGCCTATTCTCCGTGCTCAGAGCGGTAGAGGTGGTGCTGCGTGCGTTGTACTTCGTGGGCGCAATACTACATCGGCGGGGACGTGTACGCAGTATTGGGGGTCACACGCGACTCAAAAATTACATTCGCGGGCGCGTGTGACCCTGCATCGGAGGGAAATCAGCCTGCCGCTGCCGGCAAATTGGCAACGAGGCGCATCGACATCGACAGCTCGTCGAGCTGGAAGTGGGGACGCAGGAATGCGACGGCGCGATACGCGCCGGGCTTGCCCGCGACTTCCACGACTTCGACACGCGCTTCCTTCAGCGGATGGCTCGCCTTGACCGCGAAGCCGACATTGTCGTTCGCCACCGCGTACTTGATGATCCAGTTGTTGAGGAAGGTCTGAATCTCGTCCTTCGACGCGAAGCCACCGATCTTGTCGCGCATGATCGATTTCAGATAGTGCGCGAACCGCGACACCGCGAAGATATACGGCAGCTGCGCCGAGATGCGCGCGTTCGCCGTGGCAGCGTCCGAATCGTAGATCTTGGGCTTCTGGGCCGATTGCACGCTGAAGAACGCGGCGTAGTCGGTGCCCTTGCAATGGACGAGCGGCACGAACCCCAGATCGGCGAGCTCCTTCTCGCGACGATCGGAGATCGGCGTTTCCGTGGGGCACTTCATGGCGATGTCGCCGGATTCGGTCTTGAAGTTGTGGACCGGCAGCCCGTCGACCAACCCACCCGACTCGACACCACGGATCGTCGCGCACCATCCATATGTGGCGAACGCCTGCGTGATGCGCGTTCCGAGCGCCCACGCGGCATTCGCCCAACAGTACTTGCTGTGGTCCGTTCCGTCGACGCCCTCTTCATAATTGAAGGCTTCAACCGGCACCGTGGCGCTGCCGTACGGCTCGCGAATGAGAATGCGCGGCAGCGTCAGCGCGACGTAGCGGGAGTCTTCGGTCGCGCGGAAGCCCTTCCACTTGGCGTACTCCGTCGTGTCCATGACCTTCGCCATGTCACGCGGCGCGTCGAGCTGCTGATAGCTCTCCATGTTGAACATCTCGGAGCTGGCCGCGCTGATGAACGGCGCATGCGCCGCCGCCGCCACCTGCGAGATCTTCTCGAGCAGCTCGATATCCTGGCCCGACTTGCCGAACTCGAAGTCGCCGAGCAGGGCGCCGAAGGGGGTGCCGCCGAAGACGCCGAACTCCTCCTCGTAGACCTTCTTGAACAGCGCACTCTGATCGAACTCCGGCGCCTTCTGCAGATCCTTGAGCAGATCCTTCTTGGAGGTGTTGAAGACCTTGATCTTGAGCTGCGTGCCGGTCTCGCTGTTGTTCATCAGATACTTGAGGCCGCGCCACGAGCCCTCGAGCTTCTGGAAGTCGGGGTGGTGGAGCACCTCGTTCAGCTGCGCCGAGATGAGGGCATCGATCTGCGCGATGCGCGCATTGATCATCGCCTCGGTGTCGGGATTCAGCGTGACGGTGCCCTTGAGGACCTCGGCCACGAAGTTCTTCACGAGGTCCTTGCCTCGCTCCTTCGCGGCCTGGTCGCGGCCCATGCGCCCTTCCTCGACGATCTTGTCGAGGAGGTTGAGCTCGGGCGAAAACGTGGATGCCGCTTGGTTTTGTGCCTGGGCTTCAGCCATTGCCGCCTCCGCCGATCTCGGATTGGAGCTTCTTCATCGCGTCCGCGTCGTTGAGAGTATTCTGAAGAATCTCTTCCAGCTTGTCGTTCCCCTGGAGCGCGCCGCGCATGTCCGCGAGCTTCGTCCGAAGATCGAGCAGCTCCTTGAGGGGACCGACCTGCTTCGCCACCGCGTCCGGCGAAAAGTCGTCCATGCTCTCGAAGGTGATGTCGACGCCGATCTTGCCGCCGCCTTCCTGAAGCTTGTTCTCCACCGCGAACTGCACGCGCGGCTTCATGCTCTTGAGTACATCGTCAAAGTTGTCCGGCGTGACTTCGACGAATTTGCGATCCTTGAGTCGTGGAAGCGCCTCGGCGGGGTTGCCGCTCAAGTCGGCCAGGACTCCCATCAGGAAGGGGAGCTCCTTGGTTTCGACGGCACCACCCGTCTCCACGTCATAGCTGATGTTCACGCGCGGAGGTCGCACGCGCTCGAGCTTCTTTTGTGTTCCTTCTCGTGCCATGGTGAGCTCCAGGATGCCGTGTGTTTGCGCCGCGAAAGCGCCAAGCGGAAATCATGGGGGTGTGGCGTGGACCCGTCAAGCGAAGCGCTACGTTTTGTTCATCGATTTTTTCAAATCCTCGCCGCGCGCGGTGCGCGGCAACGGAAACTCGCTCACCTCGAGCAGCGGCACATCCGCGAGCTCGCGAATCAGTTGCGCGAAATTGTCATCAGTCGTCGACGAAGGCACCACTCCGTCGGCGCGCAAACGCGCCAGGTGCTCGCGTGCTGTCGCGACGCCGTCGCATCGCGACAAAAGACCAGGAAACCACGACGGACAGGGCGCCTCGACGGAGAACGGCTTGAGCGTGCCGACGGTCGTGGCGACCGTGGTCCATGTGCCGTCGACGAGCACCGATCGCACGCGCATCTCGGTGGTCGGAATGGCGCGCAGCGGAAGATCGAGCAGCCGTCGCGTCTCGTCCGGGCCCCACTCCACCGTCTCGCTTGCGTAACGGACCAGCCACAACAGGTCCTCGGCCGATGTGTGCTCGCTGATCGTGTGGTGGCGGGTCACCACGGCGCGCCGCTGCGCGCGCCGTTGCATGATCACCTGAACGCCGACCAGGTGCTCGATGCCCGCCCACTTGAAGAACTCCCGCTGCCGCATCAGCGCGTCGGGCGTCAGGCGTCCCTCCGCGAGTTGGTTTGCCTGATACTGCTTTGCCTCCGTGATCCCGCTTCGGAACACGACAACGTCGAACTCGTCCTCGTCCGGACCAAGCATCCGGCGCAGGCGCTGCTCCGTCGCGTCGGACGTCCGGTCGGTCAACATGCAGTCCAGGAAGAACAAACCGCCGGGCTTGAGGTACTCCGGCAAGCCGGCAACGATGCGACGCGTGATCTGCTCGCCATCGGCGCCGCCGTCGCGAAACACCATCTCCGTCGACTCGGCGGGCACGTACGGCGGGTGCGCGCTGATCATGTCGAACTGCTTGCCGGCTACCGGCTCGTACAGATCGCCCTGCACCGCTTCGAAGTTGGGCAGGTCGTTCAAGGCTGCGTTGAATCGCGCGAACCGCGTCGATCGCTCCGTGATGTCCGCCGAATACGCGTTCCGAGCGAACTGTTTGGCCGCAAGGAGAGCAGCGATGCCCGTGCCCGCGCACATCTCGAGATAGTCCGCGCACGGCACCCGCGGCATCATCGCAATGAATTGGTGTGTTTCCGCGGTCATCGGCGTGTAGACGACGTCGGGTGGCGACCCTTCGCCGATGGCCTCCGCCGCCTTCAGGCGGTCCGAGATCACGTACAGGTTCTCACTCGGGAACAGAGCGACGGTGCCGACACATTCGTCGGCGTTTCGGATCGAGGGCTGCAGCAATCCCAGATCGGTCAACGTCGTCAGCTCATTTGCCGAGAGAACGCGGCGAACCGTCGTCCACGGAACGTGCTCGCCGTCTAGGAAGAGCAGAACGAGCAGCGACTGCGGGTCGTCAGGCGCCTTGAACACCGTGCGCCTTGGAGACTCCAGCGACAGCATTCGACCCAGCCATGGAATGTTCGCCGCGGAGCACACCGCCGGCTCAGTATATCCCACGGCCGGCAACCATTCGCGCAGACGAGCGAATTGTGCCGGCGTTCCCATGACGAACGGCTCAGTGGCCCAGCGAGACGGAGCGCGTTCGAGCGGCGTGGGTTCTTGCGTGATCGACATCAGATGGATGGTGTGCGAATGGACAGCTGACGTGCGGGTGAAGCAACAGCCTGAATACGCGGGATGAGGAGCGTATCACCGTCGCGCGCAGACGTGAGTGCCGTAATACCGGCGTCGAGCATCGACTGCACGTCGGAATGCGTCGACAGGGTTTCCGCGCAGGGAATCGAGGTTGGCTCGCCATCGATCGGCGTGACGTAGAGCGGCATTCCACCAATTTCACCGCTCGATGCCGGCGCGCCGTCGTGCACGATGCCATTGGCGATGGCCAGCGCGCACGCGATCGCGGAGTTGGCCCAGAGAAAGCCTTCGTGCGCCGGTCGCCCGTCCCCGAGCTCCTCGAATTTGATCATCTCGCATTCTTCGCCGCGGCGCCCGTATGGCAATCGCGCCAGAAAGCGAGGTGCGGACAACGAGAGAAAGGCAGCGGCGGGCGACGCGCGGAGGCTGTCCCAACCCGGTGGTCGAGCAGCGGTCCAGTCGTCGGAGTCGGTCGCCGCAAACGAGTCGATACCAAGGAACCTGGAGTGCGCGCCAGCGAGCCATGGAGCGCCCGCGACTCGCCCAATAGTCGCCAGCCTGGCGAGAAGCTCGACATCACTCGGCTCGAACGTGTAGGCCGCGACCAGGAGGGACCACCCGGGTTGTCCGCCAGACGCGTCAGCAACCAGTCTGTAGAGCGATGTACCGTCAACATCCGCGGCCGCGAGGTCGGCGTCGAGCTCTTCGCGCGAACAATCCACGAGATAGACGTGCATGCTCTCGCTCGTATCGAGGTGCCGCACGAGAAAATCGATACCGCGCCAGAGCGACTCGATGGCCTGAAATCGAGGATGGTGCAATAGCACGCGCATCGTTGCGGTGATCACGTCGTCGACTTTCGCAGCGAGGTCGCGCTGCTCTGGTGTCTTCTCGGCGACGACATGCGACCGAACGGCGCGCGAAACGAAGTCGGCCAGATCGTCGCGCGCCGATGGCGCGGGCGACGAGGCGCCGCCCGACGGCTGGGCGTCTTCGACGATGCGATCGAGCAGCGAACCCGAGGTCAAATCGACGGCGACGGCATCGGATTGTTGACCGCGCCGGAGCGGCGGGGCCGCGGCGGGGCCGGTCGTCGCGCCTGCCTCGTGTCGAAGCGCCATCAGCCGCTGAAACGTCGGCACGCGCCGGAGCAACTGATCGGGATGAAAGTCGTCGATCGCGGAAAAGGTGATGACGACCGGCGGGTCGCTCGGATCGAGCGCGATGCGCACCGTAGGAACAAGTTGCGACATCACGGCATCGACATCATCACGGTCGACCCGCCACGTCCGGCGCTGCCCGAGCGGTGTACTCTTCCCAGCGCTCGAGCCGCCAAAGTCACCGAAAATCCCGATTCGAAAGACCCCGCTCTCTATCGGGCGTCCGGGCGCCGCCGAGAAATCGGCGCCGAGATGAACTTCGGTTCGATCGTGTGCCACGGTGTCTCCTATCTCAGTGCGTCACAGTTACGCAACGAGCAGCCCGGCTCGAGCCAGACGCCCCAGCACCTCGTCAACGATCGCCGCGAGGCTCTCGCTCGTCGGAACGAATCCGGGGAGCGTGAGATCGCCGGAGGTGAAGGCGTGCTCGGTGTGTCGCACCAGCTGGGCGCGGTCCTTCGTGCCATCCAGGTGCGCGATGAGAAAGCGCTCAATGCCAACCAGCTTGTAGTACGAGTGCGCCAGCGTCGTGACTTCCTCGAACGAGAGCGCCTGCCATCTCGCGAGCGTGCTCGCCTTCGGGCGCGGCCCTGGCCGCGAAACGAGCGGCGATGGCAGCACACGGAACTCCACGAACGCCCCGCGCGTGCACGCCAGGAGCGCTGAAGCCAGCGCCTCGTCGTCGACATCGGACGTCTGTCGCGACGCGGCGAAACGCTCGGACACTCGGCGCCGGAGGTCGTCGAATGGGACGGCCTCTGGTGTTGCGTCCATCAGTGCCGTCAGGATCGCGATGACCAGCGGGTTGTTCGTGGTGACTTTCACTCCTTCGGGCGTCTGGAAGGACGTAACGCCTGGGCCTCGCGCCGCGTCCTCGGGGGATGCTTCGGCGGAAGCTACACGTGCGCGGATCATCAACCGATGAACGCCGTTCGCGACGGCTTCGGGCGTCGGCTTCGCCGCGGCGTGACAGAGGACCGATCTGCGAAATGGACGGCCGCGCACGAAATCGATGTACTGCTCCATGCGGAGGTGATCGAAGTTCGCGCCAAGCTTCTCCCGCAACTTCGCCATGGCGGCCGACTCGACGCCGCTGTGTGAATCGGCGACGTACGCGAGCCCGTTCGTGGAAGCTCGACGCATGAACTCCGAGAAGTAGATCGGCTCGTTCCACGGCTCGAGCTGCTCATGGAACAGGTGGACATCGCGCTGCTTCTCGAGCTCCTTCGCCTCTTCGCGGAGCACCGCGAAATGCGCCGTGTCGTTTGTCGGATCCGACGCCGCGATCGCGCTCGCGAACTCGCGGGCTCGCGCGACGCGTTCAGCCGGGTCGAGCGAAGGGTCGTCGTGGAACAACAGCATGTCGCGCAGCATGCCCCGCCGATGCCAGCCCGGATATGTGTTGTAGCTGACGTACGCGATACCGTGCTCCGAGAGATTCTGGCTGCACACGCGGAGAATCGCGTCCTGCACGTTCGGCGGGACCCACGAGAACACGCCGTGGCAGATGATGTAGTCGAACAGGCCGTCAGCTTCGCCAATGTCGGCGATGCTACGCAGCTGAAGATCGACATTTTGCAGTCCGAGCTCGGAGACGATGAATCGTCCGGACTCGATGTGGTTCGGCGCCAGATCGATGCCGACGAACTTCGACTTCGGCATTCGGAACGCCATGCTGACGAGATTCATCCCCGTCGCGCATCCCAGCTCCAGCACGCGACATCGCGACGGCGAAGGCGGCGTGAGGCCGTGCAGCGTCGCGATCGCCGCCAGCGCGTCGGGCTCGGCATAGTGAATCGGCCGGCTGTCGTACGCGACGGCGTCGTAGCTCGCCGCAATGTCGCGGGATTGGTCGCGGGATTGGTCGCGGGAAGCGGGAAGAGGGAAACGGGAAGCGGGAGCGTGCATTCGAGGCTCGTCGGCGCGGAATCAAACTGCGGTGGCCAGTTCTGGTGGATCCTACCTGCGGACCAGCGACTCGTGAAGTGCGACCGTGCGTGTCGATGCGAGGCGAACACGGAACGTCGTTCCCCGCTTCCCGCTTCCCGCGTCCCGCTTCCCGCGAAATGCTTCCCGCTCTAACTTCGTCGCCATGAGGCAGATGCAGCCGGTGTTGTGGACGAAGGGCGTTCTCCTCAGTCCTCAGCACTTCCAAACCCAGGATCGATTTCTCGAGGATCTCCTCGAGTTCCAGCTCTCCGCCCTCACCTTCTGTCCCTGGGGCTTTCATCGGCTCGAGATAGACCGCGAGGCGCTGGCGGCAGGGAGCTTCGGATTGTCGTCGGCGTCCGGCATCCTGCCCGACGGCTTGATGTTCGACGTACCCGCGTCTGAACCTGCGCCGCCGCCGAAGCCGCTCGAGGGCGCATTCGCGCCTGATCAGGAGTGGCTCGACGTCTACCTCGGCATTCCCGAGTATCAGTACGGCGGTCTCAATGTCTCGGGAGCGAATCGCGACCGCGACGCGCGCTATCGAGCGGAGGAGCTGCTTCGCCGGGACGAAACGACTGGCCAGGCGGAGCGACCGATTCAGGTCGCGCGTCGCAATTTCAGAATTCTGTTCGAGGGCGAGTCGCTCGAAGGGACAAGCGCGCTTCGCGTGGCGCGAGTCACGCGATCGGCGACGGGCGACTACCAGCTCGATCCGCGATTCGTTCCGCCGCTCATCGACATCGGCGCAAGCGATTATCTCATGGCGCTCGCGCGCCGGCTCGTCGAGATCCTGTCGGCAAAGAGCAGTACGCTCGCGGGCGCGCGCCGGCAGAAGAACCTGAGCCTCGCGGATTTCGGCGTCGCGGACGTCGCGAGCTTCTGGCTGCTGTACACGATCAACAGCTCGTTCCCCGAGCTACGACATCTATACGAGACCCGACGCGGTCATCCGGGCGAGCTGTATCGCGCGATGCTGGCGCTCGCGGGATCGTTGACGACATTCTCGGGCACGATCCACCCGCGCGAGTTGCCGAGCTACGAGCACGACAACCTCTCCGGTTGCTTCACTCGGCTCGATGCACAGGTGCGTGAACTGCTGGAGACCGTCGTGCCGGCGACAACCGTGTCGCTGCCGATGAAGCTCGTGCAGCCGTCGGTCTACGCGGCAGCGCTCGATCAGGACAAGTATCTCGTTGCCCCGCAGATCTATCTCGCGATGACGGTCGACGGCCGCGGCGTCGACGTGGCCGGCCGCGCGCCGCATCTCGTGAAGGTCGGCGCGGCGGGGCAGCTCGACACGCTGATTCGACAGGCATTGCCGGGCGTTCCGCTCACGTACGTGCCGAATCCGCCGAGCGCCGTGTCGGTGAAGGTGAACCACAGCTACTTCCTGCTGCAGAGGTCCGGCGCGGAGTGGGACGCAATCGCACGCGCGCGGAATGTCGCTGCGTACGTGCCAGCAGAGTTTCCGAACGCGCAGCTCGAGCTTGTCGTGATTTTGCCGAGGACCTGATCGCAGAAGGAGGCAAGGGAGAAGAGGACTGCGTACGGAGGAGGGGGCGAGCGCGGAGTTTTGCGTGCGGAGAACGTCGTGACCCCGCACTCATCACTTCACACTCGCCCCCTCCTCCGCACCCAGTCCTCTTCTCTCGCTCCGCCTACTTCCTTGTGAAGAGAAAGACCACAAGGACCACGGCCAGGATCAGAATCACGTTGAGCGCGATGATCAGCGGCCAGTAGGACTTGGTTTTCTCCTCCGGCTGTGACGCGGCTGGCTTTGCGGCAACCGGAGGCTGCGCGGCGTTCCTCGGCGGCGTGGGAAGCGTCGGCGCGGGCGGCATCACCGGCCCAGGCGCTTGAACTCGACCCAACACACGTGTGAACTCACTCGGCCCACTCGAGACGGGTATCACTGGCGCACCCGATTGCATCACCGGAGTCACTGGGACGGGCGGCGCGGCCGGTGGAAACGTCGACTGAATCGACGGCAAAGGAGCCGGCGCTTGCCAACTCGGCGCCGGCGGAGCGCCGCCGGAGATTGGTGGCGGCGCGAAAACTGGCGCCGACGGAAACGACGGCGGCGGCACCGGTGGCCGTTGAACGACCGGCGTGATGCTGTTCGGATCGAGTCGCGAGAAGAGCTGGTTGAAATCGTTCGCGTCTGCCGGCGGCGGTGCGACGGGCGGCGGCGGTGGGGGCGGTGAGTACGGCGCCACCGGCGGCATCACCGCATCGAAACGCGGCGCATTCGGCAGAGGCGGCGGCGATGGAGGCGCGCTCGCGAACTGTTGCGGCACACGCGCCGGCGCCGGAGGCGGCGGCGCCATGTGGCCGAAGACCTGAGTGAAGCTTCCACCTTGCTCGGGTGGTGGGGCAGCCGGCGGTGGCGGCGGTGCTTGCGGAACCGGCGCAGGCGGCGGCGGTGGTGGTGGTGGTGGAGCAAACGCCGCTGGAGGAGGTGGAGTAACAGCCGCCGGAGGAGTCGGAGGCGGGGGCGGCGCGGCCGCCGCGGGCGGCGGAGCTGAAATGCCCTGGAACGCGCGCGTGAAATCGCCCGGCTGCTTCGCGGGTTGCGGCGTCGCAGACATCGCAGGCATCGCGGCGCGAGTCGGCGGCGGGGCTGGCGGCGGCGTTGTCGGCTGTACCGACGGCGCACTTCGCGGCTCCGGCGGTTTCGGCGCGCCGAACATCTCGGTGAATGAACCGCTCTTTTTCTGCGCTGTCGGTGGCGCGGGAGGAGTCGATGCGACCGGCGGAGGCGCAGTGGGAGCAGCAGTCGGCGGTGAAGCAACCGGTCGCGGTGGAGTTACTTGAATCGGCGGCGCGGCACCTGGCGCCGGAGGATTCGGCGCGGCGCCAAAGATCGACGTGAAACCGCCGGCTGGTGGTGCAGCTGGCGGCGCAGGTGCGGCTGATGGCCTGACCGCAGCAGGCGGCGGCGGTGGGGGCGGAGCGGGAGGTTGAACGGCGGGCGGCGGGGACGGCGCCGCCGGCTGCGGTCGCGGAATGGCCTCGATCAGCATCGTCGCGTCACCCGCGATCTCATGCTGCTCGATCCACGACGGCAAGTCGGTGAACGTCGCCAGAAAATGCGTGACGATCACCTGCGTGCCGTCGACCGTGACCACGTCGAAGATTTTCGCCGCGGCGTCCGGAGTCAACGACCTGAGCCGCGTCACGAACCGCTGACGTTCGACGGTCGTTCCGACGTCGAGGTGGTGCAACATCACCATTCGACCGAGCGCGGTTTCCTGCGCGATCTGACTTCGCGCACCACGTTCGGTGATTGTTTTCAATACGCGGTACTTCGCCGCGAATTCAGCGCTTGTCATCAGCTAGGGCGAACGGGTACGTTAACGACGAGACCCGCCTTGGTCCGCGTCTACACGCGGTAGGTTACGCAACTATATAGACGTAGGCGCGCACCCCCCGCAACGTCGGTGCAATGAAGCAGCTATCGCACATCGTGTGGAACGAAGGCATGCACCTGGCCCAGCATCACTTCCAGGCGCAGAGCCGCTTCTTCGAAGACACGGTCCAGTTCGCGCTGACCAGCCTGTTCTTCAAGCCCTATGGGCTGATCGCCTGCGAGCTCGATGCCGACGCACTGCAGAACGACACGGTGTCGCTGGTCCACGCGCGCGGCATCATGCCCGACGGCTTGTCGTTCGATATTCCGGCCAGTGATCCGCTTCTCACGCCGTTGCCGATTCGCGACGGATTCTCGCCGACGTCGGACAGCCATCTCGTGCTGCTCGCGGTCCCGGCGTACCGCCCGGACCAGGCCAACTTCGCGATCAATGGGTCACAAGGGGGCTCGCCACGCTACCACGAGCCGTCGACGCGCTACTCTTTGCACTCCACGGTCGTCCGTGATGATATGACGGGACGCGACGAGCGCTCGCTCACGGTCGGCCGAAAGAACTTTCATTTGATGCTCGACAGCAGCGCGTCGGCGACGGATGGCATCGTGACGCTGCCGATCGCGCGCGTCCGCCGAGACGGCGGTGGCCATTTCGTCTACGACGCCGACTATGTCGCGCCGTCGATGCACATCGGCGCGAGCCCGCGCCTGATGTCGATGACCCATCGCCTGATCGAGATCCTCGACGCCAAGGCCGATAGCCTGGCACGCGGCCGGCGCGGATCGTCAGACGAGTTCGCGCAAAAGGAAGTCGCCAGCTTCTGGCTGTTGCACACGATTCACGCCACCGTACCAACGCTGCGCAATTTCCTCCAGTCGAAGCTCGTGCATCCCGAGCGGCTCTACGCCGAGCTCGCGCGGCTTGCCGGTGCGCTCTGTACCTTCTCGCTCGACACGCATCCACGAACGCTGCCCGCGTACGATCACGATCAGCCGGAACTGTGCTTCGACGCGCTCGACCGGCACGTGCGCGCCAATCTCGACGTGGTAGCGCCAACCGGCCGATCGACGATTCCGTTGGTGCACTCGGGGCAGAATCTCTACACGGCCGCGATCAAGGATCCGCGTTCGTTCGGACCGTCGAAGTGGATCCTGGGCGTTCGTTCGCCGCTGCAAGCGAACGAGCTTGTGGCGCGCGTTCCGGCGCTCGCCAAGTTCTGCTCGAAGAAGTTCGTGCTCGAGCTGGTGAAGCGCGCGTTTCCCGGACTGCGCATCGATCACCTGCCCTTCCCGCCCGCGCAGATCTCGCCGCGCGCGGACACGCAGTACTTCGCCATCGAACGCGCCGGCCCGTGCTGGGACACGATCGTCTCGACACAGGAAGTCGGCGTCTACGTTCCCGACGCCATTCCGAGCGCGGAGCTCGAGCTGGCCATCGTCGTCGACTGAGCCGCATGACACCGACGCAACGTGACTCGAACGCGAGCGCCGTGGGGCCGGCGCCTGATCCTTCGCCGCGCCGCGGCCGTCTCGCGCTTGCGTTGCAAGAGGCGCTGACGACAGTCGCTCGTCTTCGCCAGAACAAGCAAGTTGCCACCGACGCTGAAGCGTTTCGGACGCGCATCAAGCAAGTGCTGTCTCAGGCCGAGCAGGATGCACGAGCCCAAGGCTACACCGCGGAAGATGCGCGGTACGCGCTCTTCGCGGTCATCGCGCTGCTCGACGAAACGGTACTGAATTCCGGACAAGCGATGTTCGCCACGTGGTCCAGCCGCACGCTCCAGGAAGAAATATTCGGCGTGCACATGGCCGGCGAGCTGTTCTTCCAATATCTGCAGCAACTGCTCGGGCTTCAGGACTCGCCCGACCTCGCCGACGTGCTCGAGGTTTTCTCGTTGGCGTTGCTGATCGGCTTTAAAGGCCGCTACAGCGCGACGTACGGCAGCGATGTGCAAGTGCTCATTCGGCAACTCGCCGAGAAAATCGACCGGTCGCGGGGGCAGCCGGGCGAGCTGTCGCCGCGTTGGCGCCCGTCGGTGGGCGACATCGGCAAACGCCGCGATGTATGGGTGCCGCGACTCGCTGTCGTGGCCCTGATCACCACCGTGCTCACGGTGGCGCTCTACCTCACGGCGACGATCTCGCTGAAATCCACGAGCGGCGATCTCAAGACTGAAACGGCACGCCTCTCCCGCTAACAGCGAACGCCAATGCCGAGTTGGAAAAACCTGAAGCGATCGACGAAGACCTGGCTCCTGGCTCTCGCGGTCTTCCTGGGCTACGTCGTTCTCGCGGTCGTGCTCGTGCTTCTGCTGAAGGTTCGCGGAGCACGCGTGTGGTGGACGATCGGCGGGCTCGCGACGCTCGGACTGGCGAGCGCGCTGGTGTTGCTCTGGTTCCTGCGCGACACACTGAAAGCCGTGTTGCCATCGTCGACGGCAGGTACGATCGACGCGATGCTCGCCGCTGCGCGCGCACAGCTCGCAGCCTCGAAGCGCACGGCCTCGAATGGCAACCTCGGCGCGATGCCGGTGCTGCTGGTCGTCGGTCCCCCGGGCTCGACGAAGACGACGACGATCGTTCGTTCCGGCCTCGACCCCGAGCTGCTCGCCGGCGACGTGTTCCAGGGCGACACGGTGGCAACGACGGAGGCCGTCAATCTCTGGTACGCCCAAAGCACGGTCGTCGTGGAGGCCGGCGGCGGTCTCGTGCGCGACGCTTCGTCGTGGCAGCGCCTCATTCGTGAGCTTCGGCCGCGAAGCTTCTGGTCGGCGCTGACGGGAAAGCCCCAGGCGCCGCGACTCGCGCTCGTCTGCTTTGGATGCGACGAGTTCTACAAACCGGGCAGCGGCGAAGCCGTTCCCGCAGCGGCGCGCGAGATCCGCGCGCGGCTCGGTGAGGCGGCGCGACAGTTCGGCGTACAACTGCCGACGTACATCGTGTTCACGAAGCTCGACACGATTCCGCATTTCGACGCGTTCACGCGCAACTTCTCGCCGGATGAAGCGCGCGACCCGCTGGGCGCGAGCGTCTATCCGGATGCGGGCGGCGCCGGCACGTATGCCGATCGCATCACGCCGCGACTCGACCAGGCCTTCGGCGAGCTCACCGCATCGCTTGCCGAGCGGAGACTGCAAACGCTGGCTCGCGAGCACGCCGCCGAGTACAAGCCGGGCGCCTACGAGTTCCCCCGCGAGTTCAACAAGTTGCGCGGGATGGTGATCGACTTCGCGCGTGAGATCGGGCGGCCGAGCGAGCTCCAGGTGAGCCCCGTGCTGCGCGGTTTCTATTTCACGGGCGTACAGGCCGTGTTCGTGACGGACGGCGCGCAAGAACACGCGATCGCCGCTCAACAGTCGGCGAAAGAACCCGGCGTCCGGAACGCAACCGCGGTGTTTGGCGCAGGAGGCAGGCCGGTGGCTGCGCAGCCCACACCGGTCGCCGCGAGCGGGACACGCAAGGTTCCACGCTGGGATTTTCTCCCGCGCGTGATGCGCGAAGTCGTTTTCGGCGACAAAGCCGCGATTCGCCTGACGTCCGCCGGCGCACGCGTCGGCTTCTGGCGCAAACTTGGACTCGCTGCCGCCATCGTCATCACACTCGGCCTGAGCCTCGCATTCGCGATCTCATATAGCGCCAACAAACGGCTCGCCGGCGACGCGCTCGACGCGACGCGCGGGATCGCCGCGCTGCCGCCGAACCTGGTCGACTTGCCGCCGCAGGACGCGCTGAAGCGACTGGACGCGCTCCGCATGCAAGTGGATACGCTGAGCGCGTACGAGCACACCGGCGCGCCGCTGCACTTGAAGTGGGGACTCTATTCGGGCGCGAGCCTCTACCCTGTCGTTCGCGACGCCTACTTCGCGGCCTTCAGCAAGTTGATGTTCGCGCAGACGCGCACCGCGATGCTGCAGACGCTTCGCAGTCTGCCCGACGCGCCGCAGCCGACCGACGACTACGGTGAGACATACAATCTGCTCAAGGCATATCTCGTCACCTCGTCGCACCCGGAGAAGAGCACCACTGCGTTCCTCGCGCCGGCGTTGATGACGCGCTGGCTCGGCAGCCGCTCCGTGGACAGCACTCGGGCAACGCTGGCTCGCCGACAGTTCGAGACGTACGCGAACGAGCTGCGCTACGCCAATCCTTTCCCCGACACCGCGGATGTGCAGGCGGTCGAGAAAGGCCGCACATTTTTGCGCAAGTTCGCCGGCTCCGAGCACATCTATCAGTACATGCTCGCCGAAGCGGCGAAGAGCAATCCGCCGGTGCAGTTCAACAAGAGCGTGGCCGGATCCGCGCCGTTCGTGATCGACGCGTACGAAGTGCCCGGCTCGTTCACCAAGGGCGGCGCCGCGTTCATGCTCAACGCGTTCAAGACCGTCGACAAATATCTGAGCGGCGAGAGCTGGGTCGTCGGCGAAGATGCATCCGGCATGGACAAAGCGAAGCTCGTCGCAGACCTCCAGACGCGCTACTCCGACGACTACTCCGGCCAGTGGCGCAAATTCCTGTCGTCGGCGCAGGTCACCCGCTACAACGGAGTGAAGGACGCAGCGGCGAAGCTCGCGGTGCTCAGCGGCAATCAGTCGCCGTTGCTTGCGCTGTTCTCGGTCGCGTCGCAGAACACGGCGGTTGATCTGCCCGATGTGGCGAAGACCTTCCAGCCCGTGCAGGTCATCACGCCCCCGGCGGCCACGGACAAGTTGATCGGCGACAAGAATGGTCCGTACATGAGCGCGCTGCTCACACTGCAGTCGTCGCTCGACCAGACGGCAAACGCGCAAGGACCGGCAGCAGAACAAGCGGCAAGTCAAGCTGCGACCAATGCGACCGCCGCGCGCACCGCTGCTCGTCAGATCGCCGCTGGATTCAATGTCGACCAGCAGGGGCAGGTTCACACGGTCGTTCAGAGTCTGCTCGAGGCGCCCGTCGCCTACGCCGAGCCGCTGCTCAGAAGCTTTGGCGCCGACGAGATCAACGTGCGCGCGCGCACGTTCTGCAGCGCCGCGCGGTCGACGTTGGCAAAGTATCCGTTCACGCCGGACGCGACCGCGCAGGCATCACTCGCCGAGGTGACGGCGCTGATTCGTCCGAACACCGGCAGCTTGTGGAAGTTCTACAACGACGCGCTCGCGGGTGCGATTCCGAAACAGGGCACGCAATACGTCGCCAAGCCGGACGGAAACATCAAAGTCTCGCCGAGCTTCGTGATGCTGCTCAATCGCGCCCAAGCGCTCGCCGACGCGTTGTATAAGAACGACAGCCCGGACCCGCACCTGTCCGTCACGGTGCAGCCAATGCCAGGCGATGCATTCCAGAGCGTCAGTGTGAGCCTGGACGGCGAAGTGGTTCGATCGACCGCGAACGGCAACACGGAAAGTGCGAGGATCGACTGGCCTGGCGTGCAACACGAAGCGAAGCTCGGCGCAGGAAATGGCGGGCCCGAGATCACGATGGTCGGTCCGTTCTCGGGACCGTGGGCCGTCTTCCAGCTCTTCAATGCCGCCGACGATTGGAAGCCGGCCGGCAACGCGTTCATGGTCGGTTGGGAGCTTGCGACTCGCACACAGCGCGCGACCACGGCGCGCGGCACCGCGGCGAAGATCACGGTGCAGGTCGACGCCGGTGCCGCGGCGCCGGTGCTCAGAAAAGGCTTCTTCGCCGGAGCCGACTGCGGCGGCAACATCGCCAAATAGCAGCGCTCGCCTGGTGTCGTACATTTCGACATGCACGACATCCAGGTGCGCGCCACCTACATCGGAGGACCAACGGTCCTCCTCGAGATCGAGGGACTGCGCCTTCTCACCGACCCGACGTTCGATCCCGCGGGCACGAACTACGTCACGCCCGTCTACACACTGCGAAAGACGATGGCCCCCGCCATTCCCGCCGCGTCGCTCGGGACCATCGACGCTGTTCTGCTGAGCCACGATCACCACCCCGATAATCTCGATCGCGCCGGCAGAGAGCTGCTGCCGCATGCACGGCGGGTCATCGCGCCCATCGCGGGCGCCGAACGGCTGCTCGGCGGCGCGATCGGGTTGGCGCAGTGGCAGAGTACGGAGCTGCACGCGCCCAACGGCAACGACGTGCGCGTCACCGCGACTCCTGCACGACACGGTCCTCGCGACGGCGATCGCGGTCCGGTGATCGGCTTTCTGCTCACGAAGGTGAGCGATGAAGTGACGCCCGAGACGCCGGCGATCTACATCTCCGGCGACACCGTTCGCTATGAAGGCCTCGAGGACATTGCGAGTCGCGCCGACATTCGCGTCGCGTTCCTGTTCATGGGCGCGGCACGCGTCGCCGAAGTAGGACCTGCACATTTGACATTCACGGCGGACGAAGGCGTGTCGGTCGCGGAGTCGATGCCGCACGCGATCATCGTACCGCTGCATTACGAAGGATGGGAGCACTTCTCGGAAGGCCGCGACGTGATCCAGCGCGCGTTCGACAAAGCCGGATTGTCCGACCGACTCCGCTGGCTCGGGAAAGGAGCAGCCACCGACCTGTAAAGCGCGGTACTTTGATGCATGAACGCGCGCTCGGATTTTCCGGAGTGGATCGAGCCGATGGCGGCCACGCTCACGCAGGAGCGGTTCACCGGTCCTGAGTGGACGTTCGAGCGCAAGTTCGACGGCATTCGCCTCGTCGCGTTCAAGCAGGGCCGCGAAGTGCGCCTCTATTCGCGTACGCGCCTCCCGAAGGATCTGCCGACGATCGCTGCCGCGATCGCGGACCTCCCGCCACACGACGCGATTCTCGACGGCGAGCTGACGTGGGCGCCGGGAGGCGTCGCCTATCACGTCTTCGATGTCATGTGGCTCGATGGTCGCGATTTGATGAGCGTCCCGCTCACCGAGCGTCGCGCGGCGTTGAGCAAACTGCCATTGACCGCGCCGCTGCATCGTGTTCGCGCACTGACCGATGCCGAGCCGTGGACGCGCGCGCGCGACGAAGAATGGGAAGGCGTGATCGCCAAGCGCCTGGACTCGCCCTACGAACAGAAGCGCTCGAAGCACTGGCTGAAGATGAAGGTGGAGACGTCGCACGATTTCGTCGTCGGCGGCTTCACCGATCCGCAGGGCAAACGCGCCGGACTCGGCGCCCTGCTCGTCGGCTACTTCGAGGGTGACGACTTCATCTTCGCGGGAAAGGTCGGCACAGGCTTCGACACGACGCTGCTCACGACGCTGCGCGCGCGGCTCGACGCGCTCGAGATCGAGAAGACGCCGTTCACGAAAGCGAAAGGGCTGCCTCGCATCCGCGCGCACTGGGTGAGGCCGGAGATCGTCGTGCACGTAGCGTTCATCGAATGGACCGTGCACGGCAAGCTGCGCCACTCGAGACTCCTCGGCGTGCGAAGCGATCGCAGCGCGCGCGACGTGGTGCGCACCGCATGACCGCGAGCACGATCTCACATCCGGAGAAGATCATGTTTCCGGATGACGGAATCACGAAGGGCGAGCTCGCGTCGTACTACGAGCTCGTCGCGCCCGTGATGCTTCCGCACATGAGTGGTCGCCCAGTCACGATGGAGCGATTTCACCGAGGGATCGGCGCGAAAGGCTTTTTTCAGAAGAACGTATCGAAGGGCGCGCCGGAGTGGCTCGAGACAGTCGCGGTGCCGAAGAAGGACGGTGTCGTCAACTATCCGATCGTGACGGACCAGCGCGGTCTTCTGTGGCTCGCCAATCAGAATTGTATAACGCCGCACGTGTGGGTCTCGCGTGTGCCCAGGCTGTTCTACCCAGACGTCTGCGTCTTCGATCTCGATCCACTCCAGGAAGACGCTGCCACGTTGCGCGGCGCGACGCTGCTCCTGAGAGACTTTCTCGCCGAGCTGGGATGCGAGAGCTGGGTGAAGACGAGCGGATCGAAAGGTTATCACGTGGTCATTCCGCTGGATGGGCACGCGAATTCGGGCGACGTTTCACGGTTTGCTCACGCCGTGGGACGCGCGATGGTGCAGCGCGATCCAGAACATCTAACACAAGAGTTTTATAAGGCCGACCGCGGCGGGCGGATTCTCATCGACACCGGCCGCAACGAGTTCACCGCGACGTTCGCGGCGGCGTACGCGGTTCGCCCAAAGGCGACCGCTCCGATCTCGGCGCCGTGCACCTGGGACGAGGTGGAAAGCGGGCGCGCGGAGCCGCGCGCGTTCACGCTTCGGGAGATGGCGAGGCGCCTGGACGCGGTCGGGGATCTCTGGGCGGCGCTGCACGACCGCCCGTGCGCGCTCCCGAGTCCGCCGTGAGGGCTGTCCCTGCGTTATAGTCTCTGACGCGATGACGACGCCGACCGCCGATACCCCGACCTCTCTCGCACGCCGGCCAATGCTGTGTGGCTGGCTCGCGGGATTTGCCGTTGGTGTCATCGTGCTCGTGAGCGCGCCGATCTGGCGCCCGGCGAATACGAATTACCTGATTCCGAACTACTGGGCGTTCGCGGTCGGGTTGACCGGCGTGGTGAGCTTCGCAGCGGTGTTCGTCCTAGGGCGCGGATGGTTGCGATGGTCGGTCGCGATCACTATTGGCGTCCTCTGCGCATTCATGATTCGCGTGCAGATCGACGGCGCGCACGATCGCACAGCTCACAACCTGCTGCCGTTCGAGCTGCTCGGCGAGTTCATCATGACGTTG
>Ga0070679_100001190_pt1 | contig 22847 bp, 25 predicted proteins | sample KBSC63BmetaG_FD_65652 | JGI IMG/M metagenome (GOLD analysis project Ga0070679, IMG submission 65652) | Corn rhizosphere microbial communities from Kellogg Biological Station, Michigan, USA - KBS C6-3B metaG | ecosystem: Host-associated > Plants > Roots > Rhizosphere | place: USA: Michigan... | reverse complement strand
TCGCCGAGCGCAGCCCAGACCTGGGCGGCGATCCGCGGCTCGGTGCGCCGCGTCACGGTGTAGGTCGCTCCGATGGTGTCGTACAACGACATGGCGAAAGGGTAAGGCTATGGCCTCGTCAGCACGGGCTCGCCGTCGCTCTTGCCGCTGGGCTCTCTGTCCCCGGGGGTGAACAGTCTCCAGTGCCCCTCGGAGACGACGTCGACGGTGCCGTCGGTCACCCTGATGGCGGACTCGTCGTCGATCGCATAGGCCGGGCCCGCGATCTCGGCCGCCCATTTCTCTGCGGCGGCCATGGTGTTCTCCGCGTAACCCAGGTGCGGAAAGATCGAGAAGTCGACGATGCCCAGCGTGCTGTCGTCACCGCTGGCGGGCTTCGTATAGACGAAATCCTCCCCGATCCGGGGGGTCATCACCATGCTCCCGGCGCTCAGTCCTACCCAGACCGTCTCGTCCAGCGACGGCAGGAGATCCGCCAGCCCGGACTCCCGCATCCAGCGGCACAGGTAGAGGGCGTCGCCGCCGTTCACCAGCAGGACGTCCGTCTCCTGGACCCAGGTGACCCAGCGTTCCTCGTCGATGCTGGGCAGCGCGGTGAGCTCCAGCACTCCCAGGGACTTCCAGCCCAGCTCGGACATGGGGCATTGGGATTCTCGTCCACTGATGAAACGCCATGCCCGCTCAGGACTGGCATGGGGATGCCCGTACCCCGCAGTGGGGATACAGAGGGCGTTGGAGTCGGCGATCGGCTTGCCCAGGAGGTCGACCAGCGCGTTGTGGATGCTGGTGTTCCTGATGCCGGCGGAAGTGAGCAGAAACCTCATGCTGTCTCCTTTCGTTGCACCCGTTTTCGCTGGTGTAGACGGCCGGGCCAGGCGAAACTCATCGGTTCGGCGAGTGGGCGGGGGCAGCGGAACCGGACAGGTGGGAGCGGGCGCGTCGAGTTGTCAAGACGCCGTTCCGCACGCTAGAACACCGGCGTGAGCGCGGCCCCGGTCTCGTCGGATTCGCCTGCTCGACTGCGTCCCGCGGGCCCACGCGTCTCCGACCGCATGGTTTCGATCGCGGTGCCGGTGCTCTCGGTCGTCGCGGCGCTCGGGCTCTGGGAGCTGATCTCGCAGACCGGGGTGATCTCGCAACGCGACCTGCCGGCGATGAGCACGACCGTGCAGGCGCTCTGGGAGATGGTCCAGACCGGGACGTTCTGGAAGGCCCTTGGTGAGACCGTCCGCGGCTGGGCGATCGGCCTCGGTCTCGCCGCCGCGCTCGCCGTCCCGATCGGGGTCGCCCTCGGCTCCAGCGACTTCGCGGCCTCGGCCTTCCGTGTGCCGATCGAGTTCCTGCGGCCGATCCCGTCGGCGGCGCTGATCCCGCTGCTCTTCCTCACGCTCGGCACAACGCTGAAGAGCGAGATCTTCCTGGCCACGTTCGGCGCCTTCTGGCCGCTGCTCGTCCAGACGATGTACGGCGTGCGCGACATCGACCCGGTCGCGGTGGACACTGCGCGCTCGTTCCAGCTCACCCGGAACGAGCGGCTGTTCCGGGTCACCGTGCCCAGCGCCCTGCCGTACATCATGACCGGCGTCCGGATCTCGTCGACGGTCGCGCTCATCCTGGCCTTCACCGCCGAGCTCTTCATGGGCACGCCCGGCCTCGGCCAGCGGCTCAACTACGTCGAGACCTTCGGGCTCAACGACCAGATCTACGCGCTCGCGCTCGCGACCGGCTTCCTCGGCGTGGCGATCCACTTCGCCGTCTCGGCCGTCGAGCGGCGAGTCCTGCGCTGGCATCCCTCGCAACGGAAGACGTCGACGACGTGAGCCCGCGCGTCTACCGCACGCTGAAGATCGGCGCGGAGATCACCGTGCCCTTCCTGATGCTCCTGGCCTGGTGGCTCTACACGGTTCAGCGCGACGACCCGAAGTTCCCGCGGCCGACGACGATCGTCGCCGAGGTCCGGAACCGCTTCTTCTTCGCCGAGTTCGACCTGCACGTCGTCCCGAGCCTCGAGCGGATCGGCCTCGGCTTCGCGATCGCGGTCGGCCTCGGCGTCGCGATCGGCATCCCGCTGGGCCTCTCGCGGATCGGCCGGAGCGCGGCGATGCCGCACATCGAGTACTGGCGGGCGATCCCCCCGCCGGCGCTGCTCCCGATCTCGATCATCCTCCTGCACTCGATCGGCAACACCCAGAAGGTCTCGTTCATCGCCTTCTTCTGCATCTTCCCCGTGCTCCTGAACACGATCGACGGCGTCCGGGCGATCGAGCCGACGCTGATCGACACGGCGCGCTCGTTTCGCATCCCGGCGCACGAGCGGATCCGGCGGATCGTCTTCCCGGCGGCGCTCCCACAGATCTTCGCCGGCATGCGGACGAGCCTCGCGCTCGCCGTGATCATGATGGTGCTCAGCGAGTACTTCGCCTCGACGAGCGGCGTCGGCTACGTCCTGCTGATCTCGAAGAACACGTTCCAGTTCCTGCCGATGTGGGCTGCGATCGTTCTGATCGGCGTGCTCGGCTATCTCCTCAACGCGCTCTTCCTGCTCGTCGAGCGCCACGTGCTCGCCTGGCACCGCGGCTGGCGGGCCGCCACTCCGCGATAGGCCGATGCTCGAGATCAAGAACCTTTCGAAGACCTACGGAACGGGCGCGACCGCGACCCACGCGGTCGGGAACGTCTCGTTCTCGATCGAGGAGGGCGAGTTCGTCTGCGTCGTCGGTCCGTCGGGCTGCGGCAAGACGACGCTGCTCAAGTGCATCGCGGGCCTCCTGCGGCCGTCGGCGGGCGAGGTGCTGCTGCGCGGCGGCCGGGTGACGGGCCCGCCGGAGCAGATGGCGCTCGTCTTCCAGGAGTACAGCCGGTCGCTGATGCCCTGGATGTCGGTCCGGAACAACGTGCTGCTGCCCCTGCGGCACAAGAAGCTCTCCAGGGCCGAGCGCCGATCCCTGGTCGAGGACGCGCTCCGCGCGGTTGGGCTCGTCGGGTTCATGGACCGCTACCCGTGGCAGCTGTCGGGCGGGATGCAGCAGCGGGTCGCGATCGCCCGCGCCCTCGCCTACCAGCCGCAGATCCTCCTGATGGACGAGCCGTTCGCGTCGGTCGACGCCCAGACCCGCGGCGACCTCGAGGACCTCGTCCTGCAGGTCCGCGACGAGTTCGGGATCACCATCCTCTTCGTCACACACGACATCGACGAGTCGGTCTACCTCTCCGACCGGGTCGTGGCGCTGACCCACGCACCGACCGAGGTGAAGGAGGTGATCCCGGTCGCCCTGCCGAAGCCGCGTGACCAGATCGCCACGAAGGAGCTGGCCGAGTTCGCGCGGCTCCGGGCGCACGTCTACCGGCTGATCAAGCGCGAGCAGGACATCGAAGATGTGGAGAGGCCCGTTCCGGTAAGTGGAACAAGCGTCTAGCAATCGGACATCTGACGCTCCATAATCGCATCCGCACGGCCGGACGTTTGACGGTACGAGCGACCTCTTGGAGGTCGGGGAGGTACACGCGATGACACGCACCGCGATTCGTCGGCTCGCGTTGACGCTTGCTCTCGTCGGCGCAGCCGTCCTGCTCGTCGGGCCGGCGGCAGGCTCACCAACCAGAGAGCAGCGGAAGCTGGCCACGATCACCCTCGACTCCCTGCCGATCGCCAACGGCTTCCCGCTCGACATCGGGATCGCGCAGGGGTTCTTCGCCAAGCACGGCATCGAGATCAAGAAGACCGTCTTCCAGAGCGGGAACGACATCGTGCTCGCGATGGCCAACCACAACGGCGACATCGGCTACATCGGCTGGGTGCCGGCGATCATCGCCCGGTCGCAGGGGATCCCGGTGGTGACCGTCTCCGCGAGCGACGACGAGGCGACATCGGTGGACGACAACTGGCAGAACGTCCTCGTCAAGGGGTCGAGTTCGATCAGGACGCCGAAGGACCTGGAAGGCAAGACGATCGCCGGGAACGCCCTCAAGGGCGTCTGCGAGATCGTGATCCGGGCGGCGCTCAGCAAGTTCAACGTCAACCAGGACTCGATCAAGTTCGTGGCGATTCCGTTCCCGGCGATGCGGGCGGCGCTGAACTCCGGACAGGTGGACGCGATCTGCGCGCCCGAGCCGTTCATGACCCAGGGCCTGACCCTGGACGGCGACCGGATCCTGGTCGCGCCGGGGCCCACGCTCGGCAAGTACTGGCCGAACGGCACGTACGTCGCGCTCCAGGACTGGGTGCAGAAGAACCCCGCGCTGGCCAAGGGGTTCCACGACGCCATGGCCGAGTCGTTGGCGTACGCGCAGGCGCACCCGGACGCTGTCCGGGCGATGCTCCCGGCCGCGACCCGGAACATCCGGCTGCCGGTCTGGAGCTCGCTGATCGACCGCCGCCAGCTGGTCCAGCTCGCAAAGTACTGCAAGCAGTTCGGTGCGATCACGACGCTGCCGAACCTGGCCGCGCTCGTTCCTGCGGCGATCTCGACAGGGCTCACGCTCCAGGGGGACGTGGGTCGCTCCGCGATCTCCATGAAGCTCGACGGCAAGCCGCTCAAGTCGCTGCTCGCCGGTTCCTACACGTTCGTCGTCTCCGACCGCTCGGCGACGCAGAACTTCCACCTCAAAGGCCCCGGCCTGAACAAGTCCACGGGGAAGAAGCAGGTGGGCCGGCTCAGCTTCACGACGAAGCTGGCCAAGGGTCGATACACGTACTCGAGCGACGCGAAGCCGTCCCTCCGGGGCAGCTTCACCGTCAGCTGAGGGAGCGTGGCGGGTGGGCGCGGGCCTGCGGCCCCGCGTCCACCCGCCGCCTCATCTACGCCGGATGGCGGTAGCCCAGCCGGGCGGAGATCTCGCCCGCGCAGCGCGTGAGCGCGGGGCCGAGACGGACGATCAGGTCGTCGAGGGAGACCATGGTCCTGTGCACGGCGAGGTTGATCGCAGCGGCGACGTCGCCCGAGGCGCCCCGGACCGGCACCGCGATCGAGCGCAGGCCGTAGGCGAGCTCCTCGTCGTTGACGGCGATGCCGGTCGCCCTCACGCGCTCGAGGTCCTTCAGCAGGGCCTGGCGGCTGGTGCGCGTGTTCGGGCCGAGCCGGCTGAACTGCACGCGCTCGACCGCGGCCGCCCGCTCGTCGTCGGGCAGGAACGCGAGCATCGCCTTGCCCATCGAGGTGCAGTAGGCCGGCAGGCGCGAGCCGACGTGCAGGTTGAGGTCGATCTCGCGCTGGCCCCGCCGCGAGCTGCGGCAGCGCTCGATGTAGACGATGTCCGCCCCGTCGAGGATCGCCATGTTCACCGTGTGGCCGGTCTCGTCGCTCAGCCGCTGCAGGTGGGGCATCGAGATCGCCCGCAGCTCCATCGAGTTGATCGCCGAGAAGCCGAGGTCGACCACGCGCGGGCCGAGCCGGTACTTCTTCGTCGGCGCGTCCTGCTGGAGGTAGCCGAGAGCGGCGAGCGTTGCGATGTAACGATGCGTGGTGCTGCGGTTCAGTCCCACCTCGCGGGCGAGCTCGCTGACCCCGAGCAGCGGCTGGACGGAGGTGAACGAGGAGAGGATCGCGAGCCCCCGCTCCAGCGACTGCGAGTGCGCACGCCGTTTCGCCGTGGTCGCCCGTTCTCCCGGCTGCATCCCGGTGTTCTAATACTCGGGAAGGTGTATTGACAAGTGGACAATCGGCCCCATAGCGTCCGGTAGCGCTATGCCCGCGATCGTCCCGCTCACCGATGCGGTCGCCGAGTACGTCCACGACGGCGACGTCGTGGCGCTCGAGGGGTTCACGCACCTGATTCCGCATGCCGCGGGGCACGAGCTGATCCGGCAGGAACGGCGCGACCTGACGCTGGTCCGGATGACGCCCGACATCGTCTACGACCAGCTGATCGGGATGGGCTGCGCCCGGAAGATGGTGTTCTCCTGGGGCGGAAATCCCGGCGTCGGGTCGCTGCACCGGTTCCGCGACGCGGTCGAGCACGGCTGGCCGGTGCCGCTCGAGCTCGAGGAGCACTCGCATGCCGGCATGGCGGCCGCGTACGCAGCCGGCGCGGCCGGCCTCCCGTTCGGCCTGCTCCGCGGCTACCGGGGCGGCGACCTTCCCGCGCGGACACGCGTCGAGCGGGTGACCTGCCCGTTCACGGGCGAGGAGCTCGCGGCCGTCCCCGCCAACCGGCCCGACGTCGCCGTCGTCCACGCCCAGCAGGCGGACCGCAGCGGCAACGTCCAGCTCTGGGGCATCACCGGCGTGCAGAAGGAAGCGGTGCTCGCCGCCAGGCGGGCGATCGTGACCGTGGAGGAGATCGTCGACGAGCTCGAGCCCCGGCCCGGCGGCGTCGTCCTGCCCTCCTGGGTGGTCGACGCCGTCTGCCTCGCGCCGCGCGGCGCTCACCCCTCGTATGCGCACGGCTACTACGAGCGCGACAACGACTTCTACGTCGCCTGGGACGAGATCAGCCGCGACCGCGACACCTTCCTCGCGTGGATGCGGCGGCACGTGCTGGAGACCGCGGACGTCCAGGAGTATCGAGCGAGCCTGGAGCAGGCGGTGCCGGCATGATTGTCGCTCGCCTGCGGCTCGCTCCCGCGGGGGAAACGGCGACCGCACGCGAAGCGTGCCGGGCAAACCGGAAGGCAGCCGCGCCCGCCAGGTCGGTCGCGGCGGCGGAACTGCCGTGAGCGTCACGGCCACGTACACCGCCGACGAGATGATGGCGGTCGCCGCCGCCCGCCGGCTGACCGACGACAACGTCTGCTTCGTCGGAATCGGCCTGCCGAGCGTCGCGGCGAACCTCGCGCGTCACACGCACGCGCCGGGCTGCACGCTGATCTACGAGAGCGGGACGATCGGCGCCAAGCCGGAGGAGCTGCCGCTCTCGATCGGGGACGGCGAGCTGGCCGAGACGGCGGACGCGGTCGTCTCCGTTCCGGAGATCTTCAGCTACTGGCTCCAGAGCGGCCGGATCGACGTCGGCTTCCTCGGCGCCGCCCAGATCGACCGGCACGGCAACCTGAACAGCACCGTGATCGGCTCCTACGACGCGCCGACCGTACGGCTGCCGGGCGGCGGCGGCGCGCCCGAGATCGCGCTGGGCGTCGAGCAGGTCTTCGTGATGCTGCGCCACTCGGCGCGCGCGTTCGTCGAGCGGCTCGACTTCACCACCAGCCTCGGTGACAACCTTCGGGTGGTGATCACCGACCTCGGCATCCTCGAGCCGCACGACGGCGAGCTCACCCTCGTGTCGATCCACCCGGGCGTGGACGTCGAGGACGTGCGGGCGGCGACCGGCTGGGAGCTGCGGGTCGTCGACGACGTCGGCGAGACCGACGCGCCGTCGGACGACGAGCTGACGGCGCTGCGGGCCCTGAAGACGAAAGGACGCGACTGATGGCGCAGCTTGAAGCGGACCCGGTCGTCCTCCCGGACGACCCGGGCGGAGGGCCGGAGGTCCAGGTCGACTACCCGGGCTACCGCTCGACCCGCTGGCGGGTGGCGGAACGGCCGCTCGTCACGCTGCCGGAGGAGTTCCACGCGCTCGACGGGCCGGTCTTCGGCGAGGACGCGATCGGCGAGCTCGACAACGACCTGACGCGGCAGCATCCGGGCGAGCCGATCGGCGAGCGGATCACCGTCACCGGGCGGATCCTCGACGAGGACGGGCGGCCGATCCGAGGCACGTTGGTCGAGATCTGGCAGGCCAATGCGGGCGGACGCTACCGCCACGAGGTCGACCAGCACCCCTCGCCGCTCGACCCGAACTTCTCCGGCGCCGGCCGTTGCCGTACCGACTCCGACGGCCGCTACCGGTTCGTGACGATCAAGCCGGGCGCGTACCCCTGGGGCAACCACGAGAACGCATGGCGCCCCCAGCACATCCACTTCTCGGTGTTCGGCCGTCAGTTCACACAAAGGCTGGTCACCCAGATGTACTTCCCGGGCGACCCGCTGATGGAGTACGACCCGATCGCGACATCGGTGCGCGACCCGAAGGCGCGTGCATTGCTGGTCGCGCGCTTCGACCTGGACACGACGCAGCCCGAGTGGGCGCTCGGATACCAGTGGGACATCGTCCTCGGCCGCGGCGGCGCGGGCACGACGCCGCTGGAGGATGCGTGACGCTGCCGCGGACGCCGTCGCAGACCGTCGGGCCGTTCTACTCGATCGGCCTGTCCCGCGACCCGCAGAACCAACTCGCGGATCCACGCGATCCCGCGGCGGTGCGCCTGATCGGAGTGCTCGTCGACGGGCAGGGGGCCCCGATCCCCGACGGAATGGTCGAGCTCTGGGATCCGGCGGGGAGGCGCTGGGGGCGGAGCGGCACCGATTCGGAGGGCCGGTTCTCGTTCGTGGTCACCAAGCCGGAGCCGCTGCCCGGCGAGGCGCCCCGGTTCGACGTGCTCGTGTTCGCCCGCGGGCTGCTCAAGCACGAGCTCACGCGCGTCTACTTTCCGGACGAGACCGAGGCGAACGCGGCCGACCCGGTGTGGCCTGGTCTCGACGAGGAGAGCCGCGCGACCCTCGTCGCCGAAGCGGAGGACGGCGCGTTGCGCTTCGATATCCGCATGCGGGGCGATCGCCACACCGTCTTCTTCGCGCATTGACCACGTTCGAGGCGCTGTACGTGCCGGCGCCGCTGCGCGAGGCGGTGTCCGACCAGGCATGGCTGGCGGCGATGCTCGAGGCCGAGCAGGCGGTTGCCCGGGTGACGGGCGCGGACGTCGCCGACGACGTCTTCCGGCCCGAGCACTACGACATCGAGGCGCTCTGCGAGCAGGGCCGCGCGGACGCGAGCCCGGTCGTTCCGCTGGCACGGGCGCTGCGTGAGCGGGCTCCCGGAGCGCACGGCCCGGCGACGAGCCAGGACATCCTCGACACGGCCGCGATGCTGGTCGCGCGCAGCGCCCGGTCGCTCGTGCTCGTGGAGCTGGACGGAGCCGCTGGGGCCGCGGCCACGCTGGCGGAGGCGCACCGCTCGACGGTGATGGCGGGGCGCACGCTGCTCCAGCGGGCGAAGCCGACCACCTTCGGGCTGCGCGCCGCCGGGTGGCTGGTCGCGCTCGTCGAGGCGCGGCGACGCCTGGTCGACGCTCGCCTTCCGGCGCAGCTGGGCGGGCCGGTGGGAACGCTGGATCCGGAGCTCACGTCGCGGTTCGCCTTCGCGCTGGGGCTGGAGGTCCCGGTGGTGCCGTGGCATGCCGACCGGGGGCCGGTCGCCGAGCTGGCTGGCGCGCTCGACGCGGTCGGTGCTGCGTGCGGGACGGTCGGGCTCGACGTCGTCCTGCTCTCCCAGAACGAGGTCGGCGAGGTGTCCGAGGCGGAGGCGGGCGGATCGTCGTCCATGCCCCACAAGCAGAACCCGGCCGCGGCCGTCCTCGCGCGCGCCTGCGCGCGGCTCGTCCACGCGAACGCGTCGCTGCTGACCGGAGGCGAGCAGGAGCTCGACCGTGCAGCGGGTGCGTGGCAGGCGGAGTGGCCGGCGCTCTCGGCCGCGCTCGGGTTCGCCGGCGGAGCGGCGGCGGCCGCGCGGCGTTCGCTGGAGGGGCTCGAGGTTCATCCGGACCGGATGGCCGAGAACGCCCGCGACCTCGGCGACGATGTCAGCGCGGCGGAGGCGCTCGTCGATCGCGCGCTCGCCCGCTACCGGGAGCAGGAGTGACGGCGCTGCACCACCGCTTCGACGGGGCGGAGGAGGCGCCGGTCCTCGTGCTCTCGAACTCGATCGGGTCGACGCTCGAGCTCTGGGACCGCCAGGTGCGGGCGTTCGCACGGTCGTTTCGCGTCCTCAGCTACGACCAGCTCGGGCACGGACGCTCGGCGGTGCCGCCGGGCTCCTACGCGGTGGAGCTGCTGGCGCGCGAGCTGCTCGGGCTGCTCGACGAGCTCGAGGTCGAGCGCTTCTCGTTCTGTGGGCTGTCGCTGGGGGGAACGGTCGGCATGTGGCTCGGAGCGAACGCGGGTGACCGGCTCGACCGGCTCGTGCTGGCGGGGACGTCCGCGTACTTCGGGCCGCCGGAGCGGTGGATCGAGCGGGCCGAGACCGTTCGCGCGCAGGGGATGGAGCCGATCGCCGACGCGACGATGGCGCGCTGGTTCACGCCGGCGTTCGACGAAGCCGAAATCTTCCGGGCGCTCTTCGTCTCGACGCCGCCCGAGGGCTACGCCGCCTGCTGCGACGCGCTGCGCGACTGGGACTTCCGCGCCGAGCTCGGCTCGATCTCGGCGCCGACGCTGGTACTGGTCGGCTCCGAGGATCCGGCGACCCCACCCGACCAGGCACAGCTGATCGGCGACGGGATCCCGGGCGCCCGCGTCGAGGTGATCCCGGAGGCCGCGCACCTGCTCAACGTCGAGCAGCCCGAGGCGTTCAATCGTGCTGCCCTCGTCCACCTGGCCGGAGAGGAGCACGCGTGACGGACGACACGTACGACCGCGGGATGAAGGTGCGGCGCGAAGTGCTCGGCGACGGGCACGTCGACCGCGCGACCGAGAACGCGACCGCGTTCACCGCCGACTTCCAGGAGCTGATCACCAGGTACGCGTGGGGCGAGATCTGGTCGCGGCCGGGTCTCGACCGGAAGACGCGGAGCTGCATCACGCTCGCGGCGCTGGTCGCGCTCGGCCGCGAGCACGAGCTGCCGTTGCACGTGCGGGCCGCGCTCCGCAACGGCCTGACCGTCGACGAGATCAAGGAGGTGCTCCTCCACACGGCCGTGTACGCCGGCGTTCCGGCGGCCAACTCGGCGTTCGCGATCGCCCAGCGGGTGCTCGACGAGGAAGGGGCGGTGTGAGCCGCACGCAGGTCGGGATCGTCGGCGCGGGGCCGGCGGGGCTGACGCTCGCCCACCTGTTGCACCGCGAGGGGATCGACTCGGTCGTGATCGAGGACCGCAGCCGCGAGTACGTCGAGGCGCGCATCCGCGCCGGCGTGCTCGAGCAGCGGACGGCGGATCTGCTCGTGGAGGCGGGCGTCGGCGGGCGGATGCAGCGCGAGGGGATCGTCCACGACGGGATCGAGCTGCAGTTCGACGGAGAGCGGCACCGGATCGCGTTCGACCGGCTGACCGGCAATTCGATCGTCATCTACGGCCAGACCGAGGTGGTGAAGGATCTGATCGAGGCGCGGCTGGAGAGCGGCCTGCCGCTGCTGTTCGAAGTCGCCGACGTCTCGGTCTCGCACCTGGCCACCGAGCGGCCTCGGCTCGCGTTCACCCACGAGGGCGGCAGGCAGGAGCTCGAGTGCGACGTGATCGCGGGCTGCGACGGCTTCCACGGCGTGTGCCGGCCGAGCATTCCCGCCGGCGTGCTCAGGGAGTTCTCGCGCGAGTATCCCTTCGGGTGGCTCGGGATCCTCGCCGCGGTCGAGCCCTCGATCGAGGAGCTGGTCTACTCGGCCCACGAGCGCGGCTTCGCGCTGCTCAGCCTGCGCACGCCCGAGCTTTCGCGCTACCACCTCCAGTGCGCGCCCGACGAGGATCTCTCGCTGTGGCCGGACGAGCGGATCTGGGCAGAGCTCCAGCTGCGCGTCGGCCTCGAGGGGTGGACGCTCGAGGAGGGGCCGATCCTCGAAAAGGGCGTCACCGGGATGCGCAGCTACGTGGTCGAGCCGATGCGGTACGGCCGGCTGTTTCTCGCCGGCGACGCGGCGCACATCGTCCCGCCGACCGGTGCCAAGGGGCTGAATCTCGCGATCGGGGACGTCAGGCTGCTTGCCGAGACGATCGTCGACTGGTACCGGTCGGGCGACGACTCCGTGCTGGAGCGCTACTCGGCCGAATGCCTGCGCCGCGTCTGGCGCGCGGAGCACTTCTCCTGGTGGATGACGACGATGCTGCACCTGCCGCCCGACGAGGACCCGTTCGGCTACCGGCTGCGGCTCTCCCAGCTCCGGTACGTGACGGGCTCCGAGGCGGCGGCGACTTCCCTGGCTGAAAACTACGTCGGCTACTGAGCGGTCTATTCCTGCTCCGCCAGCCAGGCCTTCGCCTCGCGCTTCTGCGCCCGGGTGAGCCAGGCGCCGGCGACGAGGTCGGCGAGCTCGCGGCGGTCGACCTGCTTCAGGTCGGGGATGCGGATCAGCACCGCGTTGTAGCCCTTCCAGTGCGGCGTGGTGAAGAAGATCCCGCGCGGGTCGGAGAGGACCAGCTCCTTCTCGTCGGCGTCGGCGACGCGGAAGACGAAGACGTCCTCGAGCCGCTCGCCCGTCTGCGCGTCGACCGCGTCCGGCCGTGGCCGGCGGTGGAAGCAGAAGAACTTCCCGCGCGCCGAGTAGCTGGGGCGGCCGTCGTCGTCGACATCCTTCGTCGCCCCCGGCATCGCCAGGGCGAGCTTGTCGACGTCGCGCATCGTCGCCACGGCCTCAGTCTAGGGACGGGCCGGCACGGCTCACGCGCGCGAAGCCAGACGCGTCCCGGCCGCTGCCGCGACATAGGCGCCCGCTGCGACCAGCACGATCGCGCCGCCGGGTGCGAGGTCGGCGTAGTACGAGATCGTCAGGCCGACGAACACCGAGCCGAGCCCGATCGCCATCGCGAGCGCGAACGTCCAGGCGACGCTGCGCGCGAGCCGTCCCGCAGCGGTCACCGGCAGGACCATCAGCGCGGCGATCAGCAGGATCCCGACGATCCGCATCGAGAGCGCGATCGTCACGCCGGCGAGGCCGGCGACCACGACGTTCAGCGTCCCCACCGGCAGGCCCGAGACCCGCGCGCCCTCCTCGTCGAGCGCGACTGCGACGAGCGCGCGGTAGAGGACGGCGATCAGCGCGAGCCCGGCCCCGCCCATCACGGCCACGAGCAGCAGCCCGCCGCGGGTGACGGTCAGGATCGAGCCGAAGAGGAACGAGAAGAGGTTGGCGTTCAGCGCGCCGGCGGACGAGATAATCACGACGCCCGCCGCGATCCCGGTGTAGAAGAGGAGCGCGAGCGCCTGGTCGCCGGCCGTGCGGCGGTTCGTCCGCAGCCATTCGACGGCGATTGCGCCCGCCACCGACGCGACCAGTGCCGTCGCCACCGGTGCGACTCCGAGCAGGTAGCCGAGCGCGACCCCCGCGAAGGCGACGTGGCCGATCCCGTCGCCGATCAGGCTCATCCGCCGCTGGACGAGGAAGAAGCCGACCGCCGGCGCGAGCACGCCGACGACGGCGCCTGCGCCGAACGCGAGCCGCATGAACTCGTGGTCAAGCATGAGCGTGAGACGGGTCGTGCCAGCGCTCGGGGAGCTGGGCCGGGCTGCCGTCGAAGGCGATGCCGCCGCGGACGAGGAGCAGCCGCTCGGCGACGTGCTCGACCGCGCCGAACTCGTGCGAGACGTAGAGGATCGTCACGCGCAGGTCCCCGTGCAGCCGTGCGAGCAGCGCCGCGAGCGCGTCCTGGGCGTCGGCGTCGACGCCGGTGGTCGGCTCGTCGAGGATCAGCAGCCGCGGCTGGGCGACGATCGCCTTCGCGATGAACGCCCGCTGCTGCTGGCCGCCGGAGAGGATCGTGATCGGCTCGTCGGCCTGTTCCGCCAGTCCGACCCGCGCGATCGCCGCCGTCACGGCGTCCCGATCCTCGGCGGTGAGCGGACCGAGCAGGCGCCGCCGGGTCACGCGCCCGGCCGAGACGACCTCGCGGACGGTCGCGGGCGCCTCGATTCCGAGCTGCGCCCGCTGCGGGAGGTAGGCGACGAGCCCTCGTCGGGTCGCCGCACCGACGGAGCCGCCGAACAGCCGGATGGTGCCGGCCTGCGGCTGATCGAGGCCGACGATCAGCCTCGAAAGCGTGGTCTTGCCGCCGCCGTTCGGGCCGGCGATCGCGACGAACTGGCCTTCGGGGATCTCGACGTCGACGCCGACGAGCACCGGCCGCCGGGGGTCGTACCCGAAGGTGACGCCGCCGAGCTCGACCGCTAGCGGCAACCGAGTCCTCGCTCGATCGCGCCGAGGTTCGCGCGCATCACCGTGAAGTAGTCGGCGCCGCGGTCGACCTCGCGCGGGGTCAGGCCCTCGAGCGGGTCGAGCGTGGACACCGTCGTTCCGGTCTCGCGTGCCACCGTCCGGGCCACCCGCGGCGACGCGAGCGGCTCGGTGAAGACCGTCGTCGCGCCGCTGTCGCGGACGGCCGCGACGACGCGGGCGAGCTCGCGTGGCGCCGGCTCCGCTTCCGGAGACAGCCCCTCGACGGCGACCTGCCGGAGGCCGTAGCGGCGCGCCAGATACCCGAAAGCGGCATGTCCGGTGACCAGCTCGTTGCGGGCGCAGTGTGCGATCCCGGTCCGGTACGCGCGGTCGAGGGCGCGCAGCCGGGCGAGGAGCGCGGATGGATCGTCGTGCAGCGCAGTCCCGACGGCCCGCACGAGGACCGCGTAGCGGACGGGATCGAGCCACACGTGCGGGTCATTGCCGACGCGGCCGAGGCCCGGCGTGTCGAGCAGCGTGACGACGCGCGCATTCGAGTCGGTGGCGGCACGCTCGAGCTGCGGCTGGAATCCGTGCCCCATCAGCAGCACCGTCCCGGCCGACTTCACCGTGGCGACGTCGTCCGGCGACAGCTCGAGGTCGTGCGGCTCGACGCCGGCCGGCGTCAGGTTCGTCACCCGGATGTGCGCTCCGCCCACCTGCTCCGCGGCGTAGGCGAGGGGATAGAACGCCGCGACGACGCTGCTCGGGTCTGCGGGGCGCGAGTCGCCACCGGCTGCAAACGCGGCTGCGACGGTGCCGACGACGACTGCGCCGATTGTGATGATAATGATTCTCAATCTCATCGGGCTATGCTAGACACATGGGCACGGAGAATCAACCTGCCGCCTTCCTGGCCCGCAGCGGGATCAAGTCGACGCCACAGCGGCTGCGAGTCGTCGAGGAGCTGGCCCGGGAGCACAACGACGTCACCGCCGGTGAGCTCCACGACCGGCTACGCCGAAAGGGCGCCGGCATCGGGCTGGCGACCGTGTACCGGACACTGTCGCTCCTCCACGAGCATGGCGCCGTCGATACGTTCTCTCACCACGCAGGCGAGCTCTGCTACCGGCTCTGCGGCGACGTCCACCATCATCACCTCGTCTGCACCAGCTGCCACCGCGTCGTCGAGCTGGCGGACTGCGATCTCGAGCCGTGGGTGAAGCGCAGCGCCAAGCAGCACGGCTTCACCGCCACCGCCCACGAGGTCGAGATCCGCGGGGTGTGCGCGGCTTGCCGTGGTTAGGGGCGGCGCTACGGTAGTGACAGGCTCGAGCCTGTCACTGCACATCGAAGTGCCGCGCCGCCGCGGGCTAGTGTGTCCGGGCCCGGGCGGTTAGCTCAGCTGGGAGAGCGCCTGCCTTACACGCAGGAGGTCGCAGGTTCGATCCCTGCACCGCCCACTCGGAAAGGCCCTGGAAACTGGGCCCTTTCTCCTTTCTCGGGCCGTCGTCTCTGTTACGGACTGAGCCCAAGCGCAAACCAAGACGGGCCGAACGGCCCATTGCGCCGAGCGACAGAGTGCTCTATCACTGAAGTGGTAGTTCGGCGGAACTGCGTTCGTAATCGCACTTGTCGTAAAACGATCCACTCGTCTCCCCGGACGATCAACGCGTGCCGTCCGGGCCCGCTTGGCCTCCCCGAGCCGTAGGCGACCGTTAGCGGGTCGCTGATGCCTGCGGGGCTTGGACTTCGAGGAACGAGCAACGAGAAAAAGGGATTTCGGAGGATGGGGAGAGGATGGACCAGCGAACGATCGCACGGCTCCAACGCGGGTCAGTCGCGAGCATCACACTGAAGCCACATGTCCGCGTTGCTATTTATGGCAACTTCGGTTCCACAAACTTCGGAAACGACTGCACCCTTCAAGCGATTCTGCACAATCTTGGGTGCTTCCACCCGGATGCTGAGATCACCTGTATCTGCACCGGGCCCGAGGCTGTCGCTAGAAAACACCAGATCGAGGCTATTCCAGTGGTTGAGGTGTTCGTTCGATCCTGGACGCCTCGCGGCTCGCTGGCAAGACGTTTACGCCAGATTTGTATTGGAATCCCGAGTGAGCCCTACCGGTGGATCAAAGGTTTCAACAAGCTGAAGCGCATGGACATCCTGATCATTCCCGGAACGGGGCTGCTCAATGATGCCAACGGCGTTCGCGGTTGGGGACAATACAATCTCCTGAAATGGTCATTGATAGCAAAGCTTTGCGGTTGCAAAGTGGTATTTGTGAGCGTAGGAGCCGGACCGATCTACAGCCGCCTCGGCAGATTGATCACCAAAGCGGCTCTTGCATTGGCGGACTCGCGATCGTATCGAGACGCTTCGTCGAAGGAATGCCTCGAGAGTATCGGCTTCCGCACTGAGAGGGATCGAGTCGAGCCGGATCTGGTCTTCAGCTTGCCTGAAGCCGCGATACCGCATCACGGCAATGGGAGTCACAGACCTGTTGCTGGTCTCGGCTTGATGGCCTACTCCGGAAGGTACAGCGCCTCCAGGCCGAGCGATGAGACTTATTTGGGCTATCTCGAGGCACTCGTCAGCCTTACGCAGTGGCTCCTGGCTCGGGATTACGATGTCAGATTATTGATCGGCGATGGTGCCGACAGAAATGCGGCCCATGAATTCAGATCCTTGCTGAGAGAGAAGCTATCCGCGGGCGAAGAAGATCGTATTATCGAAGAACCGATCAACTCCGTTGATGATCTACTCTCACAGATCGCCGCAACCGACATAGTCGTGGCGACCCGGTTTCACAATGCGCTTCTAGCGATACTCTGCAACAAGCCTGTCATCGCCATCTCATTTCATCACAAGTGTGAATCCATGATGCGCGCTACAGGATTGTCAAAATACTGCCTGGACATCAACGGATTGCAAGGGGATGCTCTGATCGAGAGATTTCGTGATCTCGAGAGACATGCTGACACGCTAAAGGCTTTGTTGACACAGAAGGTGAGAGAGTTCCGCAAGGAGCTGGATGAGCAGTACCAATCCATCTTCAACGGAAAGGTGACTGGGCCATCGGGCGTGGTCGAGCGAAGAGCCCTTCCGGTCGCATCAGCTGTTCCACGAAGGCGGTAGGGGAACGCTCCGCTTTCCTGCTCGGGGGCAAGCGGCCTTCGGCCGCGCCTCTGAGGCGGATGGTCGTGAGCCGCGCCGCCATGTCGGCCGCGGCCACGCTGACGGCGAAGGAGGTCGCACCTGTCCGGCCGCGGGCCGTCGTGGGATGATTCCCTGGCATGCCGCCGCGGGGAGGAAGGAACGGAAGCGAGACCGGGACGATCGGCCGGCAGCAGGTCGCGCGGATCGCAGACTTCCGCGTCGCCCTGCGGCGCTTCGAGCGCCACGTCGAGCAGGCCGCGCGCCGGCAGGGCCTGACCCCGCAGCGCTTCTCGTTGCTGCTCCAGATCGAAGGCACCGCCGGCGACCTGCGCGTCGGCGAGCTCGCAGAGCGGATGCAGCTCACGCCGAACACGGTCACGGAGCTGATCATCCGGGCCGAGGAGGCGCGGCTCGTTCGCCGTGCTTCCTCGGCGGTCGATGCCCGCGTCGTGAATCTCGAGACCACGCCGGAGGGGCGCCGGCGGCTGTACGCCACGCTCGCCGAAGCGGACGGCTACCGCAAGGAGCTGCGCGAGGCATTCGACCACCTGGCCGAGCAGTTCGAGCGTTCGACCGAATCGCCCCGGAAGCAGCGGTAGCGACGGCCGCCCCATCCTCGTCGCGACCTGATTGAGGGGCGGTCGGCTCGGATCGGGGATTGCCGCGGCCGCCGCCGACGCCGGCCGCGCGGGACACCGGTTTCTCGTCGACGTCATCGGGAGTCCCGAGCGGGTGCGCCTCGTCGCGGCGCTGGCCGGCGTGCTCGCGCTGAGCACGGCCGACACGTCGACCGTCGGCGCCTCGGCAGTCCACCTGCGTCACGCCCTGGGGATCAGCAACACCGACATCGGGCTGCTCGTCTCGGTGACGTCGCTGGTCGCTGCCGCGGCGAGCCTGCCGTTCGGCGTGCTGGCCGACCGGGTCAACCGTACGAGGACGCTGGGGGCCGTGATCGTGCTCTGGGCGGGGGCGATGATCTGGAGCGCGGCGGTCCCTGACTTCCGGCAGCTGCTCTACGCGCGGCTGTTCCTCGGCGCCGCGACCGCCGCAGCCGGGCCCCTCGTCGCGTCGCTCGTGGGCGACTACTTCCCGGCGGCGGAACGGGGACGCATCTACGGGTACATCCTCGCCGGCGAGCTCGTCGGAGCGGGGATCGGCTTCACGGTCACGGGCGACATCGCCGCCCTGTCCTGGCGGGCCGCGTTCGTGATCCTCGCCCTCCCGGCGTTCGCGCTCGCCTGGGTCGTCTTCCGCCTCCCCGAGCCCGAGCGCGGCGGCGCCTCCGCCGAGGTCGAGGACGCGGAGGCCGACGCGGCCGAGCCGACGGATGCGCAGCTGCTCGTCAGGCAGTCGGGAATCGAGCCGGACCCGGAGCTGGTGCTCGACCGCGATCCGAGGAGGATGAGCCTGCTCACCGCTGCGATCTACATCCTGCGGATCAGGACGAACACGATCCTGATCGTCGCGAGCGCGCTCGGCTACTACTTCCTCGCGGGTGTCCAGACCTTCGGCGTCGAGTTCGCGACGAATCAATACGGGATCGACCAGGCGCTCGCGAGCCTGCTGCTGCTGGTCGTCGGGGTGGGTGCGGTGGCCGGCGTGCTCGCCGGCGGCGCGGCGGGCGACCTTCTCCTCCGCCGCGGCCACATCAACGGCCGCATCCTCGTCAGCGCGGCCGCCGCGACCGCGAGCGTCGCGCTGTTCCTGCCTGCGCTGCTGACCAGGAGCGCGGGCAGCGCCGTCGTCTACCTGATGGCGGCGGCCTTCGCCCTCTCGGCCCAGAACCCGCCGCTCGACGCCGCGCGGCTCGACATCATGGTCCCCGGTCTCTGGGGACGGGCCGAGAGCGTTCGCACCTTCCTGCGCACGCTCGCGATGGCGCTGGCGCCGCTCCTGTTCGGCGCCGTCTCCGACCACGTCTTCGGCGGCGGCCGGAGCGGCCTCCTCTGGACGTTCATGATCATGCTCGTCCCGCTTGCCGGCAGCGCCTTCTTCCTCTTCCGGGCGCTCGACACCTACCCGCAGGACGTGGCGACGGCAGGTGCCGCGGGCGGGTGGGGCACTCGTCGCCGGCGGCGCCGATGACCGGGCTCAGCCGAGGCCGCCGAAGCCGGCGCAGTCGACCCAGCCTCGGCGGATGTCCGCGACCGCGTGCGCGAAGGCACGGTACGACGGTTTCGGCTGCCAGTTCGCCCAGAGGAGGCCGGACTGCCAGCCGCCCAGGCCGCGCTCGTCGGCCAGCAGGAAGTTGAAGAACGCGCCGACGTACGGCTGGCAGTACGCGAGCCGGAGGGCGTCGGCGAGTTGGGTCGCCTGGTCGTCTGCCCGGCGGCGGGCGGCGGCCGTGCGGCCCTCGTGCGTGATCGGGTCGAGTGCCCACTGGTCGCTCTCCCGGCCGGCGTAGTCGCGGCTGAGTCCCGGCGCCACCCGGGTCTGGAAGCCGTCCTCCATGTACCAGATCGTCAGCCCGGTCCCGGGCACGGGCTGGGCCGTTCCCCCGAACCCGGTTCTGAGCAGCGAGACGAGCTTGCCGTAGTCGCCCTCGCCGATCGTCCCGCCCTGGTGGCGGACCCAGGGCGGCTCGGCGGAGGTGTTCGGGTACGGGTTGTGGCCGACCGTGTCGAAGATCGGCCGGTCGCGGCCGCTGGCTCGGTAGGCGGCGGCGAGCGCGGTGTAGAACGCGACCGGCGACTGCGAAGGATGGTCCGCCGCCGGGTCGTCGTTGCCGCGGGGCGCGCTCGCGGCGATGACGTTCACGCCCGGCCGGACCGCGTGCAGCACGTCCCAGCACTCGGCGAGCAGCAGCTCGTACGCCGGCGCCGAAGCGCTCGAGCCGTCGGACGCGAACTGCGGCTGCCAGAACCGGTTCGAATTGGGCTCGTTCCAGATCACGACGTCGTTGACCCGGGGCGCGAGCGCGAGGAGGCTGGCGACGTAGCTGCAGTACTCCTGGCGGCGGCGCGCGATCTGGGGCGCCTTCCGCGCCTTCGAGTACACGGCGAGCACGAGCCGCCGTCCGCGCGCCGTGTCCTGGGCGCGCCTGAGCGCGACCATCGTCGAGCCGCGCGGGCTCGTCTCGCCCGGCGACCAGCGGAGCGTCACGCGCACGGCGCCGATCCCCAGCCTCGCCATGTGCCCGCGCACGACGGCCGGGCGCGTCGGCGACCACTTCATCATGTCCTCGGAGACGCCCACGACCAGCCCGTCGCCGGCATGCGCAGCGGGCGCCGCGAGCGCAGCGACGAGCACGACGAGGGTGAACCAGGGCCGCAGGGTCTCTCTCTCCCGCGGGCGATTCTGGAGGGAAGGCGGCCCGCTCTCAATGGGCCGAACGGCCTATCTTCCCGCCGAAGTCCGGCTCCGGCTCTTCCCGCCGAAGTCCGGCTCGGGCTTCGCCGGAGCCATGACGACTTCGGCGGGAGTCCGACGTGCCGAGGCGAGCCGCGCCCGCACAGGTCGGGGCGCGGCGGCGAAGCCTTGGCGTCTACTTCGTCCTGTTCACGGCGCGCCGTGCCTCGGCCTCGTAGGGGTTGTGCGCGTACCCGCGAACGTAGGAGAGCGGCATGCGCAGCGGGCGGTGCTGCATCTGCCAGACGTGGCAGAGCTCGTGCGTGACCAGGTCGTCTCCGGCTGCCTCCACGGGTTGCCGCAACATGATCGTGCCCCAGGCCGCGTAGCCGTCGAACCGGCGGAACCACGGCAGCCGGAACAGCCACGGCCAGACGAGCACGCGCACCCGGTCGATCCGGACAGGTTGCGGGTACAGGTCGAGCCGGTCGAGCCGGGCCTTCGCGCGGCAGAGCGCGGCGCCTGCGGCGGGGTCCGTCAGCCCGTGACGGGCGAGAGAACCAGCCACGCGCTCTGATCAGGAGCCTGCTGGAAGTCCCAGTGGAACACGCGGCCGGCGGTAAGCGCCTCGATCCCGTACGCCTGCTTCGCCGTCAGCCGGGTCGGCGTCATCTTGGTCTCGCCGGGAGGCAGGGTGCTCGCGACCGGTGCTCGCGCTTCCCGGGCGAGATCCGTGCGGGGGAGGAAGACCGCGCGGTTGAAGAGCGGGCTCGTCTGGGGCACGCCCGCGGGCGGCGGCATGAACGCGACCACGTAGTCCGCCTGCGGCATGGAGTGGAAGGTGTAGAGGGCGAGCTCGAGTGCCTCGCGCCGGACGAGCTGGCCACGGGCAACTGTCGCAGCGCCCGGGATGGAGCGGTTCTGCGCGGCGCCGGCCAGCTGGTAGAAGACGCCGGCCTGCGGGAAGGTGATGTCGATCCGCTCCTCCCTGAGGCCGGCACGCCCGGAGCGGACGAGAACCGCTGTGACCGGGATCGCTCCCTGCGCCGACTCGATCTGCATCGGGCCTGCGACGACCGACGTGAACTGGGCGCCGTTCTCGAGGTGGTACTGGGACGAGACGTGACGGGCGATCTCGCGGACGCCCAGCGTGCCCGTCGACCTCGGTGCCCATGACGCGAACGCCTCCTGCCGGAGGGAGCCGCCGCCGCTGTTGTTGCCGGCGAACACGACGACGAGGCCGACCGCAGCCCCGACGATCGCCGCCAGCACGAGATACGCGATCGCGAACTTGCGGCGTGAGACCGACGGCTCCGCCTTCGGCGGGGCGAGGGGGGCCGGCTGCTCGCTCACAACGTTGGCCACGTTTCCTCCTTGCCGATGTCGACCGTCGGCTCCTTCAGCCCGACAGAGTTCAGCAGATCGATCAGCTCGTCGCCGTAGAGCTCTTTGCGCGCGACCAGATGATCGGCGATCGTGCCGACCGCGTCCTGGTTCTGGAGGATCAACTGGTAGGCGTTCACGTACGCCTGGCCGATGATCTGCGCCGCGAGGCGCCTCTTGGTCGGATCGCCGAGCACGGCGGCGATCGAGTCGTGCTGGAAGTCGCCGCTCGCCCGGTTCATCAGCTGGAGCCCGATCGACTCGAACCGCTTCCCGAGCTTCTCCCGGGCCTCTTCGCGCTTCTCGACGCTCATGCGCGCCTTGCTGTCGATCGGGATCGGGTCGGGCCCCATTCCGGACACGCCGACCATCCAGGCCGAGCGCCCGGTGGCGCTCTGGAGGTCGCCGCCGACGCCGGTCGCGTTCTCGCCGTAGAAGACCTGCTCGGCGGCGAGCGCGCCCAGCGTCCACGCCAGCTTCGCCACCTCCTCGCTCTTCCAGGAGCTGAACCGCTCCTCCTTCTCCAGCGCCTGGTGGTGCCCGAGCGAGCCGGCGCGCATGCGGATCGAGAGCCGCGTCGACTCCGCGCCCTTGAGGAAGACGTGCGCCGCCGCCGCGTGCCCGGCCTCGTGGATCGCGACGGCACGCGTCTCCTCGGGGATGTACTCGACGCCCACGGCCGTCCCCGACTCGACCGTGGTCATCGCCTCGATGATGTCCTCGCGGTTGAACTCGTCGCGGCCGTCGTGGTGGGCCTTGGTGAGCGCCATCGAGCAGACCTGCTCGACCATCGCGGGAGAGTAGCCCGACGTGATCCGAGCCAGCTCGTCCCGGGCCCGCTCGGTGTCCAGCTCCGGGTCGTGGGTGACCTTGCCCAGATAGAGGTTGAAGATGTCCTCGCGGTCGTGCTTCGTCGGGGTCCTGAACCAGACGTGGCGGCCCATCCGGCCCGGGCGCTGGAGCGCCGGGTCCAGCGCCTCCAGCGGCACGTTTGTCGCCCCGATGAAATAGATCTGGTTGCCGGCCGGGCGGGGCGCAGGCAGGCGCAGCTCGACCTTGCCGAGCCGACGCGGCACGATGTACGTCGCGTCGAGGAAGTTGTTCAGCCGGTTCGTCCAGAAGCGGCGCCAGAACGGCGGGTTGTCGATCCCGTCCATCGTCAC
>Ga0070679_100001189_pt1 | contig 22865 bp, 22 predicted proteins | sample KBSC63BmetaG_FD_65652 | JGI IMG/M metagenome (GOLD analysis project Ga0070679, IMG submission 65652) | Corn rhizosphere microbial communities from Kellogg Biological Station, Michigan, USA - KBS C6-3B metaG | ecosystem: Host-associated > Plants > Roots > Rhizosphere | place: USA: Michigan... | reverse complement strand
CCAGCCGGATGTCCCCGGCTACGCCGGCAGTTATGGCGGTCAACCGGTGTTCGCGGATATCGCCCATATGCTGATCGACAATGGCTACGTCACGCCCAAGAAGTAACTAGGAACCAGGAACTAGGAACTCGCCGCTGTAATGTGGTGGGAGTTGGACTGGTTATGCTGACAGCGGTCCGCTACGGGGTCAGGGGCTTAAGATCGAGACCTGTGAGGGCTGCGGGTGATTCAGGGTGGCGTTTTTCAAATTCACCGCGGCCGGCAGCCGCCAATTCCTAGTTCCCAGTCCCTGGCCCCAATGGTATACTGAAAGGAACTTTTATCATGTCGACCACGCTTCATTTCGCCGTTGAATCCCACACGCTGCTGCATATCTTGCTATTGGGCTTTTTGGGTTTCATCGTGGCCATGGCGCTCACTCCGGTGTACACGACGATCGCCTACAAGCGCGAGTGGTGGAAGAAGCAGCGCACCGAGTCTTGGTCCGGCGGCGCGTCGACCGTCTATAACAAATTGCATGCCGCTAAGCACCAGCGCCACGTGCCAAACATGGCCGGTCTGATCTTTATCCTGGCGGTAACGTTCGTGACGCTAGTGGCTAACCTTGATCGTGGTCAGACATGGTTGCCGCTCGCCGGCATGCTGGGAGCGGGGCTCATCGGCCTGGTTGACGATATCATGAATATCCGCGGCACCAGTAAGATCGCCGGCATGAAATCAACTGTCAAATTCGGGTTGTACAGCTTGGTAGCAGTCGTGGGCGGTGTCTGGTTCTACGAGAAGTTGGGCGTGCACAGCGTCTATCTGCCGGGTATCCATGCCTGGCATATCGGCGTGCTCATCATCGCCTTGTTCTGGTTCGTGGTCATCGCCACCGCCAACGCCGTGAACATCAGCGACGGCCTCGACGGCCTGGCCGGCGGGTTGCTGGCCTCGTCTTTCGGGGCCTATACGGTCATCGCCGCCATCGAAGGCAAATACGCCTTGGCGGCCTTCTGTCTGACCATCGTCGGCGCGTTGCTCAGTTATACCTGGTTCAACATCTATCCGGCGCGCTTCTTTATGGGGGATGTCGGCGCCTTCGCCCTCGGTACGGCGTTGGGGATCATCGCCATGCAGACCGATACTATCTACGTCTTGCCGATCATCGGGTTCGTCTATGTCATGGAGACCGGCTCGGTCATTATCAATCGGGTTTCTAAGAAGCTTCGCCATGGCAAAAAGGTCTTCTTGTCCTCACCGATTCACCATCATTTCGAGGCCATCGGTTGGCCAGAGACAAAAGTTACCATGCGTTTTTGGATATTGGGTCAGATAGGAGCCGTGGCGGGCCTGATGGTATTCTTGCTCGGAAGGTACACGTAAAGGGTATTCAGACGATGGGACCTCGAACAAGGCAGGGGCGGGCAGCCTGGACGACGCGTGCCACTGCGACGATCAGCGACCTCGGTCGCAAGCACAAGCCTGATTATTGGCTGGTGACATTCTGCGTGATCCTGCTGGCGATCGGGCTGATGGTGGTCTACGCCATCAGCCCGGCGCTCAGTGCCACGACCAACGTCAGTGGCAACTATTACGTCAGCAAACAGCTGATCGCCGTCGCCTTAAGCGCTGTAGCGTTCGTACTTACTTCGCAGATACCGTTGAATCGCTGGCGGCAAGCCTACAAACCGCTGTTGGTGGTCGCGGCGATCGCGACGCTGATCGCCTTTGTCATGCCGGTAAATATCCACTATCCGGCCCACCGCTGGATCCGGTTAGGCAGCCTGTCATTCCAATCCGTCGAGCTGTTGAAGTTCTCGCTTCTCGTGTGGCTGGCCGGCTTTCTGAGCCTGCGCTTGCGGGAGGGCAAGGTCAGTGACTTCCAGCTGACACTGAAGCCGTTGCTGATCGCCGTGGTAATGGTGGGCGTGGTCGTTGCCGGCGTGCAAAGCGACCTCGGTTCCACCGGTGTTATCGTCATGATGATGGGGGTCATGGCGTTCGTGGCCGGCATGCCGATGAAACGGATTCTGGCCATCGCCGGCATCATCGCTATCGGGCTGCTGCTGGCGATTTCGTCCACGCCGTATCGTCGGGAACGCTTAGCGACCTATCTGCACCCGGAAGCCGACTGTCAGAGTGCCGGTTATCAGGCTTGCCAGGCCTTGATCGCCGTCGGCTCGGGCGGCATGGTCGGGCTGGGGCTGGGGCACAGCGTGCAGGCCAACGGCTATCTGCCGGAAGCGGCGAATGACTCGATTTTCGCGATCTACGCCGAAGTCTTCGGCTTTCTCGGGGTCATCGTCCTGCTGGGGATTTTCCTGGGATTTTTCGCCCGCCTGAAACGGATCGCCGAACGGGCACCGGACGATTTCAGCCGCTTGCTGGTGACGGGAGTGCTGACGTGGCTGAGCGTCCAGGCGCTGATCAATATCGGCGCTATGATCGGCCTGTTGCCGCTGAAGGGGATTACGCTGCCGTTCATCAGTTACGGCGGCACGAGCGTCGTCTTCGTGGCGGCCGCGGTCGGCCTGGTATTCCAAGTTTCACGCTATACTTCATTTGTTGCAGCGTATCAAGATGAAAGGAGCAGCCATGACAATAGTCGTGACCGGCGGCGGGTCCGGGGGGCATATCACCCCAATTCTAGCGGTCGCTAGTCAGCTCAAGCGGCTCCGGCCCGATCTAACCATCGTCTATATCGGGCAGAAGGGTGATAAGCTGGCCGACATCCCGGCCGCCAGTCCCTTCGTAGACGCCGTCTACACGGTGCGGGCGGGCAAGTTTCGGCGGTATCACGGCGAAGGCTGGAAGCAGCTCCTACACCTGCCTACGCAGGCCAAGAACCTGCGGGATGCCGTCTACGTGCTCATCGGCTTGTGGCAGAGCTACCGTTTGCTGCGCCGACTGAAGCCGGAAATCATCTTTTCCAGGGGCGGTTTCGTGAGCGTACCGGTGACGCTCGGCGGCAGACTTACTGGTATCCCGTATGTCACGCACGATTCCGATAGTATTCCCAGCCTCGCCAACCGCTTGATCGCCCGCTGGGCTACCTTGCACGCCGTGGCACTGCCGGCCGAACTGTATCCGTATCCGAAGGCTAAGACCGTGACGGTTGGCATTCCGCTGAGCCACGAACACCAGCTTGTCACCCCTGATTTACAGCGGAAGTATCGCCAGGAAATCGGTCTATCGGCATACCAGCGAGTCCTTCTGGCCACCGGCGGCGGGAATGGCGCCGATCAGCTCAACAAAGCGGTGATTAACAGTAGTGCCGATCTGTTAAAGCATTATCCGAAGCTGGTCATCGTGCATATCGCCGGGCGAGGGCTGGAAACAGCGGTCAATGCCGCCTATGACCGCGTGCTGACGGGGGCGGAACGGGACAGGGCAGTGGTCAAAGGCTTCGTGACGGATTTTTACCGCTATACCGGCGCGGCCGACGTCATCATCTCTAGGGCAGGGGCGACCAATCTGGCCGAATTCGCCGTCCAAGGCAAAGCCTGTATCATTATCCCGGCTGGCCAATTGGTCGGTGGCCATCAGGTAAAGAACGCCGAAGCGCTGGCGAAACGCGAGGCCGTCGTCATGCTCAGCGAGGCTCAATCGGATCAGGAACGCCGGCTGACTTACATCGTGCGCGATCTACTGAACGATGACGTCCGGCGGGCGCGACTAGGCACCAATCTGGCCGCGTTCGGACAACCCGATTCCGCTCGTAAGGTAGCTACGCTTCTCTTAAAACTGATCGACGCCCCAACCAGGCCAACAGGTAAAGATGATGTTCAAGCGTCATAAGACCGCTGGGCCGGCCAGCCGGCGCCGGAGTACCCAGGACCACTCCCGGCCGGCACCGTTCTCGTACCGATCGAGCCGTAACGACCAAGAATATAACACCGGTCGGGCGCAGCCCCGGGACCAGGACATCCGGCGGCGCGAGCGGTTGGTACGATTCTGGCGCCAACGGCTCGGCGTACTGTTGGCTGGCCTTATCATTATCTTCTGTGTGCTGGATATCCTGCATCTGTCGCCAAATCCCAAGATCATCGTGTTGAGCGGTTCATCGGACCAAACTTTCCTTCGCTCATCCGAGGTTTATGCCCAAGCGGCCAGCAAACTCTTCGCCGGCTCGCTGCTTAATGGCAACAAGATTACCGTTAATACCGGCGAAGTGCAGGAAAAATTACAACAACAGTTCCCGGAACTGGCTGACGTGTCAGTAACTTTGCCGCTGATCAGTCATCGACCGGTCGTCTATATATCGCCGGTCTCACCGGGCATTATCCTCAGTAGCGGTGGTAACACCTATGTGCTTTCCAATGCCGGTACGGCGCTCCTAGCCGCGACGCAAGTGACCGAGGCGGCCAAGCAGCCTCTCCCGTTGGTAACCGATCAGACCAACCACAAGGTCACTATCGGCCGCGAGGCGCTCCCCAGTAGTGACGTCAGCTTTATCCAGACGGTGATTGGCGAGCTGAAAGCCAAAGGTGTCGGTATCGACAGTCTCGTCTTACCCAACGCCGCCTACGAGCTTGATGTCCACTTGTCGGGCGTACTGTACTATGTGAAGTTCAACATGCACGATACTACCGGGGCCCGGCAACAGGCCGGCACGTTTCTGGCGGTCCGCGAACGCCTGCAAGGGCAGGGCGTTACTCCCAGCTCATATATCGATGTCCGTTTAGCCGGGCGAGCCTACTACAAGTAGTTGGAGGCGGTAGTTCTTAGTTCTCAGAACTAGCGACTAAGAACTGAGCACTGAGAACTACAAACTACAAACTAAAAACGCCCCCGCCGTCCCCTAGCTAGTTCGTAATTTGTTCGTATATTTAATGATAGCTGAAATCGTAAAAAACTATATAAACATACGAGTAGGGCAGTTTGTCAAATAATAGGTGATAAGGGGAGTAGGGAGGGAAGAAATATATTTTCGAATGGAAAGCATGAAAAAGCAAGTTTTCACGACATAACTGTGGATAAGTCAAATGGTAGTTTTCACGAATTGTGTCACAAATCACATCGGGACACCATAGCAACTAGGGGCTAGGAACTAGCAACTAGTAGGTCTGGTGCCAGCGACAGAGCCGGGCATGTACGTGTAGGCTACTCAGCGGCTAATTTCTAATTCCTAGCCTCTAGTTGCTACTATTCCCCTGTCAGGGGATGGACACACACCCAACTATAAGTCAGTATTTAGAGTCGTAAAATATACATTGTGCGACATCAACTATAGCTTTGTTTTGAATGCTCTGCCACGACCCTGCCGCTCGATATTTCCAATCGTGCCCACACGATTTATAATTTTTTAAAACTTTTCTGCCCTTTTTCTATCCCAGCTTCAAATCACACATCCTGCTTGCGTTTCATCACGCGCCGATTCCTATGCCCTTTGTTCGCTTTTTGTATGTATCAAAGACGAACAGGCTGCGCATGCCTGTTCGTAAATTGTTCAATGCTCCCAGGACGGATCGAAGATAGGATCGAGGTCAACTAAGTATAAACCGGGCGTAGGAGCCTCATCTTGCCGGTCGTGACCGATCCGTGGCGTCCCAACGACGTATTGGCCGAGCCCATCGATATCACATAAACGACGTCCTTCTCGGAGGGTGGCATAGTAGGCACTTGTAGCTTGGCGTACTGCCCGCGACTCCGCACTATTGAGACGGGGGGACTCGCCATCGATAACTGGTACTTTAGCGAAGACGCGTGGCCGTGTGTTGCCGGGCGTCAGGATACGCCATCTGTAATCAGGGATACTGATGCCACACTGCTCCAAAAATTTGAATTCGGCGTCAGCCGCTTCCAAGATGTGAGTGATAGCCTCGATACCATACGGCGAAGGGTGATCTGGGTGCTGGAGAACGACTTCCCGAAGCAAGTGCGCTCGACCACTCATGATTCGTTGCCGCATAGTAGCTTTTCGGGCTTCGGCGCTATTATTTTTCCAGATGTAATCGCCTACCGGCCACGCCGTATCAGGATTCTCGTATTTAGGCATAGGGAGGAGCGCTTTACTCGGAGAGAGCGTAGGTGGCTTTGGCGACGCGCTTGAACTGCGGTTTGCCCTGCAGGTTCAGGAGGATGGTGGTTTCCTTGACGTAGCGGCTTTTGAGGACGCGCTTGACGATCTCGTCGCGATGGAGGGGGCCGCCTTCCTTGCGGAGGACTTCGCTGATGATATCGGCGACGGTGCCTTTCTCGTAGCCCCATTCCTTGAGGGCGTAGATACCACGACCGATGAGGACGAAGCGCTTGTCTTTGATCAGTTCGTTGTGGATGGCCTGGGTGGTGACATCCTTGCGCTTAAATTCGGAATCTTTGATGGCGGCGGCGATTTCGTTGAAGTGGAGATGCTTGCCATGTTCCTTGAGGATGACGTAGATCTTGTCCCGGATGTTCTTGGGGTTGACCATCGGCCATTTGACGAGGCCCCAGCGGCCGTTAAGGGTCGCCAGTTGCTTCGAGATGCTGGCCAGGGCGGCGGCTTGTTCGACATTGGTTACACCGGCGGCTTTGGCGACTTCTTCGATAGACTTCGGTTCGCCCTGCTTCTTGATGGTATCGATCAGCTTCTGGACAGCGGCCTTGGCGGCGGCTTCGTCGAACTCCTTACGGATACCGACGGCGTGATAATAGTTATCATCCTCGTCGATGACGATCAGTTCCGGACAGAGACGGGCCAGGAAAGCCACCCTTGCCTGCTCCAGGCGGTTATTGTCACCTTGGCTATCGAGCGCTTCGCTCAGCTGGCTGACGCGGGCGATGCCGCCCAGCTGCTGCAACTTCTCTGTTAATACGCTCTGTACCTCAGGAACGTTCGGGAGGCTTCCCTGCTCCGCGCTGGCTTTCAGGCGGGTAACGACGGCTTTTTCCAGCTGCCGAACACGTTCGCGGGTAATACCGAGCAGCTCACCTATCTGCTCGAGCGTCTCCTTGCGGTCGAACAGCCCAAAACGGCGTGAAACGATCTCGCGTTCGCGCTCGCGGTCGATGGTCGCTAGGGTATCATTGACGAGCTGTTCGGTGTTAAACGCGCTAATCGCAACTGGGGTGGTCGTTTCGGCCATAGTAGGTGGAATCTTTCCTATCTGTTATATATAAATTATATAACTATTATAGAACGTTAATTTTTAAAAGTCAAACATAATTGTGTCTGAAACTATTGTAGCACGAAATAGACGCTTCTGCGTACTCTATGTTGTAAAATTCCTTGCAAGCAACACTCTGTTAGAAATCGCAAATAAGAAGTCAAACAGATTTCGCATAGCCTCCGCCTTCATGTCATTCCAGCGCAGGCTGGAATCCAGTGAGAAAATAGAATATCCTTATATGCTCCTATGAAGCAGTACTACGTCTACATTCTAGCTAGTCAGCGTAACGGTACGCTGTACATCGGTATGACTGATGACCTAGCCCGTCGCGGTTCTGAACACAAGGCAGGTAGCTCAGGCAGTTTCACCGATAAGTATCGCGTCCAAACTCTAGTTCACTACGAAATCTACGATAAGCCAGCCGAAGCGATTCAGCGTGAGAAAAACCTCAAAGCCTGGCAGCGAGCTTGGAAGCTTCGCCTCCTCGAAGAGCACAACCCCGGCTGGATGGACTTGTCGGATACTTTATTGGATTGACTGGATCCCAGCCTGCGCTGGGATGACAACGTCTGGGTGAAATATATTACTTTTTGGTGGCGCGGCGGCGGGTTGGGAATTTCTTTTTGGCGGGCGCGGCCTTGAGGATGGCCTCGGCTTCGGCCTCTGTCAGTTTCGCCGGATCGGTGTCCTTGGGAATCTTGGCGTTCTTCTTGCCGTCGGTGACGTAGGGGCCGAACCGACCGTTCAGGACCTTGATCTTACCGAAGTTCTGAATATTCTTGGCGGCCTCGGCAGCCAGTTTCTCTTTGTATAATTCGCGGGCCTTTGCCTCCTCGATGGTATGCGGATCGTCTTCCTTGAGCGAGACGAACAGCTTATCTACTTGGATATAAGGGCCGAACCGACCGATGCTAGCTTTGATTTCTTTACCGTCTTCGGTCGTGCCGACCAGCCGGGGTAGTTCGAAGGCTTGCAGCGCCTGCTCGAGGGTTACGGTCTCGATCCGGGCACCCTTGGGCAACGTCGCGAACTGAGGCTTCTCCTCTTCGTCTTCGGTGGCGCCGAGCTGCAACATCGGGCCGTAGCGGCCGAAACGGGCGTAGATCATCTTGCCGGTCTTGGGGTCGGTGCCGACTTCCCGGGCCTGGGCGGCCTCGCTGCGGCTGATGTCGGCCGAACCCTCGATTAGCTTGTGGAACGGGCCGTAAAAGCCCCTGAGCATGTCATACCAGACCTGCTTGCCATCGGCGATCTTGTCGAAATCCTCCTCCACGTCGGCCGTGAAGCCGTAGTCGACCACTTGTTCGAAGTGTTTTTCGAGGAAGTCACTCACCACGTTACCGCTCGACGTGGGGACTAGTTTACCCCTGTCGCTACCGGTATTTTCGGTTTCGACGGCGCGGCTGACCTTCCCCCCCACGAGGGCGATATCGATAACTTCGCGCGGCGTGCCTTCGCTCTCGCCTTTCACGGCGTAACCACGGGCTTGGATGGTCGAAATGATCGTGGCGTACGTGCTCGGCCGACCGATGCCGAGTTCCTCGAGCTTTTTGACTAGGCTTCCTTCGGTGTAGCGGGCTGGCGGGCGGCTGAAGCTCTGGCGGGCGTGGGCCTCGATCAGGGTCATCGGATCGCCGGCTTTCAGAGGCGGCAACAGCGTATCGTCTTGTTTGGCGCCGTAGACTTTCAGGTAGCCGTCGAAGATGACGACTTGCCCCTTGGCGTTCCAGATACGGCTATCCGTGCCGGCCTTGATGGTAATCGTGGTGTTCTCCAGTTTGGCGGGCGCCATCTGGCTGGCCAAGGTGCGGGAGCGGATCAACTCGTATAACCGCTGCTCGTAGCTGTCGTCGCTGGCGACGGTGGCGCTGACATCGGTCGGACGGATGGCTTCGTGAGCTTCCTGAGCGCCGGCGGACTTGGTTTTAAAGGTCCGGAAATGGTGATAGTCTTTGCCGAATTCGCTCGTAATATAGTCGCTCATACTGGCCAGAGCCTGCTTCGACAGGTTCACCGAGTCGGTACGCATGTAGGTGATCTTTCCTTCCTGGTAGAGGCGCTGGGCAGCCGTCATGGTCGTCCGGACCGAGAAGCCGAGGCGGCTGGCGGCCTCCTGCTGCAAGCTGGATGTCGTGAACGGCGCGCCGGGGTTGCGGGTACTGGGGCTGGTGGTGACGTCACCGACGTTGAAGGTGGCCGGAATCAGTGATTCCAGGAACGTGGTGGCGTCGGCTTCGGCCTTGAAACGGTCGGCTAACTCGGCGTTGAGCGGCGTTCCGTCGCTGGTATTGAACTCGCCCGTGACTTTGTAGGTGATGACCGGCTGGAAGGCGTTGATCTCGCGCTCGCGCTCCACTAGCAGACGGACTGCCGGTGATTGGACCCGGCCGGCGGACTTACCGCCTGGCACCTTGCGCTGGATGACCGGTGATAACTCGAAACCTACCAGACGGTCGAGCACCCGGCGCGCCTGCTGGGCGTTGACCAGGTTCATATCGACGGTCCGGGGGGTCTTGAGGGCTTCCTCGATGGCGGATTTGGTGATCTCGTGGAAGACGATGCGCTTGGTGGTTTTGGGGTCGAGGCCGAGCGTTTCACAGAGGTGCCAGGCGATGGCTTCGCCTTCGCGGTCTTCATCCGAGGCCAGCCAGACGGTCTCGGCGGTCTTGACATCTTTCTTGAGCTCGGCGATGAGCTTTTTCTTCTCCGGGTCGACCTCGTATATTGTGGCGAAGTTATTGGCGATATCGATGGGCGGTTTGCCACCTTTAGCGGCTTTGGTCGGGATATCACGAATATGGCCGATACTACTTTTGACGGTGTAGTCCTTGCCGAGGAATTTTTCGATGGTCCGCGCCTTGGCCGGCGACTCCACGATTACTAGGTTCTTTGCCATACGGTGTTCTTAAGTATACGTCCTTTATGAGTAAAGCGTAAGCATGTGCCTGCGCCACGAAGTCTTAGGCTACAGACTTACACGCCGAAATGCAAATCGTAGGGGGCGTGCCGGGCACCTGCCGACTGGCGTGACGGGTTATGCACAGAAAAATGTGATAAATCACACAGACAAACATTGACATCTCCTATACAGGGGCGTAAACCTAATACTGAAATAACGATAAGTAAGCTCGGCGCGTGGATTTTCCAGCTAGGGACAGACGCCGGACAGGAGCAAGAAGGATAGTTGATAATGAGCAGTACAAGCACGAGCACCGAAAGAATTCCAGCGGACGCGCCGTTCGATGAGTCAGGAGTAACGGCGGATAATGAGCACCTGATCGGACACGATAGGTTTTCGACCTACGCGGATTTCCTGTGCACGCACGCCGACCAGGTCACCCCTGTCTCCGCGGAAGATTTACAAGTGATACGGAACGCTGGCGCGCACACTACTGCGCACCTAGTCGCGTACTCGGTCGCTTAAGAAGCGTCAAATAGCTATTCTGTCTGTGAGAAATATCACAAAAAGTCCTTGACGCTCGTCGTATAGAGGAGTAAAACAGTAAGTGATTAAAGTTTAAATGATACTCAATGAGGCGTCCCGCTCGGGAGCTGTCAAGTATTTCGAAAGGATAGTAGATGAACAAAGCATGTGCGGGCGAAGGCCCGATTGCTCAGTGTTTCACAACCTTAGGCGAGGCTAGTCCGAACGGTTCAGAACCACGCTTTGAGGGGGCCCGCTTCGAGGACGTATATAAAGATACAGTTACGGCCGGCCTTGACGCCTGGCGTAGCAGCGAAGATCCCCGGATTGCCGCAGCCCGCGAGAAGAACGAACAGGCTATGGCCGAGATCCGCGCGCGACAAGCGGTCGGGGAAGCGTTCGATCGAGCTTCTTAAGCTTACGAAACATATAACAGTGCTTTCTAAGCAGCCCTCAAAGGGCTGCTTTTTTATTCGCTAGTAGTTCTGGCTGATTTTGTAGCCGATCCAGAGGCCGACGAACGAGCCGATGGTACCGACGAACAGGCTCCAGCCGCCCAGCATGTTGCCGTGGTCGAGCATGCCACCGAGCCAACCTCCGACGAGTCCGCCGATGGTGATGCCGATCCATATCATTGCTTTCATGCTTTTAAGTCTAGCATAAGCAACAATATGGCCTTGCCACTTGGCCTACATCCGTTGTCATTCCAGCGCAGGCTGGAATGACAACTTCTGAACCGGACATGATGTGTTAGGCCAGGGCCCACTGATTGGCGCCCAGGGGTCGGATCTTGCCGGATATCTCGAGCATGGTGAGCGTCTGATTGAAGGTGGCGATATCAAGTTTGCTGGCCCGCTGCAGCTCCTCGCCGTCGCTGTTTCCGTTGAGAAGCAGATCGAGTACCGCCTGCTCTTCGGCGTTCCGGCCGTATACTTGTGAAATCGTGGTGGCATGAGCGTGGATTCCGAGGGCGTATAAGACATCTTCGTAGCTCGTGACAGGAGTCGCCCCGGCTTTGATGAGGTTATTGGTGCCGGTCGAGGTTGGGCTCGTGATGTTACCAGGTACGGCGAGGACGTCTCGCCCCTGTTCCAGTGCGAAACGGGCGGTGTGCAGTGTACCGCTTTTCTCGGCGGCCTCGGTAATCAGGAGCGCGTCACCCAGCCCGGATACCAATCTGTTGCGCGCGATGAAGTTGCCCCGGAACGCCGGCGTTCCGGCCGGAAATTCGCTGATCACTGCCCCGCCCTGATCCAGAATGGCTTGCGCTAAGCGGCGGTGGCCGACGGGATATATCTCTTCGAGCGGGCTGGGAAGTACCGCGATGGTGAGCCCGCCGGCATCCAGCGCGGCCTGGTGCGCGACGGCGTCGACTCCGAGCGCGAGGCCGCTGATGATGACTACCCCCTGCTCGGCCAGCCGCTCGGCTAGCTCCATGGTGACTTGCCGCCCGTAAGCCGTCAGCTTGCGGCTGCCCACGATGGCTACGGTCTTGCGCGCCAGCAGATCATCCAGAGGCGCGCCGGCTGCGAATAGCTGTTTCGGCGGGGTGTGGATGTCGCGTAATCGCTGCGGGATATCATCCCTGTTAAGCTTATTGATTTCCATATGATAATAGTGTATAAGTATTGACTCTACGTCATTTTTTTGCTAAAATAGCAACTTGTAAGTTCTGGCAACAGAATCTTCGCACCTTATACCCCCATTCTAACAGATTGTTAGATCAATTTTGTTAGATTGTTTTAGAGTCATCTAAAGTTGTTACCCTCCACTTTATTTCTACCAGGCCTTGGTCTGGGGCTCTAAGACAAACTAACCCCTTTAACTAGAAACCTCCCTGTCCTTCGGGACAAGAGGAGTTTCCCGGTTACACGTGAGCCTAAACGGTTCCCCGCGCGAGCGGGGAGACACACATCCTTTTGTTTGATGATGATGTTTCACCCGGGTGGGTTGAAGGGTGGACGGAGACGAGCAGTAATGTTCGTCTCCATAAATGGATCTCCGAGCGGTGCCCACCCCCTCTCGGAGGTCCTTTTATTTTGATTATTACTTTTGAACTTCCCTGCCGCATACTGGAGCGAAATCACCCGTATATCCTTATGAGTAAGCACTTACGTATACCTGGTCACAATCTGTTGGCATTGGAAGCGATAGCCGACAATGCGCGTGTTGACGTCGCGACCTTCATCGGGCAGAGTATCGGTCTGGGTTTGAATCTGGCCGACCTGGCGCTGGAAGCCCCCGGAGCGAGCGCTGCCGTGCTCTTCGAGCAACCGGATAAGAGCTATACGCAATACGCCATCGATTTTAGAGCGGCGCCGCGGCCTGTTCTCGCCGCGGAGATGGTCATGTTCGAATGCGAGTTCGGCTATAAACCTCCCTACGACGTACTATTGCCTCCCCAGGCCACCGCGGCGATCGAGGTAGTCGGCGAGCATTTTGGAGCCACCAGGGGAAGTTTCCTGGAAACGGCCTTCTTTTTCCGTGATCAGTGGACGCTCACGAGGCGACGTAACGGCATGATACTTATCGATGATGGCGGCGGTGATACTCCCGGTGATCTGCTGATAGTGCAAGATGACGAAGTCATTTTTAAGTACGCCGTCGAGGGCTGACTTTCGGAAGTCCGGTATGTACGCTCGCTACCCTATATCGCATACTGAGGAGAGTCATGTCTAGCTCGTCTGAACTGTATTCCGCTTTACACACTCCCACTACTTTCAGCGGCGGTGATTTTGAGAACGCGTTAGCCGAGCTCCGGCTTCACCGGCTGGCGGATGAAGCGGTCCTGGATCACTTGCCCGACCCGATTCTCGACATCGGATCGGGGTTCGAAGAGCTCGCTCTTGGTGTTCAAGCCATAGCTTGGAAAGTCGGCGTATCCAGGCGCGTCGTGTCGCTCAATCCCCAGCTGATCGAGTGGTTTTACCTCGGTAACGAGCAGCTCACCAAGAACCGGGTCATAAAGGATGAAATCGCTGATAGCCACCATCCGTACGCCGATGAGTATCTCCGAAGCAAACGCCTGGCCGCGGCTGGCCTGGTCGAGCAGCTGCCCTTTGGGAGCGGGTCGTTCGGCACGGTCGTGTCGCTGTGGACCTACCCGGAGTGCTGGTTCGAGAAGTATCGGATGCGGCGGGAGGATCACGTCCGGCCGCTCCGGGAAATCAACCGCGTGTTGAAAGTGGGAGGGACGGCGTTGCTCGGCCCATCACTCAATCCGCAGTACCGTGTCGGCTTTCTGAATATCCTCGATTCGATCGACTTCGGCGCTCATCCCTTCGAAACCCGCAGTATCCCTGATGATGGTTCCCGGGGCTCATTCTTCGCGCAGCACGAGCTGATCCGGCTGAAAAAGACCTAGCGCCGCGATTCAGTGAGTTATTTCATATCGTTTTTCCGGCGACTAGTCCAGTATGAATCGATATGAGATTGGATGGTGAAAAAGCGTATTTCGATGACGAGGATCCGGCCCTGGAGGCCGAGCTACTGGCTTTGGGACACGAGCCCGATGAACTCGGTCCGTTCAGTGTCTTCAGCCTGCACGAAGCGGCCAGTCTGCGCTTGCGTGATCTGTCACTGGCCCGCGATCTGGGAGACAAGACCGGTGAGCTCCTGAAACGCATCGATGTCGTCAAAGGTCTGCATGACCAGTTGGCGACCCGGGTTGATCAGTTGCGGTTGGAGAACATCAGACTATAAAATTACGGGTTTCGGGGGGAGCTGCCGGGAAAAAACTAGCTTCTTGTCGTTCGCTTGCCTTACGGATGCGTATTGCGTAAACTTCTCTTATTATGACGGGCTTTATCCAAGTACCATGTGAGGTCGTGCCGAACCTTGAGCGATTGGCTGTTATGACCGACACGGCTCCTACGGAATATATTTCGCAATCATTCACGGTGGCCACCCGCCTCGGTAGATTCGCAGCGGAAGTTCAAGAGAGTGGCATCGGTGAAACCCCAGAGTTAGTTATCCGTTCATTGGCTGGTCAAAATCAGACTGATCAAATCGTCTTCATAGAGCAGTCGCCACGTGAGCCTACGATAGACGATATGCTTGCGGAATTGGAAGCTGGCGAAGGGTTCACCGTATTTCCGCTTGACGAAGAATTGGTGGATGATGGTTGCGAGGTTTCGAGAGCACTCGGTGTCAAGGCTCTCGAGCTCATTCGGCACGGTATGTTATGGCGACTGATGTTAGATCGGCCACTACGGCGGGCTGACCACCTTGCTGCTGTGACTGCTGGATCACATGTGGTAGTTCCCATCCATGATGTGCAGGAATTTGTCGGCTATACGCCACCAGAATTAAAACTCCCAGATATCTACTTAGACCCGAACTTATTCTTAGACTAAGAAGCTGCGGGTTTCGGTGGGAAGCTGGACGCCGTAGGCGTATTCACTCAAGATAGCGCTGGTTTCGCGGGTGAGGTTCTCGAGCTGCTTTACTTCGGTGGCGCTGAATTTCTGGAGGACGAAGTCGGCGCTGTCCATCTGGGCCGGTTTCTTGGGGCCGATACCGATGCGAACGCGGCCGGTTCCCTCGCCGATGTACTGAGTGATCGACTTGATGCCGTTATGGCCGGCGCTACTGCCGCCGGTACGGGTGCGGATACTGCCGAATTTGATGTCCAGTTCGTCGTGGACGATGACGACCTTGTCCGCGGGGATTTTATAAAACGCCACGACCGCCTGGACGGCTTCTCCGCTCAGATTCATAAAGGTCGTTGGTTTGATAACGATAACGCGCGTCTGACCGAGCTGTCCGCTGGCTAGGAAGCATTTCTGGCTCTTTTTCTCACTCCACTGCCCGAAGTCCGGATTGGCGGCTACAAAGGCGTCTACGGCCGCGAAACCGATGTTGTGGCGGGTGCCTTCGTACGCTTTACCGATATTCCCCAGCCCGACGATCAGAACGGTCTTGTTCAGGCCGACGGTGTACATCATCCGTACCGGGTCGCTGAGGTTGGGCATTCGCTGGAACAATGACATGACAGATAGTATCGGCGAATCCCGGCTAGGTTGCAAGCTATAGGCAGAACTATTGACATATAGAATAATCGTGATATTGTCATATTAAGCGAATAAGAAGATAGCATTACCAATGAGCCAACCTCTCGAGTCTGTTCCTTATCTGGCATCTTATGATCCGTCAGCAGGCTACGTACAGTCTGCCCTGCAGCGTTTGGAATTCTCCTATAACGGGCTCAGGCTATACAGAGCGGGATTGCGCAGCGCTATGCCTGTCTCTACCGGCGATGGGATGACACCCTTGGGCTATCCTCATAACTTCAATCGAGATAGCTTACAGGGAGGCATGATCGCTGGCGATAGGGGTGCCCTAGCCGATCAGTGTCAGTTTAGCGATCAGTATGTCGGTACCAAGATAGTCCCCTTGACAGGCGAGGAACCACACAAGCGACACCATGAGATTCATCCCGAATTGGCCTCCGTTATTATGAATGGCCGGAGTACTGCCTATAATGCCTGTGATACGACTGCGTTATATCTGATAAATCGGGCGCGGCAGATACGCGAAGGCGAGATCAACCCGTCGGGCAAAATCATGGATTTGATACTAGGGGCGACGCGTTATATACTGCGACACCTTAACGAGCAGGGGCTGTTCGAAGAAGACCCAGCATATTCGAACACGGATAAATATGGCCTGCAGGTAACCTACTGGAAAGATTCTGTCCTAAACGACCCCCATCGTACCAGCCCAGCTTACCCTATCGTCTATACCCAACCCCACTTCCAAAATGCCCGGGCGCTGGGGGAAATCGGTAAAGTTTTGGATAATAAACACCTACAAGATAAGGCACAACAGATGCGCGACGCCGGAATATTGCATTTATGGCGCAATACTCACTTTGCGGCAGCTATCGATCAACGAGGTGATATCGATCCACCCAGTTGTGATTCATTAGTGACATTGTTGGATATCGACCCCCAATACTTGCCACCGGATTATGCTGCGCAGATCGAAGGTTATATGGAGCCGTTAGTGACCGATGCCGGCTATCGGTCCGGGATACCTGTTACTGACAGCTCGGATGTCTACCATACAAAGTTTGTCTGGACGCATATGGCGGCAATCTATCACGCTGTGGGAGCCCGCTATGATCTCAGCCGGGTTCGGAGCGTGGCGGCTAGAACGAAGGGCTATATCAACCCATCTCATCCGAAGCATCCCTTCTCCGAACTTTTAGACGCGGAATCGTTCGAACCAGCCGGTAACGGCCTTCAGTACTGGACAATACGAATGTACCAGTACTTTCAAGATCCGGCCCGGCACTTGCTTTGAAGTTATCCGCCCGACTTAGGGTGGCACGGAATAGCCGGTTTCGCTAGTACGTGTCGCGTTGGGGTTTGGGCTGGGGTTTTGAGGGTTTGGCGGCGCGAGCCTTTTTGTCGGCGATAAACTTTTGGAGGCGGGATTTGCGGGCGCTCTGGGTTGGGCTGTTGCCATGGCGGTGGGCGACGTGTTTCTCGATAAACCACAGCTGGACGGCCGTGCCGGCGAAGCCGTATTTCTCGCGCAGGCCGCGCTCCAGATATCGACGGTAGCTCCAGTGCACGAAGCTGGTCTGCGAGCCGAAGATCTTGAAGGCCGGCGTGGCATTGTCGTCTTCCTGGACCATGTAGTTCAGTTTGGGGCTGCGACCCTTGAGGCCGGCCGGTGGATGTTTATCGATCATCTGGCGCAGCCAGCGGTTGAGTTCCGGCGTCTTGACCCGCTGCTTACGGGCGGTGTCGATCTCCTGGGCCAGATCGAAGAGCTTAGTGACGTTCTGACCGGTGACCGAGCTGGTAAAGATAAGCGGTGCCCAAGGCACGAAGTCGAAGTTAGCTGTGATCTGGGGCGCCAAGGCATCCCGGGTGAAGGCGTCCTTGCCTTCGACGGCGTCCCATTTGCTGACCACCAGAATCAAGCCCTTACCGGCGTCCTTGACCATTCCGGCGATCTTCTGGTCGAGCTGGACGTTCGTCTCGTTGGCGTCGAGCAGCAACAGACAGACGTCGGCTTGTTCGATGGCGGACAGAGCCCGCACGACGCTGAAACGCTCGATACCGACTTCGATCTTGCCATTCTTGCGGATACCGGCGGTGTCCATCAGCTCGACCTCTCGCCCCTGATAGCGGATGATCGCCCGGTTGATATCGCGCGTCGTGCCCGCCCGATCGGCGACGATTGCCTGTTGCTTGACGGCTAAGGTGTTGAATAAGCTTGATTTACCGACGTTCGGGCGGCCGAGGATGGCGATATGCAGGCGATTATCATCTTCGATCGAGCTGACACTGGGAATCACGGTCAGGAGACGATCGAGTAGTTCGGTGATACCCCTGCCCTGTTTGGTCGTGGTGGTATGGATGATCTTGATGCCCAGGCGCTGGAAGGCCGGGATGTCCGGATGGCGGACCTTATCGACTTTGTTCATGACCAGGAAGACCGGCTTTTTGCTCTTCAGCGCGAGCTTGGCGACCCGGCGGTCCTCTTCGGTGATCGGCACGTCGGCCTCGACGACCACCCAGATGACATCGGCGCTGTCGGCGGCTTGGATGATCTGTTCCTGGATGGTGAATTCGAACTCATCGACGGCGTCTTTGATGCCGGCGGTATCGACCAACCAGAAATCATTGCCATTCCAGGTGGCTTTGGCCGTGATACTATCCCTGGTGGTACCGGCTTCGACGGCCACGATCGCCTCGCGCCGATCCAAAATCGCGTTGAACAGGCTGGACTTGCCAACGTTGGCCCGGCCTACGATGGCCACGATCGGTAACTTCTTACTCATTACCATTCATTATAACAGAGGTACTCACTATTTACAATTTGTATAAAAATGTTAATATACTAATCATTCTATGGTTAACATTATAAGCTCGGAACAGATTGAACGCTCTGCAATTTTTGACAGTTGCGTGGAGTCTGCTATCAAAGCACTAAGACTAGATAGCGTAAAGCAAACTTTCGGGAAAGATGCAGATTATTTGCACGCAGCGCTAGAGCAAACTTTTTTACCGAATATAGAATCAGGTAATGTGAGTGTGCCTCGCTCTATACAGGACACAAATGCCATCGCTTTTCTACCGCTGTTAAATCCTTTTGAAGAACTGCGTGTCACCGAGAGTCTCATGAAGCCCACTCCTCAAAAAGTAAAAAAGGTAATTGATGTGTTAGGTATCCATAATTCCCAGTTACCATCTTATGACACGGGTTGGAATATACCTACGGTGCCAGAAAATGCATATGCCACTACCCTTGCGCCCAGAGTAATGGTACAGGGACTCCGTGGCTATTTGGTGATGTCAGCACGCCCCTGTATTCTTACAAAGAACTTGCTAAATACATCTCGCTATCAGCGAATTGGAACGATGGTACATGAAATGGTTCATGCCACTGATTTTGAAGCGCTTACACTCATCACACCTGATAGGCGAGATGTAAAAAGAGATAAGCTTTTTCGTGCTAGTTTAGAATTACGAGCCCATCATGTTAGCTACCATGTGTTAAAAGTGATTGGGCATAACCTAAGCCCTAGTGATGGATCGACTTGCGGAGAGATACTGTGGCAAAAGTTTAAGCTGGATAGTTCGCAGGGCTTACATATAAATGAAGAAATAGCTGATGATGTCATAAAATCAGGCCTTATGACTTAGAGTTTCGGTAATTTTACCAGGTGAAAGCCCGTTAAGTGCATACTCGCCGAAGTGGGTGCGGTGGAGGTGGGTTACGCGGTAACCTAGGGCGGCGAAGGTGCGGCGGATCTGGCGGTTGCGGCCTTCGTGCATCGTGACTGTCCACGATATGTCATCTCGACCGGAGCCGTGAGGCGGAGTGGAGAGACCTCGTGTGCTTTTATCACGAGATTCCTCGGCTACGCTCGGAATGACAGTGAGCTTGCTGAGGCCATCTTCCAGTTGGACGCCGCGTTCTATTTTTGCCTTGTCCTCCGAAGTTAAAGGTTTGTAAAGCGTCACCTCGTAGACCTTGGTCTTCTGGTGGCTGGGATGAGTTAATGTTTGGGCTAAATCACCGTCGTTGGACAGCAGTAATAGGCCGCTGGAGTTTTTGTCGAGCCGGCCGACAGGTTTGAGCTGCTGGTACTCGGCCGGCAACAGATCGTAGATGGTCCGGCTGCCTTGCCCATCCCGGCTGACGACGTAGCCGACCGGCTTGTTGAGCATAATCGTGACCTTTTCGGATAGCTTCAGTGAGGTGGAGCCGAGCTTTATCTCATCGACGGCTGTTACGTCCTGTCCCGCCGAAGGCTGCTGGCCGTTGACAGTAACGTCACCCCGGGCTATTAGCTCGTCGGCTTTACGCCGGCTGAGACCGGTCGCTTGGGCCACATATTTGTTGATACGCATCTTTATAAGTCTAAAGTCATACGGCTTGAAAGTCCAAAGTCGGCGCCTCTGGCTTCTGACTTTAGATCTTTGGCTACATCACCGATGGTTTCACAGCGTGATGTTATCGACATTGCCGGAACCCGGCTCGGCCGGCGCTTGGGTGACCGGGATGGCTGTAGCGGCCTCAGCGGCTGGCGCGGCGGTCTGGGGGTTCACGACGGCGGCAGCCGGTGGCGTGGCGATCGCTTCCATGGCCTGCTCTTTGGCGAGCAACTGGTTCAGATCCGCCTTGGGTGCCGCGGGGTCATTGATGGGTTGGATGACCTTCTTGTGGGCGATGGTGACGTTTTCGGTGTTGTCGGCGCTAGTGCCGACAACTGCGGTGACGGGATCCGGCGGCTGGGAGGTGCTCACGGAGCCGGCTTCGGGTGCGGGAGCCGCGTTTACTTCTTCTGGGGCAGGCGCGACTTCCACGGCGGTGACTTCCGACGGTTTCTGAGGTTCGGTGCTCTCCATGAGGGAGTTGACCGCCTCGGCCATGACTTCATCGTGCGTCTGGTTCGTGGGCTGGGAGGCTGGAGCGGCCGCCTCGGGAGCCGAGGTGTCTGTCGTCGTGGTAGCCGTGGGCTCCTCGGGCGGCGAGGCGGGCGGTTCCACCGGTTCAATCGGCGTCTGCGCGAACGAGTCAATCTGGGCCTGCATGGCGGCTTCTTCTTCTGCCATGCTCTGGGGCGCGGCGGCTACGGTCGTGCTTTGGGCGACTTCGACGGAGGGTGGTGCCTGGGTGTCTGGAGCAGCTGATGTCGCGGCGGACGCTTCTGGCTCAGCCACGGGCGTTGGCGTGGCGGGCGCGCTGGTCGCTGGCGGCGGCGTGGCCGTCACGGCGGCCGCGAGCGGAGCGGCTGGCGTTGAATCCGGCGGAGTGCTGGCGCTTGATACTGGGGGTTCAGCCGGTGTGGCGGGAGGCTCGCTGGCCGCCGCCGGGGCGGGCGTTACTGGTGGCTCGACCGGAGTAGTCGGTTCGGCCGCGACAGGAGTTACCTGCGGGGCGGCCGGGTCCGGGCTGGGCGCGGGGGTAGCCACTGGCACAACACTGGCGCTCACGGCGGCAGGAGTCGTCGCGACCTCTGTCGGCACGCTGGGCGCGGCAGCAGCCTCATCATCGAGCAATTGGTGCGTGGTCTTGATAATGTCTTCGAGGGTGACCTGAGATTTGACCAGATATTTGTCGGCACCTAAGGCATCGGCCCGGGTCTTGTCCTCGGCCTGACCGAGGGCAGTCAGCATGATGACTTTGACGTCTTTCAAACCGTCGGTGTTACGCAAGATATCGAGCATCTCGAAGCCGCTGATCTTGGGCATCATGACATCGGAGATCACCAGGTCAGGCTTCTGAGCCTTGGCGACGACGAGCGCCTCTTCGCCGTCGCTGGCGCTGACGATATCGTAGCCTTCCGCCTCAAGTCGCGCCTCGTAGATTTCCCGGAGGTTGTTATCGTCTTCGACGAGCATTACTTTTGCCATGATTATTTCGCCTTTGTCCTTCTAGGGTGCCCTTAGCGGTTATGTTTTCATCATTGTATCACGAAGCGGGTGCCTTATGAATCAAGCGGCTAACCTTAGCCCAACGGCGTCTCGGCGGCCATCAACTCCTCGGCTTTGGCGGTACCTAACCGGGGTAGATTGACGTAGAAAGTGGTTCCTTTACCCAATTCACTTTCGGCCCAGATGCGTCCGGAATACAGCTCGATGATCTTGCGGCAGATGAATAACCCCAGCCCCGTGCCACCGATGGTACGCGTAGCGCTGCTGTCGACCCGGTAAAATTTCTGGAACAGATGAGGGATATCTTCGGAGGGGATGCCTGGGCCGGTGTCCCGGATGTAGAACTGGATAACGTTTTCGTTACCCGTCAGACCGATATTGATCTTTCCTTCGTCGGTGTATTTGACGGCGTTGTCATAGACGTTGGTGATAACCTCGCGGAGCCGGTCCGGATCGACCAGGGCGTAGTACAAGGGTTTGATGACCTTATTGGTGGCATCGATGGCCTGATTACTCGCACCCAACGCGAAATCGACGAACAGGCCTTTCTTCTCGGCTGAAAACTTCAGGTCCTGGGTCAGTTGTTCCAGGAACGCGCCGATCTCCACGACGCGCGGATTGTTAGTCAGGCGGCCGTCTTCGGCTTTGGCGCTGGTGAGCAAGTCCTGGAATAGCTGGCCGAGATGTTGGGTATTGGCGTGGGCCTTTTCCAGGTAATCCCTGGCCTTGGCGTCGATGCTGGCGACCTTTTCGTTCAGCGCCAGGCTGAGGTAGCCTTCGATGGCGGCGACCGGAGTACGCATCTCGTGGCTGGCGGTGCTGATGAATTCCGCCCGCTGGCTTTCCTCTTGGCGCTCCTTGCTGACATCACGGAAGATACCGACCACGCCGGTGACCCGCTGCGTCTGATCGAGCAAAGGCGTGGCGCTGAAATTGACGGCCATCGGTTTGTTGGATTTCGTGAGCAAGATCGCGGTGTTATCGCGGACGTTCTGACCGTCGCGGAAAGCTTTGAAAAGCGAGGTGTAGGTATCTTCTACGGGCTGGCCTTTGGCGTCGATGAATTTGAAGACCAGGCGCCAGTCTAAGCCGCCGGCTTCCTCGGCCGCCCACCCGGTAATGTTGCTGGCCGCCGGGTTGAACAGCTGGATGGTGCCTTGGTCGTCCACGAGCACCACACCATCATTGATGGCGTTCAAGATGATGCTGGAGCGCAGTTTTTCGTCGCGCAGATGGCTGGCTAGGATACTAGTATTGCCAGCGTCGGCTTTACTGGCTCTATGGAACAGGCTCATCGCTGTCCTCTCTCATCGCATGACTCACCGAGTCGTTGCCCACTGCTTACTAATCGATATCGCATATGCTTTATCTAATAGTATCTGTTTTTGGGTGTGATTTGCAATGGCCTGGAAAGTCTCTAACAGATGTGATAAGATAATCCGAGCCAACAAATGTGACATGTGACAC
>Ga0070679_100001186_pt1 | contig 22881 bp, 6 predicted proteins | sample KBSC63BmetaG_FD_65652 | JGI IMG/M metagenome (GOLD analysis project Ga0070679, IMG submission 65652) | Corn rhizosphere microbial communities from Kellogg Biological Station, Michigan, USA - KBS C6-3B metaG | ecosystem: Host-associated > Plants > Roots > Rhizosphere | place: USA: Michigan... | reverse complement strand
CGATGCCGGCGTCTCCCAAATGGAAGAAATAACTTACTGCGATGCCGAAGATGAGAACGACGAGCGCACCGGGGAATACTTTGGGCAATTTTTTTGCGCCCAAAAGAAGCACTGCTGCGGCAACGCCGACAATGAACGTGAGAAACGAGGTCGCAGGCAAATGCGCGAGAAGTTCCCAAACATTCTGGAGCACCAGTTCATGCTGGGGAAGCGCAAGCCCCAAGAAGGTCGGCAATTGGGAGATGACGATTATCGCCGCCGCGGCGGATGAAAATCCTACGACGACAGATTGCGGTACCAAATGCAAGAAAAATCCGAGACGGAAGAATCCCATCAGAAGGTAGATGATGCCGACAAGGATCGCGAGAAGCGCAGCGAGGCCGATGAATTGCGGTGTCTGCGGGTCCGCAAATGGGACAAGCGAGGTGAGCGTGAGAAGGCTTATTACGGCGACCGGCCCTGTAGAAAGTAGCTTGGAGCTTCCCCAGATCGAAGCGATACAGCCGGGAATGGACGCGTAGAGGCCGTAGACCGCCGGCAACCCGGCAGTGAGCGCAAACGCCATAGACTGCGGCACTTGGATGAGGGCTACGGTAATACCCGCAAGCAAGTCTGATTGGAAATCTCGCCGCGAATAGATGAATCCGTCGCGAAGAAAAAACGGGCGCAAAAGTTCCGGCATATTCCGGATGGTCTTTTCAAACGCCGCCATGCTTCATACTTGCACGGGAATCTCTATTCGCAAAAAATATTTTTGGGGATTCCCGCCTCCGAAAAGACTTCGTCTCTCCGCACAAATCTTTCCGCGCTTCACGCTAGTGTCCGTCCTACTTTCTCCGGAGGAAATTAGGCGGCCGTGAGCCTTGCTACGAGCCGAAAACCTTGCGAGTGCCGGAGAATTACGAATACGTGCCGGAAGTGTTATAGTCTGGCACACGGGCATGTGGCGGAACTGCTCTGTTTAATTTTTTTCCTGTTCCAGGTGGGCATGTGGTGGAATTGGTATACACGTACGTCTCAGAAGCGTATGGGGCAACCCTTGGGAGTTCGAGTCTCCCCATGCCCACCAGGTACAGGATGATGTACGTCTCAGAAGCGTAATCCCGCAAGGATTGGCAAATTTGCTTATAGACGAATCTCCCCATGCCCATCTAGAATATGTACGTAGACCAAGAAGCATCAAGAAGCACAGTGCGCGTGAGCATGCGTATTTTGTGGCTCATCATCAAATTTTCTGTCGCGGCGTTTTTCATTGTTCTGCCGATCCGCTTCTTCGTCGCGCAACCTTTTTTGGTATCGGGGAATTCCATGGTACCGACATTCCAGGATGGCGATTATTTGGTAATAGACAAGCTTTGGTATGATTTTCATGCGCCACAGCGCGGAGATATCGTGATTCTGCGCTATCCGCTCGATCCTTCTATTTATCTGGTAAAGCGCATTGTAGGATTGCCGGGAGAAACGGTAATCGTAAACAACGGCACGGTAGTCGTTGATCAAAACGGCACAGCGACCACGACGCTTCAGGAACCATACGCCGTAATGCCTACATTCAAGATGGAAAATTCGACCACCACGTTATCCCAACAGGAATATTTCGTGCTCGGCGACAACCGTCTGCAGAGTTCGGATTCGCGCGAATGGGGGCCGCTCGAAGCACGTTACATCATAGGACGCGCATTCATGCGACTGTACCCCACGAATCAGGTGGGGATTTTACCGGGGCAATATAATTTTCCTGCCAAATAGCGGCTACTATCCACATTTTTTTAAACGGTGCGCAGTTTCGCGGTATACTTGCGGCAGGGGTCAGTATTTTACACATGTCATCATTTCTAGACCGACTCAAAAAGAAAGACGTCGTTCAGAGCACTTCCGACGACAAAAAAGCCGATCAAATAGCAGCGCAGAACAAACCGCCGGAAGCGGCAGGTCCTCCCGCGGAGCAGCTTAAAGTCGATATTTTTCAGACGCCCGGCGCCATCATCATCTATTCCCAGATAGCCGGTTCGAGCGTACATGACTATTCCGTCACTATCGAAGGCGACGGCGATATTGTCGTCATAAAAGGCCAGCGCAACCGCCCCAACGGCGATTATTTCCAAGGTCCGCAAGAAGGCAAAGACCATGAAAAAGAACATTTGCTCGAAGAATGTTCATGGGGCAAATTCTACCGCCAGATAATACTCCCGGCGGAAGTGGATGCGACGAAAACCGAAGCTAAGATGCGCGAAGGCGTTTTAATGCTCAGGTTGCCCCTGAAAGAAGCGCATGAAAAAGGAGTCCGCATCGAAGTGCAATCGGTGCAGTAATTTTGACGACATCCTTTCTTCACAGAGTGCTGCTATGATTGCAGCATTATTTTCTGCAAATCTTTATGATCGCACATGCATCTATCGCCGTGAGTGATTACAAAGCCTCAAAGAAGTTCTATACCGATGTGTTAAAGACACTCGGATACAAGCAGAACATGGAATTCGGAGAGGCCGCAGGATTTAATGACGGAAAGAATACGGATTTCTGGATCGGCACGAATGAAAAAGGTGTCGTAGCACAACACGTCGCCTTTGCCGCAAGAAACAAAGAAGAAGTTGAGAACTTCTATGAGGCAGCCCTCAAAGCCGGTGCAAAAGATAACGGGGAACCCGGCTATCGCACAGATTATTGGCCGGGCTATTACGCAGCGTTCGTATATGATCCGGACGGCCACAACATCGAAGCGGTCTTTTACGATTACAGCAAGAAATAGAGGAATAAGGCCAGAAATAATGATTTTGTGCACATCCTCTGCATAGATGAGCTTATTTTCGCGGTACGATTAAGCCATGTTCTCACAACGTGGGCGCGTCTGGGGCGCTTCCGTCTTTTTTGGCGTGGCCTTTTTTGTATTGCCGACGCTCGCGTTTGCCGCGGATCTGAACCTCTCTCCGACAAGCGGCTTACATGCAGTAGGTGAAGAATTCGATGTGAAATTAACTGTTGACCCTGGCACTGACAAGGTCAACGCATCCGATGGAGAGATAACGTTTGATTCGTCGCTTCTCAGCGTCTCCAAAATCTCCAAAGACGGTTCCGCGTTTTCGCTCTGGACTTCAGATCCGACCTTTTCAAATTCCGCCGGGACTATCGATTACAGCGGCGGAACGCCGTCAGCAATGTCGAACAGCGGCACCATCATCACGATCACTTTTAAAGGCAAAGCGAAAGGCGCAGCGAAAGTAACTGTTACGAAAGGTTCCGTGCTTGCTGCAGATGGAAAGGGAACCAATGTGTATAAAAACGGCGGCTCGGCGAGTTTCGATATTACCGATGCGCCGGCAGATACGACGGACAATACGGATAGTACGGACCAGACCGGCTCAGGAGGCGATGGCGCAGTAGGTCCGGTGCCGCTTGCACCGACGATAAACTCTCCGACGCATCCGAAAGAAGATTCGTGGTACTCGACGTCGACGGCAATATTTACCTGGAATGTACTTTCGGAAGATACCGATGTGCGGACGCTCTTGTCGCAGAGCGACAGCGACACGCCGACGAAAAATATGAAGAAAATAGCGACTTCAACGACTGTCACGAATGTGCCCGACGGCGTTTCATACTTTTATGTGCAGCTCAAAAATGACTCCGGATGGGGGGCGGTGGGAAAACGCAAAATTCAGGTAGATACTGTGCCGCCGAAATCGTTTGATGTGGCGCTCGTTGATCCAGGCGGGGGACAACAGAAGAAACTTTCTTTCAAAACGGACGATGATCTATCAGGTATGGACCGCTACGAAATAGTGCTCGGTAGTTCGACAGCAGGAACGATACAAGCCAACGATCAGTTCGACGGCACCGCGGCGATTCCGCCGCAAAAAGGCGGCAATACGATGGTCATTATCCGCGCGTTTGATAAAGCCGGCAACAAAACTGAAGCGAGCAAAATGCTCAATCTCCCCAAGGTGGATGAGCCTACGGCAGATGGCGGAACTGCTCAGCCAACAGGATTTTGGACGCTTGAGCGTTTTTTCCTCATATTCATACTCGTACTCCTTGCGATTCTTATCAGTTGGATGATGCGCAACAGAACTCAAGGAGCAACGCAAAAATCGCAATTGCTCCACCGGGTCGCTGAGATAGGTGACAGGAATGATCGAGTGTTTTCGGCCATGCGAGAGCAATTCGAGCAGATGATAAAAGACCTCGACGAAAAGCCGCAGCTTACGGCTGAGGAGCGCGCGTTCTGGGAAGAAACCAAGGAAGTCTTAGATATTGCCGAGGACCAGATAAATTCCGGTATTTCGGACCTAAAACGCATGATCCGCGAGGGTAATTAAACTGACCTTTGCAAGGGGGTAGTTTTCCACCCTTTATGAAGGGTGCTTTCTTATCCCCTCGAGAGCGATTTTTTGGCTTAGAGCCTAGAAAAAGTTGTTAAAATTTAGGCACAGCAACATAAGGAATTTCGGAGCCCTTTAAAGGGAGATTTGTCGCTGTTACATGGACTGGAGTTCACGAAAAAATCATCTGAAACGAATGCTCCTGCTTATCGTGGGAATTCCTGCTATTTTGTATTTTCTATGGACCACGAGCCACTTTGTCATCGCGTATCAGGAAATAAAACACGCGCATATATTCCCGGAGGCGGTAGGCGGAACTGGATGGAATGTTCCGGAGAATGCGCTCACGCAAGACCTTCCACCGCAGGCGCCATTCGGAAGCTTCACGAAGAATAATTCCGCATACATAGAACTTGCGGCTTCAACTTCGGCTGAAAATGAAACGCCCATCCAAGAGGTACAGTTGCCTCCCTCACCGCCATCCCCTACGCAGGCCGCGCCTGCAGTGCCGACATCAACACCGACGAGCACTCCTGTAACGTCGCCTCCCGCGCAAACGCCGACATCGACACCGACATTGCCGCTTCCGGTCATCGTCCCGCCTTCGGAACCGCTTACGCTACCGTCGGCACCGACGAGCACGCCGACATCAACGCCCGTGACTCCACCGCCGGCGCCAGAGCCGACGCCGCCTGCATCTGCTACAACGACGCCGGGCACTTCATCGACGACGATTGAAAATCTGCCGCCGCCGAACATCGTCGACATCCTTAATGCAGACATGCCGTCGACCACTGTAGCGACATCGACGCCGACCGACACATCAACGTCTTCCTCGGACAGCACGTCGACTTCAAGCATGATGGGGAAAGTCTTGCCGGTAGCGGTGCAGGGACTCAAAAACGCAGGACAATTTATCCTCTCGCAACTCGTGGAAACTGCGTTTGCGACGACAACCGGCGTATCAACGCCGGCGGTTTCGACAAGCTCACCGCACGCAACATCGACCGCGTTCTCAACCAGTTCGTCTACGAATACCGACGATATCGAAGTCGAATCAACCTCGACACCTGTCACCGTGACCGGCGAGGCGACGAGCACAATGCCGTCAGTCCCGGATGTTTCAAGCTGCTCCGCGCTCGGCACGCCATGCCACACGCTCGAGTTCACCGGCTTCGGTGTCTCCGGCTCTCTGACAGACAAAGAATTCCATGGAGCGCAACTTGATTTCTCTTTCGCTAACATGTCGCCAGAGAGCGCTTTAGAAGACGGCAAGCTCGAAGTGCGCTACTACCACGCCGGCAAATGGCAAAGTGCCGGAGAAATATTCCTCAACAAAGAAATTTCCAACGCCACCAACGGCAGTTACTTCACCGCTAAACTTGACGGTATTAATTCATGGAACGATCTTTCGGACCTCGCTGTCGTTATCGAGTACGTGCGCGGCGACGACAGTGTCGCAAGCCAAGTCTATCTCGACTCGCTTTGGGTGGATACGTCATACAGAGATCCGATCCAGGATGTGCTCTCTGGAAATGTCTCCGATGTCACCGATGCGCCCGATAATGTTTCTTTTGAGCTTCCGCAGGGTTCAGCCTCGTATAACATGCTCACTACCGATGACGGCACCAACATAAACTTCCCGTACGTTGATACGCTCACCGACGATTCGCTCGTCGTGCGCATGGATAAACAACAGTATCGGGTTACAAAAGATCGAACACCTAACACGGTTTTTGCGAGCATCACCAACACCACACAGTCAGAAACGAAATTCAAAGTTTACACGTCGTTGCCTGGCGGCAAAGGCGATGTCTTGGAGCTTGCGCGCTACTTGCGCGATGTGCCGGTATCGACCTCGACGCCGATCTACCACGACATAACGTATTATTGCGGCGACGGTTGGCAGATCGCGTCATCGAGCGGATTTGCGCAGGCCAGCTCGACACGAGGATATGCGTGCGTGTCAGAACAGCAGGCGTATCAGTGTGATGCGATAACCGACTCCGGTACGAATTGTCTGGTGAAAAACGTGCATATCGACGATGCAACGAGTACTAACTATGTAAGCACGTGGGTGGATGCACCACTTTCACACGTTGTCGATCAAGATTCGCAGGTTTCTTCCGTATTGCCTCCAGGGTATTCCGTCTCCGCGTCATCGCAGGATGAATTCGATATTTTGCCGGGACAAACCGTCTATCTTAAGTTGCAGATACAAACTCCGGATTCGACAACGAGAAAATTCGTGCTCTCGGTCAAAGGCGACGGCGTCTTCGGCGATGCGGATTCCCTACGACTGAAAGACGAGGACGCCTGGAAGGCACAGATTAAATTCCAACAAGCGCAACCGCAGCGGCAGCATATAAGCGACCAGATTTCGGGCAAGGACGACTTTGCAGTGGATGAATTGCCGTCGTTCAGGTTCAAATTCAAGACACAGCGCAGCTTCTTCCAGCGCGTACTTGATTTCCTCACGCGCAACAATGTGACTTTTCGTGTCGACAAAGCGATCCTCATACGCCCGGGCGACGGCGAAGAAGAGCATGTGCCTGTTGACATCGGCTATGACCCTAACGGCGAATGGGAACTCCAGCTTGAGAAGCCACCGCGCTCGTTCAAGCCTGGCAAATACACCGTTGAGCTTACTATGAACGAAGCAGGGCAGACATACCAAGATTCGGTGGATTTCTATTGGGGCGTCCTCGCGGTCAACACGAACAAAACCGTTTACAACATCGGCGAGAATGCGCACCTTACGATGGCCGCGCTCGATGACAACGGCGACACGCTCTGCGACGCGCAACTCGACCTCAATATCACCGATCCGGACGGCGGCACCGAGAACGTACCAGTGATTTCCGGCGGCGGTTGCGGGTTCAACAACGTCACGGACCTTCCTGACTATGTCGCGGATTATTCTCCATCTATTTCAGGCGAATACACTATCGAGCTCTCGCGGCTCGACGACAACGGCCAAGTGATAAACAGCACGACGGACAGTTTCGATGTACAGGTCGATCCGCCGATTTCAGTAGAGCGCATAGGGCCTACGCGTATCTATCCGAAGTCCACGTATCAGATGCATTTCAACATCCGGGCAAAGGACGCGTTCGACGGGACGGTTACCGAGATCTTGCCGGAAGGATTCACGGTGCCGGGTGTCGGGGGCGGCACGCTTGAGCGAAAGAACGGCGCACTCTACCTTTCTTGGAATCTCGACTTGGCAGCGGGCGCCTCAACCAGCCTTTCGTATACATTCAAAGCGCCAGACGCTTCGCCATATCTCTACATCTTGGGACCCGCGACATTCAACGAGCAAATTTCCGGAAACCAAGTCTTCCAGGAAGGCCGCACGTGGAAGATGGCCTCCGATGCGCTTTCGATTGCCACCGGTGTCGCTTGGCTTTCGGGTACCACGACCACCAACGGTGTCGAATGGAACACCACGCCCTCGGCAGCTATTGCTTGGACTACTGACGACTACGACACCACATATTTCACGCACTCCACAACGACCAGCAACACGCGCCTTACTGTAAACGTAGCTGGCGATTATTTGGTATCGGTAACGGTGCCGACGACACGCACCGATGGTTCAAACAACGTATCGGGACTGGAAACTGAGATTCGCGTAAATGGCGTCAAAGTGAACCAAGGCGTCGGCCGTTCAACGAACAACCGTAGTTCACAGCCGGACGCGTCGGCGCACCTTACGTTCCTCTTGCACAATTTGAATGTCGGAGATTATATCGAAGCGTATACAGCAGCAATTTCCACCATAGGTACTCTTACCGTGCGCGCAAGCAATTATGCGACGTTGTATGCGGAATATATACCGGGTTCGGAGACGGTCTTTTCTGCCGTTGGCACGACTACGACTTCGGGAACGAACCTAAACGGTACCGCAACGTCTTCGATGGTCTGGTACGACGTCGGCTCCCGAGTAGACAGCGGCTATTCGCATTTCAATGGTCCGTCGGCCACCGCAGCAAAAATAACCCTCAGTGCAAGCGGCGATTACATGGTCGACGTGAACATCCCGGGCGATGATACTGCGGCGCCGGTTGCCAACGCTCGTGCACGCGCGCGCCTCCTACTCAATGGCGTGATGGCATCGAGCAGTAATTTCGAGCAAGACTACCTTCCGGATTCCAACGGCGAGACAGCCGGTTCGATGCATTACTTCGGCATTGTGCATGCGACAACGAGCAATACGACGCTCTCCGTCGCGGTAGCGCAGGACGAAACCTCCGCCGCAGGAACCGTCACGGTAGATGCAGACCAGGCATCCATCTACATCCAAAAATTGCCGCCGAGTGATGTCTATATCGGGCGCGCGACGACTACGAATGCCGGCACGAACTTCAACCCGACAGCGACAAGCACCATACTTTGGCAGTTCGACGACGTGAAAGATACCGCCGATTATACGCACTCCACTTCCTCAAGTCCGGGAACCATAACATTTGCAAAAGCTGGAGATTATCTGCTTACGTTCAACGACGCGCTCACCGGTGGAAGTGCACGCACAAGCCCGCTTATCTCGGTACTCCTCAACAGCGGCAGCGGCAATTCGACCGGTGCGCAGGTGGCCACGCATTTCGTCCGTAATGCCGCCGGGACCGACTCCGATTCTTCGGGCGCGCTCACATATTTCTTGCGCAATGTATCCGCGAACGACACGCTCACCGTCGGTACTATTGCTGACAACAACACCGGCGCGATGACGCTTCTGCAGAACGCGTTCCTCATGCTCTGGCGTAAAGCCGCGCAGAGTAATTGGATACAAGACACCGAGGCGTGGTATCAGAACAACGGCCTTCTCACGCCGACGACACGCTGGCCGGGCACAAGTGATGGCGATGCGATCACATCGGGTAATGCAGTGAACAATGGCAACGCGCTGCGCCTGCGCATGACGCTCCAAGCGCAAGTAGCGTCGGCGACGAGTTCCGATAACTTCAAACTCCAGTATGCCGCCGGCTCTACATGTTCGCCGGCACTTGCCTGGACAGATGTCGGTGCGAGCGGCAGCGGCTCAATATGGCGTTTCCATAGCAATAGCCCTGCAGTTATAGATGGTGCAACGACGACTTCGGTCCTTCTTGCTGTCGCGAGCACCTCCGAATCGTATGATGAGTCGAACCCGACGCCATTTCTCTTGAATCCTGTCGCGGCCGGTACCGATGGCGAGTGGGACTGGTCCATCGAAGACAACAGTGCACCGGTAGGTACGAACTACTGTTTCCGCATGGTGCAATCGAGCGGCTCGTCACTTAAGAATTACAATGACTATCCATCGCTTATTACCAACAACTCGCCGGGAGCGCCGACCTTGGCGACGCCATTCGACAACGAAAAATTCGCAAGCACATCGCCGTGGTTTACTTTCAGCTCCACGGACGATAACGGCGACGATGAAGACTACCAGATACAAATAAGCAGTACATCGACATTTGCTACTACGGTCATAGACACAAATTCCATAACCAACACCAACGACTTCGACAACGTACAAACTCCTTCAGACCGCCAACCGTTCAACTCGTCTGAAACTATCCGCTATAAGGTGCCGAGCGTAACACCCTTAACCAACGGCACGACGTACTACTGGCGTGTGCGTGCCATAGACGACAACGGAACGGACGCTTACGGCAGTTGGTCTTCGACGCAGAGCTTTACCGTCGACACATCGGTTACCGTATCGACGTGGTTTCAGACGCAGTCAGGGCAGTTCAACGAAGGCACACTCGTGAACGTCGAGTCGACAAGCTCCACTGATAGTGTCGGCATGTCGGCAGGGAAGACGATCGGTACCATCGCTTCTCCTGCGATAACTTACGAAGAGCATACGACGGGAAACTCATGGGGAACGGTAAGCAAGACCGACTCATACACGGCACCGAACATAATCAAATACCAAGTCGAATACCTGGACTCGACGAGCACCTGGGTGGTCGTTCCTGATAGCGCCCTCTCGGGCAACTCGGCGGGTACCACTACCAACAGCCTCAATATTTCAGGACTCGACCCGGCCACGTATGACACTATCCGTGTGCGAGCAAATTTCACCAGCCCGACTTCAACGCCTCGCCTCAATGATTGGACGGTAAGCTGGGCGCTTTCCGTCGCGAGACCGACCGTAAGCAAACTTTTCGACAACGAAAAGACTTCAACGACCACGCCGACATTCCAGTTCACAACGACCGACCCGCAAGGGGACGACCTTGTGTATCAAGTGCAGTGGTCGACGGACTCGACATTCTCTACCGTCACTGGCTCAAGTACCTCCGATAAGCAGCTCAACGGAGGTGTCTTTGATAGCGTGTCGTCGAGTACCGATGCCTCGCCATTCCAATCCGGGACGGCCGTGCAGATGCAGATATCGACCTCGTCTCCGCTCATAAACGGCACCACGTACTGGATACGCGTAAGAGCCAAAGATCCCAACGGCGCAAACTCTTTCTCGCTTTGGTCCATACCACAAAGCTTTACGGTGGACACGACCGTCGACCGTTCTACATGGTTCCAGACAACAAGCGCGCAATTCAATACGGATACGCTCGTACGCACGGAAGGCGTCAATAACACTGCTGCGGTTTCTGTCGATACCGGAAAGATAGCTATCTACCGAGCGGCAACTGCCGGCGAAGCGCAGACAACGGCCGTCTTGAATCAAACGTTCGATACCACCGAACGCCAGGACGACCTCTACTCGATGCAATATGCAAGCTCAAGCATTCTTCTTCCGGCCGGCCATTACGCGGTCATGTACGGATTCCGCGAAAACACGACCGGCGGCACCGGAAGAACCCAGACACAGGCGGACCTTTCGCTTGCCTCCACAACGCTTCCTATCGGCTGGTCTTCAGCGATCATGACACGCTCGACCGGCGCGAACCAATCCATGCAATCCGGCGGCGGCATTATCGATGTTGCCTCCGACAACACTCCGCTTGTATTGCAGTCATTCCGAACGGACCCGAATACCGCAACACAGGCCCGTACCGGAAACCGTGCAGGCATAGAAATAATGCGGCTCGATGATGACTGGCATTATTTGCGTCTTTCCAAGACCGGCAAACAGACCGGCCCGACGAATGCCACATGGAAGCAGGTCACCTATAACAGCGAAGACGAAGTGGACACTTCGACTTTCACGCACTCTCCCGGCGACTCCTCAATAGTTCTCAAATCCACCGGTCACTATATCGTCTTCGCCAATACCTACGGAGGACTCGCCGCAGGCAACAACAACGTTTTCAACCAAAAACTCGTACTCAATGGCTCGGATGTGCGAGGCAGTCTTACGACGCTCTATCTCTCCAACACCAACTCCATTTTCGAAGGCGCTCTTTCGATAGGCATGATCATCAACGTTACAGTTCCAAATTCGGTCCTTACAGTGCAGATGAACCATACAATAGGCACCACCGCATTTACGATAGACGCCAACACGAGCGGAACGTATGTGAATCGTTCCGCTATCACTATCGTGAAAGTACCAGAAGGCGATTTCATCCGCATGTCCACTTCTACGAACCCAGTGATGAACCCCTCAGCAACAACAACGGTTTTTTGGGGACTTGAAGATGAAAAAGACGCGACATCGTTCGGACACGCGGCAAATTCTGATTCAATCCAGACGCTCGTACCTGGCGACTATCTCGCATTCGCGACTTTGTATTCCAGCACTACTCCTACAGCGGCGCCGGATGCATATATGATGGGTTGGCAGAAAAACGGCGCCGGCGGATTTATTCCGTACGGCCTTTCAGGCGGTTACGTGCAGACCACCACGAATGGATATAACACGGGTAACTGGGCAGGTACGATTTTTCCTGGCATGACCTCGAGCGATTCGTTCCAGCTCGTCACGCAATCTATAAGCACGGATGTGAGTTCCATCTCCGCCGCGGACCGCGAAATAGAAGCGCTGCGTATCGCGTCATTGACTGAAGCCGACAACAATCCGCAGACCGTGGACTCGACGGACGTCACGTTTACCAACGGCAGCGGTCCGCGGTGGGATGCGATAAATTGGAACGACACGACGCCCGGTTCGAGCGATATCAAATATCAAGTTGTGTACTTCCATATCGCATCAAGCTCTTACGATCTAGTACCAGACTCTGCGCTTTCGGGGAAGAATCCGAGTTTTACCAACTCGGTTGGCACATCGAGCGGCCCGATAGACATAAGTGGACTGGATAAAAATACGTACGGTATCCTTCGCTTACGTGCCACGCTTATCTGTGCCGCAGGTAGTTGTCCCACGCTCAACGATTGGACGACAACATGGAATCCGGGTGTCAGCATCTCCGGTATCGCAAAGCTTTCCGACGAGACAACTAACCTCACCAGCGGCAATGTCGCTATTGCGGTAAACGGCGTCATACAAAGTGGGAAAAATGCGACGATTTCCGCCTCGGGCACATGGACTCTGAACGGCATCAACGCCGGAGTCGGCGACGTTATCACGGTGTGGATATCGAGCGCTAGCGGCGTGCACCGGGCAGTGGCCATCACAAAACCGACTTCAACGAACAACGTCGCGGGCATGGCGCTCTACGAAAATCACGTCACACTCGGTTCCTACGACGACCCGACGATATCGAACTCTGATATCGGCCAATACGACGACGCGAACAATTCCGGCGTCTTCGATGATGTCGATGCCAGCGGCAATCTCACGGTCTGTCCGTCCGGCAGCGATTGTTTCAATTCGAAATTGTTCGTCATGGCGAGCACGACGTATCGTCCGTCTAATGGCTCGGCAGTAACCGTGAACACGCGCAATTTTGAGACCGACGGTACGACTATAGGTGACGGCAATACCTTTAACATCAGCGGTTCGTATAAAAACACCTATGTATTTACCAAAGGCACATCGCAGGTGAATTTCACGGCGACCTCGACGAGCGAAACCATCGACTCTACCGGCGCGACCACAAGCGCGGCGTTCTTTAACGTGGCCTTCGGCTCCGGTTCGGGTTCGGCGAAGTGGATTCTGACAACGCCGCTAGCCGCAAGCGGTACCATGGCTATCAATTTCGGCACCGTTGCGCCGAATTCGACGAGCGCACTTTCGCTAAGCGGCGACCTCACCATAGGTAGCAACGGCATCTTCGCGAAAAACGCAACCACGACATTCAGCGGTACGACCGAGACATGGACCGATAATTCTTCTGGCCAAGATATGGGAATCGTCATTATCGGCGGCGCTTCGACCACAGTGCAGCTCGGAAGCAACGTGAAAGCGACGAACCTTACCATAGCTGCGGGCAGCATGCTCGATGCGGGCACGGGCAATTACAACTTCAATCTTCTCAGCAACTGGGCCAACAATGGCATCTTCAGTCCGCGTCAGGGCACTGTGACGTTCCTTGCGACGTCGACCGGCAAAACCATCGCACCAGGCATCTCGAGTTTCTACAACATGACGTTTAACGGCGCGAACGGCAACTGGTCATTCACGTCGCCGACAACGACCGCATTAAATAATTTCACCATTGCGACCGGCACGGTGACGTTGCCAACGGGTACCACAACCGTGGGCGGCAGCTGGGATACGTTCGGCGGCTCCTTCCAGCACAACAACAGCACGGTCTTGTTCAGCGCGACCGCAAGCGGAAAGACGATTCACGTCGCAACATCGACCGCATTTTATGATTTGACCTTCAATGGAACCGGAGGCGGCTGGTCGTTCATTGATCAGAACGCCACCTCGTCGCGTACGGTCTTGATACAGGCAGGCACGCTCACGATGCCAAGCGGTACATTCTCTATCGGCGGCACGCTCACCAACAGCGGTGCGATTACCGCCAACGGCGGCACGCTCAAATTCATCGGGGCATCCGCAAACTCGATTACACTCGGCGGCTCCAATGCATTCAATCTCACGTTCAGCGGTATCGGACCGTTCACCTTTAAGGACGTGAACGCGACTTCCACGGGCAACGTGAGATTTGAGCAGGGAACCACGACGCTTCCAAGCGGCTCGCTCGGTGTGGGAGCATCATTCCTGGATCCTGCATCACCGTCGGGCGGATTTTCAAATAACAACGGCATCGTCAGATTCGTCGGCACATCAGGAAGCAATTCGATAACGCCGGGGATCTCCAAATTCTACAATCTCATTTTCAACGGTTCAGGCGGCAGTTGGACTATTACGCAGAACGCGACTTCCACAAACAACACGACGTTCACGAATGCGAATTCCATTACGCAAACTTCCGGCACGACGCTCGAAGTCGACGGCATATTTACGAACGCTTTGGCGAATGCTTCGTCCACCTGGACCGGCTCGACTCTCTTCTTGAATTCCGGTTTCGAATATCCGATGAATGCCAAAGGCAACGGTAGCCGCGCCACCTTCGCGCAGCTCACGCTCGGTGCAAATACCCGCGTCGAAGCCTGGAACTCATCCGCGGCGAGCGTTACGACCATCTCTAGCGGCGGCTTCTACTCGCAGAACAACGCGAATATAAACGGCAATCTCAACATTTACGGCACGTTCGCGACGAGCTCGCCTGTAAGCTGGGCGTACCAAATGGATTTCGACAACACCTCGCTTGCGGTCGGCCGCCAGGTGCAGGTGCGCATCGCAAGTTCTTCGATCATCTCGCTTTCCGGCTCGACGACGATCCAAGGAATTCCCTCGGCAACGACCACCGTACAAAGCCAAGGCACGGGCTTCTTCAACTTCAACATTGTCGGAGGCACAACGACCGCAAAATATTACTCCTTCGGCTCTACTACACCCAACGGCGTCCAGATCTTCGGTGCAAATACTGTTATTGCCTCACTTGATAACGGCGCATACGAGCTCGATACTCCTGCGGGCGGCACGTCCATTTCTGTGGGAAGCGAAGTCATCGACAACAATCCGCAGATACAAATTCTCTATACGAAATTCTCGACCACGACCGGCATTGTGAGCGGCTTCAACGTGACCGCGACGAGCGCACCGCAATCTTCTGTAAACTATTGGTGGTTCAAGAACGGTTACGGCAATCTCTACGGCGAAGCGTATGACAACGATATCGGCGGCTCGCCGGGCTATATCCAATTCGACGACTCAGGCATCACCGCGACCATTTCCGGGCACATATATTCCGACCATGGTACGACCCCGATGGGTAACTCCGTGTGCCAGACGGGAACGACAACCGCAAAAGTCTTCATACATACGAGCAGTAACCTTACGTATAGCGGCACGTGCGATAACAGCGGCGCATATTCCATCACGGCAACGTTCGTGCCGACGGCGGTCTTAACCCTCTACCTCAATACCGACGGCGGGCCGCACGCCGTCACCATCACCAAGAACGTGACCGGAGCGGTATCAAACCTTGATCTCTATCAGAACGCGATAGTCATCCGACAATTCGATGCTTCGCCGACGACCATTACCGATATGAGCTTTGTTGATTCGACGTTTGATTCGGATATTCCGTTCACGGCGACATCTTCTCTGATGGTGCAGCCGGGCAATGAGTTGTATATCTGGACTGGCAAAATCTTCGCTCCGGGAGGCGACGTGACACTGCAAGGCGGCGGCTTCTCGGACCCGCGCGACGGCAGGCTCTACATCGCGACGAGTTCGTCATTTGTGGAAAGCGGTTCTCAGAACCTGGCGATTGGAGGAGGTTTGCAGTTGGACTCTGGAGCCGCATTTACTCCTGCGAGCTCGACGATCACATTCACGGCAACGGCAACGGGCAAAAGCATTTATGCAACGCGGCCTTTAAGTCTCTATGACGTCGTCTTCAATGGTGCCGGCGGCGGCTGGAATTTTACCGGCACATCATCTGCGACAACAACAATGCATACGCTCACTCCTATAGCAGGCACCGTCGGCGGCACCGGCGATATCGACGTGCAATCAGGAAATCTTACCGGTTCCGGCACCATCGCGATGACAGGAGGCACGTTTCTCTACGAGCCGAGCGGCAATTTCGGGAACTCTAATGCTTGGTCGTTCAACAACCTCACGTTCGGCACGTCGACGGCAAACACCATTTCAAAAACTGGGACCGCCACAACGACCATAGCCGGAGTCTTTACTATCGCATCGAATATGACTCTCAATGCCGGCACGTCGCAGACAGCCGCGTGGGTGCTCTCGAGCGGCGGCACGCCGTTCGTAATAAATGGCACCTTCAATGTACAGTCGGCGCCGTTCTGGTACACATCTAATTCTGCGACCAACATTGCAGGCACGAATTACGGTCCGCTCGTACTTTCGCCGACCGGTGCAGGCTCGCCTACATATACGTTCGCTTCTGTTCCGACCGGCTCATACACTATCGGTACGACAACCATAGGCGACGGTACACATGCGGTCACCGTCACCGCAAATACTTTCGATCCAGCCTTGGACTTCACCAGGGACCTTACGATAAATGCTAATGCGACGTTCATTGCTTCTGACATTATCGACACCAACATCGAAGGCAGTTGGTCAAACAGCGGCACGTTCACTCCCAACGGCCGCGCGGTCATATTCGACGCGACGACGATTGGAAAGACCATAAGTGCGGGCAGCTCTCCATTTGCAAAGCTCCAGTTCAACAGTTCAACCGGCGGCTGGACCATAGCCGCAAATGCGACGTCGACGAGCGACACAATGCTCGGCTCCGCGCAGAGTTTTACGCTTGCAAGCGGGAAGTCGCTCGAAGTCGATGGCGCGTTTACGAATTCCGCGGCAAGCAGCAGCCAGACATGGACCGGTTCGCTCTTATATCTCAATTCCGGCACGAGCTACACGATCAATTCCAAGTCATCCGGCAATGCGGGCTATGGCACGATCTCTATCGGCGCCAATACCAACATCCGCGATTGGAATTCGCAGCAGGCAAATACGGTGACAGCCGCGACCGCATCGCTCTATGCGATGAACTATGCGTCATCGAGTGGTGCCTTAAACATCTACGGCGCATACACGCGTTCAAGCGGCAGCGATTTTTGGGATTATGCGACGGACTTCGACGGCGTTTCGCTCGGCGCCACGTCGCGCAAGGTAAACGTCTCCATCGCATCGAGCTCGGTTCTCGTTTTTTCCGGCGGCTTGCTAGACATTATCGGGAACACGACTGCGTCAACGACGATACAGAACCAGGGCAACGGCGCATACTCATGGAATGTTTCCGGCGGCACAATAAACGCGCAGTACTACGAAGTGCGCAACACGGACGCAAACGGTCTCAACCTCTCCGGCTATCCGGTGGTCTCCGGCCTCAACAACGGCGATTTCTTGCTCGGCGTTACCGGCGGCTCTTCGATCACGGTAAACGGCACCGTCATCGTCTCGAATCCGCTCAAAGTATTCAGAAATGATAAATTCGCGACTTCTTCCGGCGTGGTCAACGGCTTCAATGTGACGCCGGTCGCAGCCACGTCGAGCTTCTGGAAATTCACCGCGCACTACGGAGCGTTCGCCGGCGAATCATACGACAACGATCCGGACCCTGGCTTCATCCATTGGGATGACTCGAATGACAAGATAACCGTCTCCGGTACGGTCTATACCGACGATGGCGTTACCAAAGAGGGCAACCGCCTCTGCGATGGCGTAACGCAAGTATTGAAACTCAAAATTGCCGGGGTAGGCAGCACGACCGCATCATGTGCGGCTGCAAATGGTTCGTTCACTTTCAGCAATGTTGCATACAACCCGGGCGATGTCTTGACGCTCTATATCGCATCGTCGTCGTTGCGCTCCGCGACAGTGACGCGGGGTGAGACTGCCAATATAAACAACATGGATATATATGAGCATCGGGTCATCGTCCGCCATGAAGATTTGATACCAATAACCATCGCGGACATCGACGCATTCGATTCGGGACAAGACTCGATGGTGCCGTTCCTCGCAACTGTCGGCGGCACTAACACGCTCGTCATCGAGCCGAATACGAAGCTCGTGGTATGGGCCGGAAAAACATTCGCGCCCGCGGGCAACGTGACTGTTTCTAGCGGTGGCGTAAATAGTTGGGACGGTACGATAGAACTACAGCCGAACTCGATCTTCAGCGCCGCAGGCACACAGTCGCATTCATTCGGCGGCTCCTTCCTCATAGACAGCGGGGCGACCTTTAGCGCCGCGAATTCCACCGTCACATTTACTGCAACGACGACAGGAAAAACCATCACGCCGCAATCATCGACCTTCTACAACGTGACATTCAATGGTTCCGGCGGCAATTGGGCCTTCAGCGCCGCGGCAACTTCGACAAACGACTTCACAATATCGGCAGGCACGGTGACATTGCCGACCTCAGTCCTCGAAGTCGGCGGTTCGTTCAACAACACCGGCGGTGCGTTCCAGCACAACAACGGCACAGTAAAACTCACCTCGACCGCAGCAACTGCAAAGACGATCCAGGTCAATAACAATCCGTTCTACAACCTCACCGCAAACGGCACCGGCGGTTCGTGGAATTTCATCGACGGCTCCGCGACGACATCCAATGATCTCACCATAACGGCTGGCACTTTCAAAGCGCCGTCTTCGACGCTCGCTGTCGGCGGCTCATTCCTCAACTCAGGTACGTTTACCGCCAACAACGGCACCGTGAAAATGACCTCCAACGTCGGCGGCAAGTCGGTACTCGCAAGCGGTTCGAATTTCTACAATCTTCTTTTCAGCGGCGTCGGCGGCGGCTGGACATTCCAGGATCTGAACGCAACAACTTCGCGTGACTTCATCATGTCGACCGGCACCGTCACGATGGCGAGCGGCACCATGGCGGTCGGCGGCAACTTCAATTCGGCTTCCACGACGTTCATCAACAACAACGGCATCGTGAAATTCACCGCAACGACGACTGGTTTCAACATCAACGTCGGCACCTCGACCTTCTATCAACTCGTATTCGACTCAGCGACTGGCGGCTGGACTATCGGTTCCAACGCAACATCAACCGCAACCACAAGCATCAACAACGCGGCAAGCCTCACGCTGTCGAGCGGAAAGTCTCTGGAAGCCGACGGCACTTTCAACAACTTTGCCGCAAGCGCGACCACATGGACCGGTTCGACGCTCTACTTGAATTCCGGCACGGCGTATTCCATAAACAACCGTGGCAGCACCGGAACTACATATGGGCAGCTGACACTCGGTACTAACACGCAAGTGCGCGATTGGAATTCAAGCGCAGTGAACACGACCATCGGTTCAAGCGCGTACCTCTATTCACAGAACGATAGCAATGTAAGCGGCCGCCTCGTTATCTACGGCACATACACGCGCACAAGCGGCACCGACTTCTGGAGCGCGAACAAAGATTTCGATGGCACAGACATCTCCGGTAGCCCGCGCCAGGTGAGCGTGCGCATCGCGACGAGCTCGTCGGTTACGTACAACGGCGGCAGTCTCGGCATAGTCGGCACCTCGACCGCGACGACGACGATCACATCGAGCGGTACCAACAATTACAGCTTCTCCATTGCCGGAGGCTCGACCACTATGCAGTACTACCAGTTCAAGAACATGGACCAAAACGGCATCCAGCTTTCCGGCACGCCGATTGTGAATACGCTCTCCAACGGTGACTTCGAGATGTCGGTGGCCTCCGGTACTATCATCACGGTGGCGAGTACGGTGATCAATGCGAACGCAAACCTCACTTTTAGTACGGACAGATTCGCGACGACTTCCGCAAACCTCCGCGGCTTCAATGTAATGTACACGGGCTCTACTGCCGGCTCCAACTTCTGGCTCTTCACCGGCGCATACGGCAACTTCGCCGGCGAAGCGTACGACTCCGATGGTACCAATGCCTGCGGCCACATCCTGTGGGATGACAGTATTTGTTTGCAGATAAGCGAGTCGCACTATCGTTTCCGCAACGACGATAGCGGTGAAGGTGCGGCCACGAGCACCTGGTACAACAACTCCTGGAGCGCACGCGAAAAGATAGTCATAAACAACCCGAACGCGACCGCATACACTAATCTTCCGGTCAAAATTCTCCTTCCGTACAAATCCAGCATGAAGTCGACTTTCGACGATATCCGATTTACGGATTCATCGGGCACGACGACGATACCGTTCTGGCGCGAGAGCACCATCAGCTCCGGCACGTCGACCGTATGGGTGAAGATTTCATCTTTGCCGGCATCTGGTTCGGCTACGGTATATGTTTACTACGGAAACTCCGGCGCGAGTGGCGCCGACGACAGCGCGAGTACGTTCCCGTTCATCGATACGTTTGACGACGGAGATATTTCGGATTACTCGGGTTCAGATCTGCCGCTGTTTGCGGCCAATGCAAGTTTCAGTTACGGCAACGGCTCGTTCGGCTTGAGCGCAAGTGCCGGCAACACTTCAGGCAAGACGATAAACGGCGGTATTTTCAAGACCGCAGGCACGCCGACAGGGCAAGGCAAAACCATCCGCTACTTCCAGTACGTGGCAAACGGCGGTCAGGACGAGCCGTGTACGCTCTTCGGTGTCCAGGCCGCGAAACAGAATTATGGCGTCTGCCTTGAACAATTCCCGACGACCAACAGGCGCATCTCTCTTGCAAAAAATATCGCCTTCAACGACAACGGCGATACCGCGTCGGTCATGGCCTCGACATCGGTTACGTATTCGACGACAGGCTGGTACGAAGTCATTATCGATTGGCTCACGGGAGGCACGATCAACGTGCATGTTAACGACCCCAACGGCAATGCATTCGCATCGTTGAGCACTACGTCATCCACATACTCAAGCGGCGGCATGGGCTTCGCATACTTCTTCCAGAGCCAGGGCTGGGATGACTATATGGTCAAACCGTACACGGCGACCACGCCTACGTACATCATCGGTCCCGAACAATCCAACAACGGAGCGTCATGGAAAGCCGCAGAAGACACGAAAGCAAACATCATAGAAGGGCAGAACACGCGCCTCAGGTTCAACATTCAGAACACCGGCTCCGCATTCACCTTTGGATTCCGCTTGCAGTACGCGCCCAAAGGCGCCTCGCTCAGCTGCGAAGCCGTCGATGATGTGAACTACAATGACGTACCTGCATTCGGGAGTCCCTCATGCGCATCGAGCGACATCTGTATGGCGTCTTCCACGCAAGTAACTACATACTCTTCGACCACGCCGTCGCTTACGTATCCGGCATCGTTCGGCTTCACCCCCGGGGAAATCGTGCAGGACCCGTACAACCAATCCATCCAATACTTCATCCCGAAGAACTATGCGACGGAAGTTGAGTACACTTTCCAAGTAAACAGTCGCGCCCAACAGCCGGCGTATTGTTTCCGCGTATGGAACACGCAGAACTCTTCGGACCTCGACGTGTACAACCACGTGGCGGAAGGGGATGTGCTGTATCCGCCGTTCATCTCCAACTTCCAGTTGAATAATTCGCAGGACATCGTCCTTACCGAAGGCACGACGACGACCGTCTACGCGTCCTCGACCGTTACCGATTACAATGGCTACGCAGACATCCTATCTGCGACATCCTCCATCTATCTCTCAACGCTTTCGCCGAATTGTGCCAGCGACCCTATCGATTGCTATCAGATCTCCACGAGCTCATGCGCGCTCTCTAACTGCGCAGGCAACTCATGTTCCCTGATGTGCAGCGCAAGCATACAATATTTCGCCCAGCCGACCGACGCGTCGAGCACTAATTACGCGACCACTTCAGCCAACTGGCTCGCCACCATGGCGGTCACCGATTCGACGGGTCTCAAAGACACCGAAACCGCGATAGGACAAGAACTCGATTCGCTCGCGGGCCTCGAAGTCAACGAAGGCAACATCGCCTTTGCCACCACCACGCCGAATTCGGATACGGGCCGCACCGTCGCGACGACGACCGTGCGCAACACGGGCAACATCCCGATATCGGTAGACCTGGCGGGCCAAAATCTCACCGACGGAGGCACGAATTCCATTAATGTAACGAATGAAAAAGTGTCTTCGAGCACATTCCAATACGCCACCTGCAGCCTCTGCCAGAACCTGCAGGGTGCGACCGCCGTAAATGTGAATGTAAACATCGCGCAGCAAACGTCAACCGCTACGTCATCGCAGAATCAGACGAATCTCTACTGGGGTATCGCTATACCGAATGGCACCTATGCGACGTCGTACGCCGGCAGCAACACGTTTATTGCGGTGCCGCCGTGAGTACATTAACAATCTAATTTTTAATTATGCTTGATGCAGTTGTATCGTGGTTTGAAAGGAATCGACTTTCGATAGTTGTTGTCGGTATTTTTGCCGCGCTCGCGCTTTTTGCCTACCACATCCATGTCTCTACGGACAAATTTGCGCAGGCCTATCGCGACTACGCCGTTGCGGCCAACATTTCAGATCTGGGTGCGCTCGTCCCCGGCGCGGCAAATAACCCGGTGCGTATGCAGATAAACGACATCCTTACGCAAGTGCTTGCAAATAAAATGAGCGACGCACAGCGTCTCGCGCTTTCCAAACAAGGACTCAATCTTCTTACCTATTCGAAAAACCAAATAGACGCGATGACCCCGAAATCGGACGCGTCCGATGCGGCCGAGAAAAAAATGGAAGATTCCACGGATT
>Ga0070679_100001181_pt1 | contig 22898 bp, 29 predicted proteins | sample KBSC63BmetaG_FD_65652 | JGI IMG/M metagenome (GOLD analysis project Ga0070679, IMG submission 65652) | Corn rhizosphere microbial communities from Kellogg Biological Station, Michigan, USA - KBS C6-3B metaG | ecosystem: Host-associated > Plants > Roots > Rhizosphere | place: USA: Michigan... | reverse complement strand
CATCTATCTTTTTCTGCAATTGGTCTTTCAGAATGAATTTATCATCCTCGGTCATTTCCCCGTTCTTTTCCTGCTCCTGTATGGATTTCCATTCTTCGTCACGGGCAAGGCGCACGGTGGTGCGGGCTTCTTCGAGTTTTTGCTTGGCGACTTTCACGAGCTGTTCTCTGCGCTCAGATGTAAGCTCAGGAAATGTAATGCGGATGCCGGACGAATCGGTGGCAGTGCCGAGGCCGAGGTTGGCGGCCGTAATGCCGCGTTCGATGTCCTTGATGAGCCCCATATCCCAGGGGCTGATGCGCAGCGTGCGCGCGTCTTCTATGGAGACATTGCCGACTTGTTTGAGCGGCATTTGCGAACCGTATGCCGCGACCGTTATGCCGTCGAGTATGGAGGGCGTAGCGCGCCCGGTACGGAGTCCGCGGTATTCCCTGTTAAGCCAATCTTTTGCTCCGGCTAATTTGCTCTCGAGAGTCTTGAAATCGTATGCCATAGTTGGACATTATAGCACTTTAGGCACCAGCAATGCCGCCTGTTCCAAAAGGCTTTTGGCCAGAGCGCCGCGGTCGGTAATATACTTGTGTGCACGATACACCGCGCGGAGCCCTGTCTCATATTCTTTTGGCTTTGCCGAAAGTTTTCTCTCAAGCTCCGACAGAAAAGCGATGGTGGCGGAAAGATCCCTCTTATCGCCTTCTCCTTTCTCCAAAAGAGGCTTAAGAAGTTCTATACGTTTTTCGGGGGCGGATTTTAAGAACTGCGAGACGTCAATTGCAGAATCCGACGCCTGCTGCGCTATGTGGAGTATCTGCATGCGCGAGCGGAGTGTCGGCAATAACGTTTCCGGTGACGGGACTACCAGGAAAAATCGGGCGCCCGCCGGCGGTTCTTCAAATGTCTTCAATAGCGCGTTTTGCGCGTCGGTTGCAATCGCCGGCGCGGAGATAACGAAGATACGGCCTGTGTCCGTTGTGCCGCGCAGCGCCGCACGTTCTCGAAGCATTCGAGCATCGTCCATGGAAAACGAAGCATAATCGCAGACGAAAACGTCAGCATTCCCTTTCGTACGGACGCCGCTTTTTTCGAGCAGCTTCAAGACGGCTTGAGAAGTCTCGGCACTTCCGCGAATGAGATACGCATGCGCAGTCATATCGACGATGTCCATGGCGGCAGTATACCAAGCCCGACAAATCATAAGGTATACTTGGCGCACATGCCGAAAACAGCCGTTGAGAAATTCGCGCTCGCTACTACGCGCTGGATAGGTTCGCCAGCTTCCATACTGCTTCATACGATGCTTTTTACCGCTACGATACTCCTGCTCGTAAGCAACATTTTCCCCTTCGACAAGGTCATTCTTATCTTCAACACGGCGGTATCGCTTGAAGCGATATATCTCGCGCTTTTCATCCAGCTGACGGTCAACTTCCAGGCAGAATCGATCGAAGATATCGGCGATGATGTCGAAGAGATGCAGGAAGACATCGGCGAGATCCAAGAAGATGTCGATGAGATTCAAGAGGACGTGGACGAACTGCAGGAGAACGTTGAAGACATTAGCGAAGATGTTGAGGAAATGACCGAGGAAGAAAAAGAAGATGAGGCGCGAAAAACAGAACAGAAGAAAACACTTTCAGATATTCAGACCGATTTGCGCAGGCTGATGGATGATATCGGCAGATTGCAGAACAAATAAGAATATCTCGCTATTTACCGCTTCGAGATTATGGCCTTTTTGTAGGTATCGAGATGCTTGAGCGCTTCGCCAGTGCCGAGGACGACGCAAAAGGCCGGGTCTTTGGCGACGCGGGCTTTGACGCCGGTGCGGCGGAAAATGAGTTCAGTGAGATTGCGAAGTTGTGACGAGCCCCCGGTCATGATGATGCCGTTGTCGATGATGTCTGCAGCAAGTTCTGGCGGAGTTTCCTGCAACACGTCTTTTATGGCGTTGATGATGGTGCGAAGCTCCCTGCCGATGGCGCGCACGACTTCATTAGTGCCTATTTCTATGGAGCGCGGAAGCCCGGTGAGATGGTCGCGACCTTTCACGACCATGACCATTTCCTGGTCGACCGGCACCGCCGAGCCTATCTGTATCTTTACAACTTCCGCCATCGCATCGCCTATCGCCAAATTGTGATTTTTCTTGATGTGATCGGCTATCGCGTGATCGAGCGCGTTACCCGCGCATTTGACCGAAGTGGATGCGACGATGCCGCCGAGAGAGATCACCGCGACGTCCGTGGTGCCGCCGCCGATGTCCACCACCATATGGCCGCGTGCTTCTTGTATCGGAATTCCCGCGCCTATCGCGGCAAGAATGGGTTCTTTTACGATGTATGCTGCGCGCGCACCGGCTTTTGTGGCAGCTTCTATCACTGCGCGGCGCTCCGTAGAAGTAACCCCGGCCGGCACAGAGACCATTACTTCCGGTTTGAAAAGATTCCAGCGGCCGAGCGCTTTCCGGATGTAATGGCGGAGCATCGCTTCGGTCACTCGATAATCAGCGATGACGCCGTCGCGCATAGGACGGTACGCGACTATCTCGTCCGGCGTGCGGCCGAGCATTTCTTTGGCTTCGTTTCCTATGGCAACGACGGAGTTGGTGCTTTGCGCCACCGCCACTACCGAAGGCTCATGGAGAACGATGCCGCGGCCCGGAACATATACGAGGATGGTCGTCGTACCGAGGTCTATGCCTAGCTTTGGTGATACTCCGAACATGGAGTGTCCATTGTATGCACGACTGTCCTAAAAGCAAAATTAGTGCTTTTTCGGATCCAGTTCCCACCAAAATCTTTTACTAAAATTCGCGGAGTCCTCACAAACGCGTTTGAGATAATAGAGGTCTTTCGTCGGGATATTCTCCAAGATTTTGCCCATGCGCGCCATGGTAATTTTCTCCAGCCCGTCGCGGATGCGCGTGCGATTGAGCTCGGTGCAGAAATAGCGCATCAATTCCCCTCGCTCGGTGATGCGCACCTTTACCGCAGTTCGCTTCAGATGCGCTCCGATGTGCTTCATCTGGGCATTATACCCTGCTTGGTTTTGCGGCAAACTTCGCTATAGTTTCAGGAATGCGCACCATCCTGCCCCAGGAAGAAAACCCGGCACTCCGGAAAATCGCCCGCGCTATTGCGATCAAGGATATCAAGAGTAAGCATGTCCGAGAACTTGTCGACGATATGAAAGAACTACTTTCGCACGAAGAATATGGCGTTGCGCTTGCTGCTCCGCAGCTGGGAGAACCGATAAAACTTTTTATTGTTTCCGGCAGAGCTCTTGCGCGCGACAAACGCAATACGGAAGATGGGCCAGATAGAAAAGATGACGAAGATCTGAAGCCGCTTCCAGACCAGGTGTATATAAATCCCGAGCTTCTAAAGCTCTCGCGCAAAAAAAATGACAAGCATGAAGGCTGTCTTTCTATCCGCGGACAATGGGGCGTGGTCCCTAGAGCCGAAAAAGCCACGGTGCGCGCATATGACGAAGAAGGCCGCTTATTCACGCGCGGCGCTTCGGGCTTTCTCGCGCATGTCTTTCAGCATGAAATGGACCACCTGAACGGCATACTATATATAGATAAAGCGACCGAGCTCTATGACGACGAACGAGACAAAGAAGAATAGTTTTCCGTTTATTTTCTTCGGCGCGGGAGAAATAGCCGTCGGCGCTCTTGTTGAAATGGAAAAGGCCGGCTTGTTGCCTGCGCTTGCCGTCACCGCACCTGATCGGCCGGCTGGTCGCGGGAGAATCTTGACGCCCTCACCTGTTGCACAATGGGCAGAAGCACGAACCATCGAAACGATGAAGCCGGAAAAAATAGACGAATTTTTCCTACAGGAACTTCTCACAAAGAAAAATGCGCTCGAGGCGAAAGTATTTTTGGTGATCGATTATGGGAAAATTCTGCCGAAGCGGCTTTTGGATATGCCGGAAAAAGGCATCGTGAATATGCATCCGTCGCTTTTGCCCCGATTGCGCGGACCTTCCCCCATTAGGAGCGCCATACTCACCGACGAAAGAAATACCGGCGTGACGCTCATGCTTTTGGACGAAAAGATGGACCATGGGCCGATACTCGCGCAGAAAAAGGTCAGTATTCCCGAGTGGCCGCCGCGCGGACGCGAGCTCGACGAAATCCTTTCCAGCGAAGGAGGAAAACTGGTCGCGGAAGTTCTCCCGCTCTGGCTACGCGGAGAAATAGAAGCGCACGAACAAAGTCACGATGTTGCGACGTACTGCAAAATATTCCTGAAAGAAGATGGGCTTTTGGATTTGTCAGATGATCCGTATAAAAACCTTTTGAAGATCCGCGCGTTTGACGGCTGGCCGGGCACATATACCTTTTTTGAAAAGAATGGAAAAAAAGTCCGCACGCAGATCCTCGACGCACATATTGCGAACGGTAAGCTCGTGATAAGCCTTGTAAAACCCGAAGGCAAAAAGGAAATGTCATTCGCGGATTTTATGCGCTGAAGTCCGACAACCCCGCCAAAAAGCTCACACTCCGAGCTGTTAAGCCAAACCTTATGACTTTTTGGATGGGGTCGCCTATCTGCTTCCACCTTCAGCGGACGAAAGGGCGAAAATATTCTCCATTGGAACTCTATCCGAGGCCACGCGCTCGCGGACATACCGCGAGCGCGTGGCCTCGGTTTGCGTAGACGAGAACATCTTCGCCCGCCGCTCTCTTTACTCCATCCTCAGCATCCGCTTGAGCGCAGCGCCGCTCTTGCGCAAAAATCCCGCGTGCTCGCGTTTGCTGGTGCGTAGCTTGCGCAAAACTTCGTCCTTGGCTTCGTCTATTGCGGCCTGTACCGTTTCGGCTTCGGCGACTACGCGCGCGTAATTGCCACCCGGAATGCGCAGCTGAAATTCCGCAAACCAATTCTCTCCTCTTTGCGAATGCCCGGCGTCGCGTCCTATCTCTACTTCAAGCCGCGCATTTTGCGCCTCAATGCCCAAATGCCGCTCGATAGTAGCGATGCGTCCATCAAGATAATCGGATACAGATTCTTTTAATTCGAAGTTCGTCGCCTTAGTGCGGATATCCATACGAATAGAATATCATTTCTTTTTGTATTTTCCGATAAGTTCTGACTGCGCGAGGATGTGTCCCTGCATAGCTTTCGTCACATCGTCCTTGGAAGCGCCTGTCCTGAGCGAAAGCTCAGTATCGAGTGCATAAAGCGTGAAAATATAGCGATGTTCGCTTGGCTGGTACTGCGGCGGCGGGCACGGTCCCGCATAGGCGCTTTTACCGGCGCCGTTCTTGCCCGCAATCCCTACCTGCGCGCCTTCGGTGATCTCAGTGATACTTGCTGGAATATTGAATACCACCCAATGCACGAATACTCCTGCAGGAAGAACCTGCTTCGGCACATCGGGGTCTTCGACAATGAGCGCAAAAGATTTCGTGCTCGCCGGGGCACCCTCAATGGTCAACGGCGGCGATATTTGTGTGCCGTCGCATGTGTAAATAGATGGAATACTTGAGTTGTTCGTAAATGCACTGCTCGAAAGCGTAAGCGTCGAGGTTGCCATAGGGATATTTATATTTTCTTGAGGCTTCGTGAAGCTCCGATTAATAATGACTAGGCCGATGATAATGACTACGGCGCCTATTCCTACGAAAATAAGAGATTGCCTCATAGAAAAAGTATACATGACTATGCAATCGAGCCGAGCGAGGTGCCAACGAGAAGCGGGATCGCCGCAAATGCGACAAAGGTAATTGCTCCAAGAAAGATCCAGCCGAGCACGGTAATGCTTTTTACATTTACATGCACACCCATGAATTTTTTATCGCGTGCCGTAAGCAAGATAGCCAGGTACGAAAGCGGGAGCGCAAGCACGGAAAGAACTATCGCGTATTCGGCGGTTTCGATTGGACCTGGTCCGAATAACGCGATGAGCGTTGCGATGAAAAGCGTTCCGGACCAACTCCAATAGAAAACGGGAGCGTCTTTAAAAGATCTGGACTTGCCCCACGGCAATTCCCAGAACTGACAGACGGCATATGCGACCGAGAGCGATGTCTCAACGGCCGCACCGCTTATTGCAAAGAACACGCCGAAAAGCGCCGAGGCCATGCCCCAAAATCCGAATGGCACGACCGCCTGCAAAATAGTAGAGCCGAGAAGCTGCGGGTCTATCTTATAGAGCGCAAAAAGCGCGGCCGCATTTACAAGGATGGAGAGAGCCGCAACGGAGCCGAACGCAAAGCCACCGATGGCGACTATTCTGTTGGTAAAGATGTCTTTGACTTTCCATTTCTCTTCGAGAGCACCGGCGGTATAAAAGATAAGTTGATATGGCATGAGAACCGCGGAAATCATGCCGACCGCGAAATACGCATAGAGCAAAAGCTGCGGCGCACTTGTTTTCGCCGGAAGTTGCGGTAGTGCTCCGTATGCAACAGCGGACCAGTCCGGGTGCAGGAAAAATGTAGCCGCCAAAAATACGAGCATTACTATGCCGAGGATACCGAAACCTTTTTCAAGCCAGGGAAATGGTGCGATCCAAATGACAGCGCCTAAAACCACTGCCGATAGCAAGACTCCTGCGATGTACCGCAAGCCAAAGGCAAGTTCGAGCACCAGCGCCATGCCGCCGATTTCCGCGGCACAAGTAATGAGCGTGGTAAAGATTGTAGAAAGCACCGCTACATAGCCCGCCCAACGCGGGAGCGTAACGCGCACCGTATCAAAGAGCGACATTTTTGCGACCACCGCGACCCTGCCTGCCATTTCGCCATATACGATGAGAATCACCGTACTAAAGACGACCGTCCAGATAAGCGCGTAGCCGAATTTCGCTCCCGCTTGTCCCAAAAATACGATTTGCCCCAGATCGACGAATCCACCTGTCGCGGAAATGATGCCGAGTGTCATTTCAAAAATAGGCATAGCTAGTGCGATATGAGTTCGCTCGAAGACGCGACCGAATCGGAAAATCGTCCGGCCTTTAACTGATCAGTTCGGTATTTGGGCGGTAGCGTAAGCGAGCGCACCGATTCGCCCTCTTTTCTCGCCTCGTCTTTTGCGTTCTCTACTTCTTGGGAAATAAATGATGCGGTAAGGCCGCCGAATGCGTCCATCGCGGACAATTGCTGCACCTCGGCATCCAGAGACTTGAGAGCACGGACCGAGCCGTTGAATTCCCATATGTCGTCCTTTGAAACATATGCCCAAGCGCTCAGAAGCGCCACAATAAACATACCCGCGCCTACGCTTATCGCGAGGATTTTCGATAAGCGTGCCATCGAAAAAGTATTGCGCAGTATGGTGAAGAAAGTGTTAATCAGTAACCCTGGAAAAAATGTCGCTTTCTAGCTATACTCCTGACTACATTCCCCGGTGGCGCAGCGGTAGCGCAGCTCGCTGTTAACGAGTTGGTCGTAGGTTCGAATCCTACCCGGGGAGCAACGAAATTAGTCAGTACAAATTTACATCTTGAGGACTCATGTGCCTTTCCGGGGAGCCGCGTTGATGCACGCTCTATGTAGTGTCTTCCACTATTTGCTCTTATTTCCCACGCTCGAGGAGCCGGACGCGCTGCTCAAGTTCTTTGGTGCGGATAGACACCGCTGCATTCAATTTCGTGGCAAAGGCCCGAAGTTTTTCCTCAAGATCTTTGCGCTTCGTAATGTCTTCCATGGCAAGCAATATTATGGGCAGCTTGTTATTGGCACTATAAATCCTTCGTGCATTCAAAAGAAGAACCTTCCTCCCTATCTCAGGAAAATCATGGTCAACCTCATAATCGGTAAAAAAAGTATTTTTGGGAAGGATCTTTTCCAATAAACTTCTGAGTGCCGGTATATCCCATTCACCATTGCCAAGATTATAGATGAGCATGTGTTCTGTTTTCTTACGTTTAACGTGGAAAAAACGATAGAACGTCTTATTGGCCGACAAGACTCTGAGATTTGAGTCCAAAACAAGGAAGGGTTCGTGCGCAGTGTCTATAACCGTGCGGATGTAGGTCCATGCCACCTGCCAGAGTTTTTCAGCATCAAAATGGATTTCCCGAGTCGTTTTATTTTGTTTCTTTTTTATCATAGTGATTTGATACGGTTTTACTTTACTAAAGGAAGCGTGAAAGAAAACGTCGTACCTTTACCTATTACGCTTTTCACCCACAGACGCTCTCTATGCCGCTTGATTATCTCCTTGGAGATATAGAGCCCGAGTCCTACTCCGGAGACGTTTGCCGCCCCGGCGCTTTTAGCGCGATAGAAGCGCGTAAATATCTGTCGTTGGTCCTCAGCCGATATGCTCGAGCCGAAGTCTTGCACGGAAACGACACATTTACCATTTTTGCGCGTTACGCGCACGACGATCTTGTCAGCGTGGGGTGAATATTTTACGGCGTTCGTAAGGAGATTTATGAACACCTGAGCGATGCGGTTCTTATCTGCTCGCACCAAGCGTCCTTTATGCCCCTGGAGAATTATTTTGTGTGCGGAAGAAAAATCTTTATAGTCCGCTAGGATCTTCCGTAGTACGAGGAACGGATCAAATTTCTCCCGTGAAAGCTCCATGCCGTCGCCTTCCACCTTGCTCACCAGCAGTAAATCATCAATGAGCGCGACAAGCCTTGCGGTTTGCCCCTGCATGTCGCGAAGTGTCTGAAGATTCTCTTTGTCGGTATCGAGTGACAGACGATGGCCCAAAAGTTCCGAATAGAGAGAAAGCGTTTGTATAGGGCTCCTCAGCTCATGCGAAGCAATGCTGATGTAATCTTCTTTTTTCTGCTCGATAGCACGAGCTTTGGTGATGTCTTGCGTGATAAGTACGTACTGCATCGGTCCCTTTTTCCCCTGGCGTACCGGGGTAATGAATGAGCGCGCCCAAAAATGCGAGCCGTCCTTACGGATGCGAATGCCATCCGCAGAATAGCGTCCTGTTCGTACTGTACTCGTAAGAGCTCGTTTAACTACATTGCGGCGTATCTCGTCTTTGGAAAAGAAGATGGAGTAATTCTTTCCGATTATTTCTTTTGCTTTATATCCCATAAGCCGCTCCGCGCTCATATTCCAGCTCAAAATGTTACCGCCCTCGTCGAGCATGCATATAGCGTGTTCGTTAGTGTTATCGAAAAGCACACGCAAGTGGGTGTCGCTTTTACGTAGCGTCCTATCGTGCATTCTTTTTGCAGAAGTCTTGATCATAGAGACGACTCTTGTTTGGGCTAATAAGATCATCCCTCCGGGATGATCGGATGTCGATATTTGAGGGAAAGGTCAAAACGCGAGGATGTAGACGACCAGTGAAAGTCTCCCCTTCCAGATAAAGAAATCAGCTACACCCTTATAGTATCACATAAGTCTCATGGGTGTTTAATGAATTTGCCCGGCAAGAACATAACACCGGGGTAACAAAGGGGTAATTAGGAATATCTACTAGAATCTTGGCTAGTTTTGGCGTTTCCTATCGAAGCGATATTTAATGTGATCAGTCCTCGAATTTGACGCGAGGCGACCTCCGGATCTCGGAAAGATTTAGCCCAATCATAGGTTCTGAACTCAGCCTGCCAAGCGAGCAGATTTGACAGAATAATTAAGATATAATATTATTCCCGAATCAAACCGGGGCCTGATCCAGTTTAAGTACGGATCGAGCTTCAACTCCAGTCTCCTGTCTTGATGCAATTACAAACATTTTTCTCAATTGCCATGCAAGAAGGAACTATTGCCCGTCTCACCGACAAGGGATTCGGGTTCATCAAAGTCGAAGGCCGCGAAAAAGATATCTTTTTCCACTCCAACGAGCTTCAGAACGTCAAGTTCGATGAGCTCAATGAAGGCGACAAAGTAAGCTTTGAAATCGCAGAAAGCCCGAAAGGGCCGAATGCGGTCAAAGTCAGCCGCGTCTAACTCTTAGGTTTGCGCAAAACGCCTCAAGAAATTGAGGCGTTTTGCTTTTATTCAAAATTCTCTGGGTTAGTTGGAAATTCATTATGATCCACTATTTAAAAGATTTTGAAATATAAATAATTTTATGGTATAATTTCTTCTATGAGAAACCCGGAACCAGAAAAAGAAAGAAGCGAAAGAAAACTCTCCCTTAACGATTTTCTAGCGACTTACAACGAGGGCTTGCCCGAAGAGTTTCCCCTTGCGTCAATTCCCCTCCTAAAAAAGTTCCAGGAAGCTCGTCCGAAACTATTTAGGGACGGCGACGTGTGGACGCTAGATAAACATCGCCGCCAATTTATGGATTGGGTCCGCCAGTACGTTCGGTCACTTGAGGTCTTGAAGCTGAAACAGCATTCTCAAGATTAGCCCGGCCGGCGATCAAACGAGAAGCGAATTCACCATAACTCCATTAAGGACGTGCTACTGTCGATGTATTGGAGAAATTGAGCAATCTTCAATCTTCACTGACCTGTAAGTAGTAAGGACTTTTCAAACGCTCCCTCTCACCCTGGCAGAACATAGCAGAGGTAAAAAAGTAATGACTGCCTCGCGTCCCCGCCGGTTTCGACTGGCGGTTTCTGCGTTTATATGGCTACGGAAGGCGCAGCAAAAGTGCCGATATACCTTCAAGTAGGACCTTGGTAACATTCACATCCCTGGAAATATCTCGTATGGTCACCGCAAGGCGCACATCGACTTTGTGTTCATTATCAAAAAGATACGATGGAAATTCATTGAAACGCTCAAAATAGTCAATGAAGGCTTCTTTGCGCACGCGCGGGTCTTCACTCGTCGCGGCAGCTTTCATTTTCTCGAAATCGAACTTTTCTTTCTTTACGGCTTGCGGAGCAGCATCATTTTTTTTATCAATCGTCCAAGATCTCTTTCCTATACGCTTGAAAGGGTCTATTGGCATGCTGTATCGAACGATCTCGGGAAGTTTCGCGCCTGTTTTCCGGCGGTCTTGGCATCCCAAGAAATTAAACCAATGGAGAATGTTTGATATAAAAATAATAACAGACCAGGCCACTGAGTCAAGGAATTACTGCTCCAACGCCGACCCAAGCACCGAGCATTACAGATAAATCTGCACTTTTGCCATGATGTCGAACGGGCTTTATATTGCACCTGAGCCACGGAATTTTCCTTGATGGAAAAGTTCCATGCTACGATGGCGGCATGGACGCCAAGAAAAAAATCCTCATCGTCGAAGACAACCCGCAGCAGCAGATCGCGTTATACGACGCGATGGCTAAAGCCGGTTATCTCGTTAGACGTGCGTCTTCAGGCGACGAGGGGTTCCAAATGGCAGTGAGTACCGTACCTGATCTTATTATCGTGGACAAAATGATGCCCAACACCAATGGCCTTATGATGGTGAACATGATTCGCGCCCATGATGATTGGGGCAAAAACGTCCCGGTATTCTTCCTTTCCAACGTCGCCGCCACAAGCGAGGAGGAAAACGAAATGATGAAATTCTTGAAACCCAGAGAATATCTGTCCAAAAGCGAGACAAGCCTCGAGACAATCGTGCAAAAAGCCAGGGCCGTATTTGATGAGACAAAACCGGTAGCAGCGAACGCATAAGCTCCGCATTTCTGATGTCATTCAAAAAGCTGAAGGTTTGCCAAAACGCGCGCATGAGTACAAGAGTCGCGACAGGCACTACTAGGTAACTAGCTGTTTCGTGCTTCGAATTCATGTGACATTCATTTTTAAGCGGTCACAATGCTATTGTCGCGGCAAAAAACAAGCTATCATCCATGAACATGAAGGACGATCCGGCGCGGGAAATGCTCGAAGAAATGCTTAATGAGATCGAGCCGGCTGTCTATGCCTTCAATAAAAATCGCCGCATCCTTTGGGCCAATGCGTCGGCACAAAGGATAAACCTCGCGAAACCCGGCGGGAAACTCGGCGTAGCAGAGAAAGACCACCTTGAGGACAATAAGTATTTCGACGAGAGCGGCATAGAGGTGCAGATTCCCGGTCCCAAGGGCTCGATGATCGATCGCGCATTTCTCGGCGAAGCGACCCGAGATCTTGTGCTGGAGCATAGGAATCTCAAGTACGGCGTGCATCGCTGGCTCAAGGTTTCCTGCATTCCAGTGATGAAGGACGGGAAATTCGACTATGGCATCATCGTGCAACGGGACATCTCCGCAACAAAGAACAAGGAGAACAAACTGCGTTTTCTCGTTGAAGCGGAAAAAGTGCTTACGCTGCAAACGGATCTCAAAGACCGGCTCCGCCGCAAAGCGGAACTCATTGTGCCCTCTCTTGCTGATTGGTGCGCCATAGATATTAAGCATCCGGACGGGAGAATAGAACGCGTGGTTCTCATCCACCGCGATCCTTCCAGGGTCGCATGGCTCGAAGAATTCGACCTTGCTGTAGAAAAACCTGGTGGCGAGAGGCTCTCGGAAATCGTTATCCGCACCGGTGCCCCGATATTCATGCAGCGCATCAATCCCGAAGGTATCGAAGTGAAAGCGAGTTTTACGGAGCTGCAGATCGAAAGGATACGGAAGATGCAGCTTTCATCGAGCATTATTATGCCGATCGCGACCGGAAAAGAAGTCCTGGGGTCGCTCGCTATCTCCTATGCCGAGTCCAAGAGACAATACAGCGAAGAGGATTTCGTCTTTTTCCGCGAGTTCTGCGCGTATTTAGGCGTGCTTCTTGAGAACGAACGGCTCTATTTCGAAATACGGGAGCGCGATCGCGCAAAGGACATGTTTCTAGCATCACTCTCGCATGAACTGCGCAATCCTTTGGCACCTATCAAAAGTTCGTTGGAACTTATCCAGCTCAAAGGGCCGAAAAAGGATATAAAGGAGGAAATAAACGTCATCGAGCATCAGTTCGACCACATGGCGCGGCTCTTGAACGACCTGCTCGATACCTCACGCCTATCGCAGGGAAAGATACAGCTTGAAATGACGAGTTTCGACGTATCGGAGGCCGCAAAGACGGTACTGCGGACATTCACATCGCTTGCATATGATGCCGGCATAAACCTTACGGCAAATTACCCGGAGCAACCGCTCACGGTATTTGCCGACAGAACGCGTATCGAACAGACGATAGCGAATCTCTTGAATAATGCCCTGAAATTCACGCCGCGCGACGGCTCGATACGGTTGTCTATCGCCAGTGACGCAAACACCGCGATGATTACCGTAAAAGATACGGGTCAAGGCATAACCGAAGAGGAGATGCGGCACATCTTCGAACCGTACTACCAAAGCGAGCGCCTGCGTTCGACGAATTCGGGCCTCGGTGTCGGGCTCAATCTGGTGCAAAAGATAATGCAACTGCATGGCGGAAAAGTATCGGCAGTGAGTGAAGCGCTAAACAAAGGCAGCGAGTTCACGCTCTGCCTGCCCCTCACAAGCAACGTGCGTGTCGCTGAAAAAGACCATCATCCTGTTTGAGCCATCCTCAAGGCGGTTTTCTTTTTATGCCTTACTTCCTTGACTTTTCATCTTTTTAGTGTATAAATATCCGAGAAAATAGAGTCACAGTAGCGTTTGTTGCGTTGCGTACTCCCTCACGAAAGGAGCGCAACATGGCTAAGAAGCGGAAGAAAAAGAAAGGACTTCGACTCACCTGGGATAAGCTCCCGGCCGAGAAAAGGGATCTGTATGTGACCCTTTTGTGGAAAGAAGGCTATACCGAACGGGCTATCGCCGATTTCCTTCATACGACGAAAGGTCGCGTGGTTGTCCATCGTCAGCGGACCTTGAAGCTCTCGTCTACGGGCAGAATGCTGAAGAGGTCAACGAAAATCACCTTCGAAAATCTTCGGGACCTTTTCGACATTGATGAAATGGATGAACAGGCCCAAGAAGGCATCGTTCAGACTTCGGATATCTTTCAACACGATGTACCGGAGAATGAAGCCTCCGCCGAGGCGATACGACATGCGGTGGAAGAAGGAAAGGTCACGGAACTCTCGCCGGCTGAAAAGTCGGCGATGCCCAAGACAGAAGATGTGGACATTCCATCCACCACGGATTTGCCCTTCCTGCCACCACCGGATACTCCGGAGCAGCCGGCCGGTACCGAAGAATCGGAAGATGAGTCTGAAGGGTTCATTGCCCAAGAAGCTGCCGGTTCGAGACGTAAGTGCCAGTGGCGTAAAGGCGGTGCGTGCGAGAATGAAGCGAAACCCGGCAGCATCTATTGTCGAGAGCATCTGAAGATGTTACCGCCTGGACCTTTCGGACGATGGCGGAAAGGGTGAAGCTTCATGGCTGACCTAATGCAATTGGCGGCAGTCGCGCGCGCTATCAAGGCTCGTAGCGACGAATCCGTCGGCCTGAAACTTGCTGCGATCAAAGCAATCGAAGGGAACTGCACGCGAAATCCCTCCGAGGTAAAGCGCATTTCGCAGGAAATATATGTGTTGCTCAAGAAAACGGATACACGTCGGACCTCAAGGGCCCGACGTTGATAGTTTCAGTTGCGTTGAGTAATCCTCAACCACGGTAAGGAGAATTGAAGTGACTAAAAAACCGAAACCTGAACCTGTAAGCATCAAGGCCGTCATACGCAAAGCGTATACATGGTTCGAGGAACTTGCGGCTAAGATCGACGAGAAATGCATCACCAAAAGGCGCAAGGAAGAAGCTCTCGCCGGAGCGCAACTTACACCCGCGCAGCTGCAGGCGGAACTCGACGAGCTCGAGCGAATCCAAAAGCTGCTCAATCCTCTTCTTGTGGAACGCGAGAACCATCTGAAGAAAATATGGCCTCATTGGGGTCACACTGGTGTTGATGAGATGACGCATCCTGCCGGGAAGTCGCTCATCGTAACAAGCCTCTCGTACAAGTGCGGCGATCCGGACAAGTTACAAGCTGCGATTCCGGAAAGCCAGTGGCTTCGGGTCTCGAAACGCACGCTTGATCCGAAATTGGCGATGGCGGAAGCCGACAAGGACGAGGAGTTCCGCAAGACCCTCATGGCCAACGTCATCGGTACTGTGAAGACCTCATTTTATTCGCCTAGCTCTCGCCGTCCGAAAAGCGGTCAACCAACTGACGAAGAAGATGAGGAGTGACACCAGTTCTTTCAAGCTTGAAACGTCCGGGACCTTTATGGCCCCGGCGTTTTCTTTTTACGGTATACTGTGACTAATGCGGGGCAATCCTCTCACCCAGAAGGTCAATTTCTATATTTCTATCGCCTTCATTGCTTCGTTCGGTTTCATAATTTCCTTGAGCGTCATCCAATCATTGAACCCGCGCGCCGCGCTCGTTCAGCACATCAAAAGTCCCATAACTTTTGACGAGGAGAATTAGTCTCCGCCGTAAAACTGTGGCACTATAGCGCGCATGGCACTGAAACTCGTTGCAGGTACGCGCGGCTCGGTTCTCGCGCTCAAGCAGACCGATATGGTGGTACAAGCATTGAAAAAAGTAGATCCGGGCATCGAAGTCGAAGTGCGCGTGATAAAAACGACCGGCGACGGGAACCAAAATCCCATCCCACTCGACACTATCGGCAAAGGCTGGTTCACCAAAGAAATCGAAGACTCTCTTTCAAACGGCAGCGTTGATTTTGCAGTGCATAGCCTTAAAGACCTGACTACCGAACTTCCGCCGGGGTTGATTCTTGCCGCCTATCTTCCCCGCGAAGACGCGCGCGATGTGCTCATAACCAAGCACAACGAGCCGCTCTCGAAGCTGCATGTCGGCGCGATAGTCGGCACGGATAGTACACGCCGACAGGTGCAGATGCTTTCAATGCGGCCTGATCTGCAGATGAAAAGTCTTCGCGGCAATGTGCCCAAGCGCGTGGAAAAGTTGTATGCGGAAGATTATGATGCGGTCATTTTAGCCGCGGCCGGACTCATCCGGCTTGGCATGCAAGACAAGATTACACGTATTTTCGAACCGCATGAAATGACACCGGCTCCCGGGCAAGGAACTTTGGCTGTGCAGATAAAAGAAGATAATGCGCCTCTTAAAGGACTGCTTGCAAAGATAAACGACGCCGATGCCGAATTCGCCTCCGAGCTCGAGCGCTCATTCTCCAAGGAGATAGGCGGCGGCTGCAAATCCCCGACAGGCGCGTACGCGCGAAGGTTAAAAGAAGAATGGCAGATGATAGGCATGGCAGCGAGCGAAGACAACAAGCGCATTGAGCGCGCAGAAATGATTGCTCCTGTCGCAGAGAGCAAAAATCTCGGCGTCGAATTGGCCCGGAAATTGCTCGCGAAGATCCATGCATAATATACTGGAAGCGAAGGTGCAGACTACGCGCCTCAAGCTCTCCCGTTCTGACGCGGCAACGTATACGCGTCTCGATTCATATGATTGGATACTCTTTTCGAGCAAAAACGCGGCGCAGTATTTTGCGGAAGATCTGAAGAAGTATAAAATCGCGCTTTCTGACGCGCCGCGCATCGCGGCAGTCGGTGACGTAACCGCAAAGGTATTAAAACGAAACGGCATACACATCGATGCACTGTCGAAACGCGCGACGCTGAAAGATATGGTGCTCTCGCTCGGTACTATCAGTAATATGCGTATACTTTTCCCCCGTTCAGCCGTCGCTGCGAAAGACGCGATAGTAGCTATGCGCAAAAAAGGCGCGACCGTGCGCACTATCGCGCTGTATACGACGACTCCTGTACCACTAACGAAGAATCAGAGAAATAATTTGCTAGCCGGAAAGTATGTGGCACTTCATTTCAAAAGTCCTTCTGGCGTATGCGGACTTTTGAAACAATTCAGCGCACCGGAAAAACGACGCGTTCTTTCTCTGGAAGCTGAGTGCATTGGCCCTACGACAGCTGCGGCAGCAAAAAATGCGGGCTTTAGGTCCGTACGAGACTTAAGCATATAATCCCTCTTATGCGATTTCACAGCCATCTCTTCTTTGACGTTGATGCTTCGTTTCACCGGCTCTCGATAGCGCAGCAGAAAAAAGCCAAAAAAGCATTCGCAACAACACTTGAAAAGCAAAAAACGGCCAGATTCCATAGCTATGGCACTCTCGCGATGAAAGCGGGCACGCGCTTCATGCTGCACATAAATGCGGAGTCCGCGGAAGCCATTCAGCAATTCACGAAAGTAATACTTCATACCGAACTCGGCAAGCATTTGAAACTTACCTACACCCTTTTCGGCATTACCCGCCCTTCTCAGTACAATCCTAATAAGCCGCCGAAAGAAGCCGCGTGGGATCTCAACCACAAATATTACGTTGTGTATCCGTTCACCAAGACCATCGAATGGCACTTGATGCCATACGAAGAACGCCGCTCCATTATGTGGAGTCACGTCCAGGTCGGCAAAAAGCACAGCCAGAAAATCGCGCAAAGACTTCTCTATTCTTACGGCATCGATGACCATGAGTTTATAGTCTCGTATCAAATGGACGACCTGGAAGCGTTCGTGCAACTCGTCATGGATATGCGCGAAACGGAGAGTCGTCGACATACAAAGAACGATCTGCCGATATTTATGTGCATTCATATGCCGCTTTCGGAGGCACTCGATTTGCTATGAACGATCTGTTTCTCAGAGCTGCGCGCGGTGAAAAAACCGAGCGAATTCCGGTGTGGCTCATGCGGCAGGCAGGCCGCTCGCTTCCAGGATACAGAAAACTGCGCCAGAAATACGGCGTACTTGAACTCGCGCAGACGCCGGAACTTGCGGCGCAAGTAAGCGAGGAGCCGATAAAGCTTCTTGGCGTCGATGCGGCGATACTTTTTGCCGACATTATGCTACTGCCTCTAGCGCTCGGAGTATCGCTGAAAATAGAAGACGCTGTAGGTCCGGTCATCGACTCGCCCATCGAGAACAAGGCCGATATCGAACGCCTGCTTCCTTTCAAAAAAAGTAATGTCCTATATCTCGGTGAGACTATTCGCTTACTGCGAAGCCGCCTGGATGTGCCAGTCATCGGTTTTTCCGGCGCGCCGTTTACGCTCGCGAGTTATCTGATAGAAGGTAGGCCCACGCGCACATGGACTAAGACTAAGAAATTTATGCTTAGCGAGCCGCAGCTTTGGGATGCGCTCATGCGAAGACTTTCTGATGCTGTAATCGAATATCTATCTGTGCAAATACAGGCGGGCGCACAAGCCGTGCAGCTTTTTGACAGCTGGGTCGGAGCGCTTAGTCCCGCAGATTATAGAGCTTATGTGCTTCCGCATGTGCAGCACATCTTTTCCGCTCTGAAAGAGCGCGGTGTACCTCGCATTCATTTCGGCACGGACACAGGAGCGATGCTGGAAGATTTCGCGAATGTTGATTGCGAAGTTATCAGTGTGGATTGGCGTATCGATCTTTCGCATGCACGCGAGATCGTCGGCAAGAAATCGCTGCAAGGAAATCTGGACCCGCATATACTTCTGTGCGACTGGCCGATAATCGAGAAAAAAGTGGACGAGATGCTTGAAGACCTCGGCAATCGCAAAGGGTATATCTTCAACCTTGGGCACGGCGTCTTGCCGGAAACGCCGGATGGAGCTGTTAAAAAACTTGTTGACTACATCCATGCGCAGTAAGATCGGCGTCGTTGTAATGACCTACGGCTCTGCCACTACCGCAGAACATGTCGGGGCGTACTTCAAACATATCTATAAAAATCCCTCGCCGGAGCTGATACGAGATTTTGAACACCGGTACAGGCTCGTCGGCAGCTCGCCCCTTATCGCAATCACCAAAAGACAGGCGGCCGCACTCCAGAAACTGCTGGGCGAGAAATATGTCGTACGCGCCGGCATGCGGCATTCAAAGCCGTTTATCGGCGAAGCAGTTGCGGCTTGCAAAAGAGCCGGCGCGACGGAGCTCCGCGGCATAATACTCTCGCCGCAATTCTCCTCTTTCATAATGGCGGGCTATAAAAAAGATTTCGCCGGAGCGGCGCAAGTGCAGGGTTTCAAGAAATCCAGCGTGGCAGGTCCTTGGCCCGCGGAAGAACACTTTATCGCGCTTTTGGCCAAGCGTATCAAAGAAAAACTTGCCAAACTCGGCAAAGATACGCCAGTCATATTTACGACACACAGCCTCCCCAGGCGCGTCGTTGAAAAGGACCCGTCCTATCTCAAGCAGCTTTCCAAGACCATTTCTGCCGTACAGAAAAAACTACCTGCAATAAACTGGTACTCTGGCTACCAGAGCGCCGGGCACACGCCGGAAGATTGGCTCAAACCGGACCTTGTCGACATTCTCAAAAAACTGCAGGGAGAGACAAAGTCCGCTCTTATAGTCCCCATTCAATTTTTAGCCGACCATTTGGAAATTTTGTACGATCTCGACGTTGCCGCGCGCGAGCAGTGCGAAGAATCTGGCATCTCCTACCATCGTATCGAGCTGCCGAATACTGACCCGCTTCTTATCAGATCTCTTGCTTCTTTAGCGAGGGAATAGCCGCTGACAACTGCGAGTATACTATGGTGCCGGCAATAAGAGCCGTTATTCCGCCGATACCGAGTCCCCACCGCGCGCCTATGTCTTCCGCAATGACACCTACAAGCGGCGCCCCGATAAGCGTGGTACCGAATATTGCCATCGACCAGAGCGACATTACCCTGCCGCGCATCGCAGGGTCGCTCCCCAATTGCAATATGGTATTTCCGGCCGATGTGATATTGATGGAGAAATAGCCGACAAAGACCATGGCAATAATGGCGCCGGGGAGCACCGGCATCAGTGCTGCAATGCAGATACTTATGCCGAAGAGTGCCGCCGAAATCGCGAATTCCTGCATTGTGACTATTTGTCTGCTCGCGATATAGAGTCCGCCGAGAACCGAACCTATGCCCATACCGGAGAGAAGAAGCGCATACGTATACGCGTCGCCTTGGAATATACGTTCCGCCATCAGCGGAAGCGATACGGGGAATTCGTACGAAAGCGTGCCTATGAACGCCATGCTCACCAGAATCTGCAGCAATTGTCTCTGCGACGCGACATAAGTAAGGACCGGCAGGAAATACCCGACGACCGTACGCCGTTCCATTTTTTCGTAATGCAGTTCTTCTTCGTCGATCATGAAAAGCGCCACGAGCACGACGATAAAAGAAAACGCGTTCATAAAGAAGCAGAAGGCCGTGCCTACGCTCGCGATAAGCAGTCCGGCAATGAGCGGACCAATGGCTCGCGCGAGATTAGCGACAGTTGCCAAAAGCGTCACCGCATTCCTAAGATGGCTATTCCCTACCATTTCATGCACGAATGTTTGTCTCGCGGGATTATCGACCGAGGTCGCAAGCCCCATCAAGAATGAAAACAGGTAGACCATCCAGACCTGTATCAGTCCCGAAAAAACGAGAATACTGAGTCCGAGCGCTAGCACTGCAAGAGCGCTTTGCGTCACATAGAGTATCCGGCGCTTTTCGAATTTGTCGACTATGTTGCCCGCAAATATGCCGCCTAAAAGAATAGGCAGGTACTGTACCGCCAAGACGCTCCCCAGCTGTACGCCGGAGCCGGTGATCTCGAGCATAAGCCAGCCGAGCGCTACGGTCTGCATCCATGTGCCGCAGAGGGAAATTCCCTGCCCGAAGAAATACAGCCGGTAATTCCGGATGGAAAGTGACGCAAAGGTGCGCCTTCCGAAATTCTTTATCGGTTCCATAGATTAAATCCGCTAACACTAGGGAAATTTACTTCCTGAGACGCTTTTCGTTGACCTCGTGAAGTGCCACGATGAAAAGACTTTCTGACCAGCCAAGCGGTGTATTGTCATTATAGCGCGAAGTATTGGAATAGTAGAGCTCGGGCTGCCCTTTTTTCGTCGATGTTGTTTTCGCCAGCTCGAGATACTGCAGCGCTTTCTCTTTCTCGCCGAGTCGTTCGTAGATTATAGCGAGCCAGCTAAGGCCGAACGTCCACTCGGCTTCTTCCGACCAGCCGTCTTCATTGGCGTTGTAGTAGCGGTCGCCTTTGTAGCGGATAACGCCGCGGTCGCGCAGGAGGTGGTATTCGACATTCTCAAGAATTTCCTTTGCGATCGCTTCGGATACAACGTCGTACGGCCAAATGAGGGACAAGAGCGCGAGATCGGTGAACTTCGTCTTGCTCTCCCGAGGCAAGAGCGTCGCAAGCGTTCTCTGCCCTTTCTTGATGAGTTCATCGGGAACCGAGACGCCCGGAATATACTTGGCCATTTTGAGACCGGCTACGCATGCTCCGATTGAAGACGCGTGCACTTCCTGGTTTTCCTCCCACATGCCTGAATCTTCGTCATGCCAGTACTGCAGTGTGGACAGATACCAAACCAATTTCTGCACAATGCGCCTATCCTCTTCGGTCTCCACGATAAAACCGGCATGGTCGCGCTCAAGAGAGCCCAATGCAAAAAGTATGCAACCGATGGAATCATTCTGCTTGTTGCCCCATTCTTCCCAGTACTCATCGAATGTTTCGGGATGATATCGCGGATGAATGTACTGGTGCGTGTATTCCGGTTTTTTGCTTATGGCGTGGTCTATCTTATATTCATGCTTTTTGAATATGTCGAGAATCGCACGATACGTTTTATAGACGGTATCGTAATCGCCCAAGATCTCGAACGCGAGGCATTCGTAAAAATTATCCCGGAGCCATGCTTTGTCGTATCCGGTTTCGAGGCCTTTCTTTGACGCCGCGAAAAGTCCGGAATCATACTGCAAGCCCTCGAGTATTTTGAGATGCTGTTCGACGAGCTTATCGCGATACGGATGAGCCATGCAAGAAGTATAGCGCATGCAGAATGCTATACTCCCAGCATATTGGTTTAAATAGAATTTATATGGATCCTGTTGTGCATTTTGAAATGCCTTATGAGGACCGCCAACGGATGGTGGATTTCTATTCCAAAGCCTTCGGATGGAAGGCCAATCTTATGGGAGAAGAGATGGGAAGCTACGCCGTGATACAGACATCCGAAGTAGACGCTAATAATATGTTGAAAGAGCCGGGACGTATTAATGGCGGCTTCTTCAAGCGCTCTGCCGAAAACGGCGCGCCGTCCGTCGTTATCGCGGTAAAAGACATAGAGACGGCTATGAAGAAAATAGCTGCTGCCGGCGGAACTGTGATTCTATCTACCCTTCAAGACGGCAAGCCTATGCCGATTGCGGGTATCGGTCTCTACGCAGGATTCACCGACACCGAAGGCAATCGTGTTTCCCTCTTGCAACCGCACATGTAATCATGACCGACGCCCCTCATGAAGAGTCGCACTTTGACACTTCGGGCCAGATACTCAATTGGCTGCGTGCCGCTGTTTTAGGTGCCAATGATGGCATCGTATCCGTCGCCGCACTTATCGTCGGCATCGCGGGCGCGACAAATCACACTGGATTTATTCTCACAGCAGGAGTAGCGGGCACAATTTCCGGCGCGCTTTCGATGGCTGCCGGCGAATACGTTTCCGTCTCAACCCAACGAGATACCGAAAACGCGCTTATCGAGAAAGAAAAGCACGAGTTGGCGACGCTTCCCAAAGAAGAGTTGGAGGAACTGACAGGACTATACCAAGCGAAAGGCCTTTCTCGCGCTACCGCGGAAGCTGTGGCCAAAGAACTCACGGCGCATGACGCGTTTGCTGCGCATGCTGAAGCTGAACTGCATATCGATCCGGAAAATCTCACCAATCCCTGGTATGCCGCCGTTGCGTCGGCGCTTTCATTTACTGTTGGTGCGGTCATTCCGCTCTTGGTCATGGTTTTCGCGCCGATCGCAGTACGGATACCGCTTACTTTCATCGCCGTTGCGATAGCGCTTGCGATAACCGGTGCCTGGAGCGCGTATGCAGGAGGTGCCGACAAGTGGCGCGCTACCGTCCGCGTTATCGCTGGCGGCGCACTCGCGATGCTCATTACGTTCGGTATCGGCAGGCTTTTCGGCGTCGCTAATCTATAAAGCCAAAGCCCTGTAAGATTTTGCAGTTCATCAGCTCTACTGCGGCTTTTAACCTCCGCTTAATGCTCTCCTCCGTACAATAAAGCCGGTCGAACTTAGT